>Ga0224508_10000406_pt1 | contig 42624 bp, 42 predicted proteins | sample SF_Jan12_sed_USG_4_FD_170157 | JGI IMG/M metagenome (GOLD analysis project Ga0224508, IMG submission 170157) | Sediment microbial communities from San Francisco Bay, California, United States - SF_Jan12_sed_USGS_21 | ecosystem: Environmental > Aquatic > Marine > Sediment | place: USA... | reverse complement strand
AGCCCGGTTTTGAGTATGTGGATATCGAAGATGTGCGGTCAGAAATCGAAAGACCTAGGGTTGACCAAGGGGCCGAACTGAAATCGCCAAGTGTGCCGGCTAACATCAACGGGACGCATGATGGCTTGTACCGTATCGCCGAAACACCGATCTATGCGGTGGACAATCTGGTGCGCCGCGCCCCGGCGTTGCAAGCAACGGCCGATAATCCGCTGCCGGCGGCGCGAATGAATGCGGCACAAGCCACTGCCCTCGGCCTCAACGGCGTAGAGCAGGTGGTTGTACGTGTTGGCGATGGTACTGCCACCTTGGATCTTGTCATCGACCCACGGGTTGCTGATCGTTGTGTGTTAGTGCCGGCCGGCTATCCGCAAACGGCTTCGCTGGCGGCTCACGGTGAGGCGGCAGTCGGGAAGACGAGCTGACCATGATCGAATCGCTGATCGAATCCGTACTGGCGTTCTGGGCGTGGTTCCCCGATTGGTCCCAGGTTGGACTGATCAACCTCGGGTTGATTGTGGCCATTGTCGTGCCGTTATTGCTGTGTGTGGCTTACCTTACGTTTGCCGAGCGCAAGCTGATTGGTTATATGCAGGTGCGCATCGGCCCCAATCGGGTGGGGCCCCGCGGTTGGCTGCAACCCATTGCCGATGCCCTCAAGCTCCTACTTAAAGAGATCATTATTCCCGCTAACGCCAATAAGTTTTTATTTGTCATTGCCCCCGTATTGGTGATCACGCCTGCCCTGGTGGCCTGGTCGGCGATCCCGTTTACCGACACCCTGGTGTTGGCCAACATCGATGCCAGCCTATTGTTTATCTTGGCGGTCACGTCGATGGGGGTGTACGGCGTTATCGTTGCCGGCTGGGCGTCGAACTCAAAATATGCGTTCCTCGGCTCCTTGCGTTCGGCCGCACAGATTGTCGCCTACGAGATTGCGATGGGATTCGCGCTCGTCGGCGTGTTAATGGCGGCGGAGAGCCTTAACTTGCGCGAGATCGTGTTGCGACAACAAGGCGGGTTCCACCAGTGGTATGTATTGCCACTATTTCCGTTGTTCCTCGTTTACTTTATCTCTGGGGTGGCGGAAACCAATCGCGCACCGTTCGACGTGGCCGAAGGTGAATCCGAGATTGTCGCCGGTTTTCATGTGGAGTACTCGGGCATGACCTTCGCCATATTCTTTTTGGCGGAATATGCCAACATGATTTTGATCGCGACCCTGGTCGCCATCATGTTTCTTGGCGGCTGGTTGTCGCCGGTTGATGGTCTAATTCCTGAGACTTGGGTCGCTGTGCCAATTGTTGGCGCCCTACTAGATAGCGGTATTCACTGGCTGTTGCTTAAGACGGGGTTTTTCCTGTTCTGCTTCTTATGGTTTAGGGCGACATTCCCGCGTTACCGCTACGACCAGATCATGCGTTTGGGTTGGAAGGTGTTTATCCCCGTAACCCTCGTATGGATCGCAGTGCTCGGTGCAGCCATGCAAACGCCATTCGGATATCTCTTTCACTAGACATGATCATATGAACGCATTTAAGCACTATGTAAATAGCTTCTTGCTCACCGAGCTGTGCAAGGGCTTAGGCGTGACCTTGCGCAACCTATTCGCGCGCAAGATAACGGTGCAATACCCCGATGAGAAGACGCCGATTTCGCCACGGTTTCGTGGGTTGCACGCGCTGCGTCGCTATCCCAACGGCGAGGAACGTTGTATCGCCTGTAAGCTATGTGAAGCAGTGTGCCCCGCCCTGGCCATTACCATCGAATCAGAAGAGCGCGAGGATGGTACACGGCGAACCACACGCTACGACATTGATCTCTTTAAGTGTATCTACTGCGGCTTTTGCGAGGAGTCCTGCCCAGTGGATTCGATTGTGGAGACATCGTTTTTTGAGTTTCACTTCGAAGGGCGGGGGGAGAACGTGATTACGAAACAGCAATTGCTGGCAGTGGGCGACAGATTCGAAAAACAGATCGCCGCCGATCGCAAAACCGATGCGGCCTATCGATAGAACTAATAAAGAACAAGTCTAACCAATGATCTTCGAGCAGATCGTCTTCTACTTCTTTGCAGTGGTGTTGCTGTTTGCGGCGAGTATGGTCATCACGATACGCAATCCAGTAAAGGCAGCATTATTCTTGGTGCTGGCATTCTTCACCGCCGCCAGCCTTTGGATTCTCTTAGAAGCGGAATTTCTTGCCATTACACTGGTGTTGGTCTACGCCGGGGCGGTGATGGTGTTGTTCTTGTTCGTCATCATGATGCTCGACATCAACCTGCTGCGCCTGCGTGAAGGATTTGGTGAGTACCTGCCGATAGGTGGCATTGTCGCCGTACTTCTGGTCATTGAGATGGCGATCATTCTTGGGCCACGACATTTCGGGCTACAAAAGATTGCCGCCCCCGCCGGTCATCCTGCCAGCTACAGCAACACCAAAGAGCTCGGCCGGGTGTTGTATATAGATTATGTCTACCCGTTCGAAATCGCCGCGTTCATACTGCTCATCGCTATCATTGCAGCCATCGCATTAACACTGCGCCGCCGCAAGGATACGAAATACCAGGATCCGCGCCAGCAGGTTCGCGTCCAACGTAGCGATCGGGTGCGCTTGGTAAAGATGCCGGCCGAAAAGAAACCCTAACCAGGAGCGCGAGCGAATGATATCCCTGTCCCATTACTTGGTATTAGGCGCGATTCTGTTCGCGCTCAGTGTCGTCGGGATATTCTTGAATCGAAAAAATGTCGTCATTTTGCTGATGGCGATCGAGCTTATGCTTCTTGCTGTCAACATAAATTTCATCGCCTTTTCGCACTATCTCAACGACATTGCCGGGCAGGTTTTTGTGTTTTTTATTCTTACTGTGGCGGCGGCGGAGGCAGCCATCGGCCTTGCCATCCTCGTGGTCCTTTTCCGTAATCGCCACACAATCAATGTCGAAGATCTCGACGCTTTGAAAGGCTAAGAATGTTTGGCTCGGACATCAAGACGATCTATCTGGCGATTCCACTAGCGAGCTTGGCCGGCGCGATTATTGCCGGCATGTTCGGCTGGAAGATTGGGCGACGCGGCGCCCATACAGCAGCGATATTGGGGGTAACCGTATCCTTTTTGCTTTCGCTGGCCGTGTTCAAGGACGTCATCATTGATGGTCACTACTTTAATGGGCCCGTGTACACCTGGGCGGTAAGCGGTGACATCCCATTTGAGATTGGTCTGCTCGTCGACCCCTTGACGGCTGTGATGTTGGCGGTGGTGACGTTTGTATCTTTGATGGTGCACATCTACACCATCGGCTATATGCATGACGATCCAGGATACCAGCGCTTCTTCTGCTACACGGCGCTGTTTACCTTCTTCATGCTTGTGCTGGTGATGTCGAATAACTTTCTACAGTTATTTTTCGGTTGGGAAGGTGTCGGCCTCGTATCGTATCTTTTGATCGGCTTTTGGTTCGAGCGCGACTCTGCGATCCATGCAAACTTGAAGGCCTTTCTCGTTAACCGTGTAGGTGATCTCGGCTTCCTGCTTGGGATTGCACTGATCTACGTGTCTTTCGAAAGTCTTGACTACGCGGCCGTGTTCGCCATTGCCCCGCAGGCCACCGTCACGACTGTTGAGGTCATACCGGGGCATGAATGGAATCTAATCACCATCATTTGCATCTTGTTGTTCGTCGGTGCCATGGGTAAGTCGGCGCAAGTCCCACTACATGTCTGGTTGCCTGATTCGATGGAAGGCCCGACACCGATTTCGGCCCTAATCCATGCCGCCACCATGGTGACAGCGGGCGTATTTATGGTGGCGCGCATGTCGCCACTGTTTGAACTTTCCGATGTTGCCCTCAGTGTGGTGATCATTGTCGGTACTATCACTGCGCTCTTTCTAGGGTTAGTAGCCATCGTTCAAAACGACATTAAGCGTGTGGTGGCTTATTCGACGATCTCGCAGCTGGGATACATGATGGTGGCGAATGGCGTATCTGCATACGCTGGCGCAATTTTCCATCTTATGACGCATGCCTTTTTCAAGGCGCTACTATTTCTCGCGGCCGGATCAGTCATTATTGCCCTGCACCATGAGCAGGACATGCGTAAGATGGGTGGTCTGCGAAAGGCCATGCCGGTAACGTATTGGACAACGTTAATCGGGGCACTCGCGCTTTGTGGTGTGCCACCTTTTGCCGGTTACTTCTCTAAGGACGCCATCATCGAAGCGGTCCACCATTCGCACCTGCCCGGTAGCGGCTTTGCCTATGTGGCCGTCATGAGCGGTGTGTTCATCACCGCGTTTTATACTTTCCGCATGGTGTTTATGACCTTCCATGGTAAGCCACGCATGGATGAGCACGTGCGCCAACATGTCAGGGAGTCGCCGTTAGTTGTGACCTTTCCACTCGTGATGTTAGCGATTCCATCGGTGCTGGCCGGCGGTATGTATATCGAACCCATGCTATTTGGCAATCTTTTCGGTAGTTCAATAGCCGTGGCCCCCGAGCATGCGGTGCTCGCCGAGATGGGTCGAGACTACCATGGTATAGGGCCGTTTATCGCCCATGGCCTCCAGGCACTACCGTTCTTCCTAGCCGTCGCCGGCATCGTTATCGCATGGCTTTTGTACATTCGTTATCCAGATCTGCCGAAAGCCATCACTGACAAACTCGCGTTTCTACACACGTTGTTGGTGCGCAAGTATTTCCTCGACGATTTCAATGAAATCGTACTGGCTGCCGGTGCCAGAAAGATTGGCACCTTCTTTTGGAAAGTGGGCGACGTAAACGTGATCGATGGACTCGCGGTCAATGGTACCGCGCGTGTCGTACGTTGGGTCGCATCTATCGTGAGGTATATGCAAACCGGCTACGTGTACCATTATGCATTCGCCATGATTCTCGGGTTGTTTCTCCTGATGACGTTTTTTCTCCGTCTGACGTAAGCAACGATTATGTTTGCCGAGCACTTGCTGAGCGTATGTATATGGCTACCGATCGTGGGTGGCATAGTCGTCCTTGCAACCGGCGGTGACCAAAATGCTACGGCCGCCAGGTATTTAGGTCTTATTTTCACAATCGCTACGTTCATCGTTACTTTGCTGCTTTATGCTGACTTTAATCCGCATACGGCGGCAATGCAGTTCGTTGAGAATCGTCCGTGGATTGATGCGTTCAGTATTCGTTATCACCTCGGCATAGATGGCATTTCTGTGCTGCTTATATTGTTAACGAGTTTTTGCACCGTGCTCGTGGTGATTGCGGGTTGGTCCGTGATTCAAAAGAAGGTGGGTCAGTACCTGGCGGCGTTCCTGATCATGGAAGGTCTGATGATCGGCGTGTTCTCCGCCCTTGATGCCATTCTGTTTTATGTCTTCTGGGAAAGCACGTTGATCCCGATGTTCGTTATTATCGGCTTGTGGGGCGGTCCGAACCGTGTATACGCAACCATCAAGTTCTTTCTTTACACATTTTTGGGTTCGGTCCTGATGCTGGTGGCGTTTATCTATCTGTATTATCAGGCTGACCGCACGTTCGACATCGCGACATTTCATCAGGTTCAGTTGGGCGAGAACGCACAGATCCTGATCTTCTTGGCACTGCTCGCGGCGTTTGCGGTCAAGGTGCCGATGTGGCCGGTGCATACCTGGCTTCCTGACGCGCATACTGAAGCGCCAACCGGTGGATCGGTGATTCTTGCTGCCATCTTATTGAAAATGGGGGCCTATGGCTTTCTACGTTTCAGTTTGCCCATCGTGCCGGATGCCAGCCATCAGCTCGCAGGTTTCATGATTGCATTGTCGCTTATCGCGGTCGTTTATATTGGCTTGGTAACCCTTATGCAGGACGACATGAAAAAGCTAATCGCTTATTCATCGATCGCGCATATGGGATTCGTCACGCTTGGTTTTTTCATATTCAACACACAGGGCATTGAGGGCGGAATCATCCAGATGATTTCGCACGGGTTCATCTCAGGCGCGCTATTTCTGTGTGTCGGGGTCTTGTATGATCGATTGCATTCACGCGAGATCAAGGATTACGGTGGGGTAGCAAACCGCATGCCGGTGTTTGCGTCGTTTATGATGTTGTTTGCCTTGGCCAATACCGGTTTGCCAGGTACGTCCGGTTTCGTAGGGGAGTTTTTGGTGATTCTTGGGTCCTATCAAGTTAACGTTTGGTATGCGGTGCTTGCCGCAACCACGCTGGTTTTAGGTGCCGCCTATACCTTGTGGATGTATAAGCGCGTCATCTTTGGGGCAGTCGTCAAAGATAGTGTGGCAGCCCTCGAGGATGTGACACCACGCGAAATCTTGTTCTTAGGGCTATTGGCGATCGCTGTGTTGGCGATGGGGCTATGGCCGTTCCCGTTTTTGGAGGTCATGCATGTGTCAGTGGACCATCTGCTTGAGCAGGTTGCCACGAAAAAAGTAATTTGAAGAAGAAATACTAGAGTCGAAGAGATGATGCCAGAAATTCCTAGTATGTGGCCGGCGCTACCCGAGATCTACGTATGCGCTATGGGTTGCTTGATTCTTTGCGTCGATCTGTTCGTGAGCAAGCAGGCCCGTACTGTGATCTATTGGCTTAGTCAGGTAGCGTTGCTTGGTGCGGCGGCATTGACATTGAGCCTGCTGATGACCCCGGCCGGCATGACATTTAGTGGTATGTTTGTCCACGACTCGCTATCAAATGTCATCAAGCTTGCCACCTACCTGATCGTGTTCTTCGTGTTCGTGTATTCCCGCGACTACATTCGTGAACGTGGAATGTTCCGCGGCGAGTATTTTGTGCTTGGCCTATTTGGTGTGGTTGGAATGATGATTATGGCTTCGGCCAGTCATTTCCTGACACTTTATCTTGGGCTTGAGTTGCTGGCGTTGAGTCTATACGCAATGGTCGCCTTCCAGCGTGATTCGGCACAGGCGACAGAAGCCGCCATGAAGTACTTCGTACTTGGCGCTATCTCTTCTGGGATATTACTCTATGGTATGTCGATACTCTATGGGCTGACCGGGACGCTGGATATTGCCGATGTCAGGCAGGCGGTTGCGCGCATGGAGGCTGACGATGTGGTGCTTATCTTCAGTCTAGTTTTCGTTATCGTCGGCATCGCCTTCAAGCTAGGTGCGGTGCCGTTCCACATGTGGGTGCCAGATGTTTATCACGGCGCACCGACTTCGGTCACGCTCTACATTGGCACGGCACCAAAAATCGCGGGTTTCGCTTTGGTCATGCGCCTGCTGGTCGGTGGCCTCGAGGACCTCGCCGTATCATGGCAAGACATGCTTACGATATTAGCGGTACTGTCTATGGCGGTTGGTAACGTGATTGCGATCGCACAGACCAACATAAAGCGCATGCTTGCGTACTCGTCGATTTCTCACATGGGGTTTTTCTTTTTAGGAGTGGTGAACGCCACGCCTAACGGTTATAGCTCGGCGCTCTTCTACGTGCTTGTCTATGCCGTAATGAGTCTAGGGACGTTTGGCATGGTTATCCTGCTTTCGCGATCGGGGTTTGAAGCCGAACGTCTGGATGATTTTAAGGGTCTTAATCAGAGAAGCCCTTGGTATGCGTTCTTGATGTTATTGCTGATGTTCTCGATGGCAGGGGTGCCGCCCACCATTGGGTTTTACGCAAAATTATTAGTTATCCAGTCGGTGATTGAGGTGGGTATGATCTGGCTTGCTATCCTTGCCGTGCTATTCGCAGTAATTGGCGTCTATTATTACATTCGGGTTGTGAAGCTCATGTATTTCGATGACGCCGAGGACAATACCCCCATCGGTGCAAGTCTGGACATGCGCGTGCTCATCGGGGTCAACGGGTTGGTATTGCTGCTGGCAATGCCATGGGTGGGAACTATCATCGACGTCTGTGGCCGGGCGGTGGCCGGCATTTACTAACCGATGCCAAGATTCTTCATTATGTCCTCGCCCTAGGGTTTCCACTTGATCGCTGACCTTGCTAGCGGGCCAAGGTATTTACTCCAAGGTTATCGCCTCATCTTTCGTCCAGGACTACGGCGTTTCTTTCTGATTCCACTATTGGTAAACGTTCTGGTATTCGCCGGACTGGTATGGCTTTTTATCGACCAGTTCGACGCGCTGCTGGATTGGTTTCTCCCAACTGTGGACAGCTGGTGGGCGCAGCTCGCGCGCGGATTACTCTGGTTTATTTTCGCTGTTGCGGCCAGCGCGTTCATGTTCTTCACGTTTACCTTGGCGGCCAATCTAATTGCAGCGCCATTCAATGGTACGCTGGCCGAGCGCGTAGCCTACGTACTCGATAAAGACAATATGCCGGTTCTGACAACAGATGTGTCGCTGTTGAAGAGTGTGGGGTTATCGTTGATTAGCGAGGTGCGTAAATCGATATATATGCTGGCAATGATTCTGTTGCCACTGTTTGTTACATTTGTCCCCATCGTTAACCTGTTGGCACCATTCCTATGGTTGATGGTGACTTCCTGGCTGTTGGCGCTTGAATATCTGGCCTATCCGCTGGAAAACCAAGGTATGCGGTTCTCAGAAGTGAGGCGCTATGCCAAGACGCGTACGGTGTTATCGTTTAGTTTCGGTGTCGCCGTTCTGCTTGCTACCTTAGTGCCCGTGGTTAACCTGACGATTATGCCTGCCGCGGTGGCTGGTGCTACTGTCATGTGGTTCGAACGTGGAAATCACCCGCAGGCCACAACATGATTTCAGCCGATAACTCTAAAGCCGTATAATCTTGGTATGCGCGTAGGGATCTTATCGGATACACATGGGTTTCTTGATCAGCGAATCATTGACATTGTTCACGACTGTGATCTTGCGATACACGCGGGTGATATTGGCAACGCATACGTGCTGCAAGTGTTACGGCTACGAGATAGGCGAGTGATGGCAGTTCGCGGAAACAATGATACCAAGCAAAAATGGCCACCAGAGGATCAATCCGCATTTGATGCATTGCCTGATCATCTATCGGTTGATCTGCCAGGTGGCTGCTTGGTGACGGTGCATGGGCACAATGCAGGTCGAGTGGCTCGTCGACATACGATATTGCGCAATTTGTATCCTGATGCGCGTGCAATCGTATATGGTCACAGTCACAGACTGATCTGTGATAGAAGCAAACGTCCCTGGGTGCTAAATCCAGGCGCCGCCGGCAAGAACCGAACGTTTGGTGGGCCATCTTGTTTGGTCCTGCGTGCACTTCATAATAACTGGCGGGTCGAGGTCTTCCGTTTTCCGGCCGCAGACCGCCGCCGATAGATGCCTTTGGCAGTTGGGCTGTTAAATGGCGAATAACCCAAGGCCAGTACGTGCGTCGATGAATCAGCAACTCACCCCAACTGAGAGCGAACAACGTATACGGGCGGCGGTCCGGGTCGTCTTGAGTCCGGGTGTTTGGTTGGTCATCGGTCTGCAAGTGGTTTTCGTGACACTTCGCACCCAAACAATCCTTCCCCTTGACGACACCGGTCCAACTGGCGTCGCGCTGGCGACTTTTGGCGCATTGCTGATCCTGATCTATCTGGTGAGCGGCACGTTCCGTTCCTTCGCACTTGGCGATAACACCGTGTCGATATACGAAACGCTGTCCCGTGGTAAGGAAGCGTTTACATCATTCTTGTGGCTACTTGTCCAGGTTGGGTTATTGCTGTTGTTAGTCTTGTTCGTGCTTCTGAGCCTGCTCTACTGGAGCCGCGCCATTGACGGCGCGAACACTGAACGACTCGTAACGGAAGTGGTCCGCAACGTCAGGGTGGTCGCCATGGTCATCCCATTTCTGTTTGTGTATTGGTTCCCGGTTGTGTTCTCGACTAACGATTTTCGGGTTTTCGCCACCCTGCGATCTGCATTACGAATCATATGGCAGCAGCTGTGGAAATCGGGTTTTCTGGCTTTCCTGATATTCTTCCCGCTCGTTGTTTTCTGGCTCGTACCCGATAACTCTCCACTGATCGTATTCTTGATTATCAATGTCATAGCCGAGGTGATGGGCTGGACCGCTTACGTCTATTGCGTTGAATCCCTAGCCCGCAACCCAAGTTGGGTGACCGGAACGACTTCAACCTGACGGCAAGCTCGGGCGGCCAACGCCCGAGAAAGCCAGTCTGTTACGCCACCGGTTGCGGGTCGGTTAGACTCACGAACGAGCCAGCTTGAAATTGCACGATTCGCTGGTAGACTTCGAACCGATTTTGCTGCGGGGTGGAGCAGTCTGGCAGCTCGTCGGGCTCATAACCCGAAGGTCGTAGGTTCAAATCCTACCCCCGCTACCAAATAGTGCGATTCAGGTCCCGTCGTGGTGGGGCCGGGATCATCGCCAGGGTAGGGCCCACTGTGCCAGAAAGGTAAGGGCCGGGCCGCCCCCCGTGGCGCCGAGCGTTGAGTTTTGTCCGGAAATGCTTATAATTTGCGCCGTTGGGGGGGCGAGCACAAAAAAGGGGTTTGAAAGAAGTGGGCTTGACGCCCACTTTTGCGTTTATGGGGCTCAGTGATGACAGCAGCGAGCGCGCAGCTTCGTAAGGTATTGGAACCCGGTGTCCAAGGCCAGGGTTTTGAACTCGTGGAAGTGGAGCTTTCCGGCACCGGTCGCCACACGCTGTTGCGAGTGTATATCGACAGTCCGGCCGGGGTCACGGTGGATGACTGTGCCCGCGTCAGTAACCAGCTGAGTGCGATTCTTGACGTCGAGGATTTGATCGATGGCCGCTACATGCTTGAGGTGTCCTCGCCGGGCTTGGACAGGCCGCTGGTTAAACCGGAAGACTTCACACGTTTCACCGGTGAGATGATTAGAGTGCGGTTGGGTCAACCGCTTAGTGGTCGAAAGAACTTTAAAGGTCGCCTGATTGCAGTGGCCCCCGAGTATGTGGTGCTGGGCTTAGACGGTGAAACGTTAGATCTGGCTTTTGACCGCATCGAAAAGGCCAGGCTTATACCGAAGTTCTAGGTATCGAATGGAGAATGAGCATGGGTAGTGAAGTGTTATTGATGGTGGATGCTCTATCCCGCGATAAAGGCGTCGATAAGGAGACCATCTTTCAGGCGATTGAAGCGGCTTTGGCGACCGCTACACGCAAACGTCACAAAGATGATATTGACGCCCGTGTGTCCATCCACCAAGACACCGGCGCGTACGATACATTCCGGCGGTGGGAAGTGTTTGCCGACGATTCCGAGGAAATCGAGTTTCCGGATCGCCAGTTGACGTTGAGCCAGGCCAGAGAGCGCGACGCCAATATCGAGGTCGGCGGATTCATCGAAGAACCGCTGGAACCGGTGGGGTTTGGTCGCATCGCGGCGCAGGCTGCTAAGCAGGTTATTCTGCAAAAGGTGCGTGAAGCAGAGCGCGAGCAGACGGTGAGGCAGTATCAAGAGCGCAAGGGCCAAATGGTTACTGGCGTTGTGAAACGCATGGAGCGTGGGGATGTGATCATCGATCTCGGCGATGCCGAGGCGTTGTTGCCCAAAACAAAGATGATTCCACGCGAAGGATTACGGCCAGGTGATCGCATCCGTGCATATCTTGAAGACGTCCAATCTGTGCCCCGGGGCCCGCAGTTGTTCTTGAGCCGGACTGCGCCGGCTTTACTGACCGAACTTTTCAAACTGGAGGTGCCGGAGGCGGGTGAAGGTCTGATTGATATACATGCGGCGGCACGCGATCCTGGTCTGCGCGCTAAAATTGCGGTGAGCACGAATGATCCACGCATAGATCCGATCGGTGCGTGCGTCGGTATGCGCGGCTCACGCGTGCAAAGCGTGTCAAACGAATTGGCGGGCGAACGTGTTGATATCATTCAGTGGGCGGAAGATCCCGCGCAGTTCGTGATTAATGCCTTGGCACCAGCTGAGGTGTTCTCTATTATGGTCGACGAAGAACTCAATAGCATGGATGTGATGGTAGATGAGATGCAGCTATCTCAGGCGATTGGTCGCGGCGGGCAGAATGTCCGGTTGGCGTCTGAATTGACGCAATGGGAGCTGAATATCATGACTGAAGAGGCCGCGACCGCAAAAACAACTTCGGAGGCGACCACCGCGGTCCAGCTTTTCATGCAGCAATTGGATGTCGATGAAGAAGTGGCGAACATCCTTGTGCAAGAGGGGTTCACAAACCTCGATGAGATCGCATACGTACCCAAGCAAGAATTACTAACAGTAGAAGGCTTTGACGAGGGCCTAGTTGATGAACTACGCAATCGTGCCCGCGACGCGTTACTGACCAACGCCATTGCAGTGGAAGAGAAGATTAGTTTGGCCGAGCCTGATGCCGATTTGCTCGAGATGGAAGGCATGGATGAGCATACGGCGCACCTTTTCGCCAGCCATGACATCAAAACGCGTGAAGAACTTGCCGAACGGTCGGTTGATGAGTTAATGGACATTGAAGGTATTGATGACGAGGAACGCATGAAACAGTTGATCATGACGGCGCGAAAACCTTGGTTCGAGAACCTGGACGAGGCAAAATAACTTCTCTATGGCGCAGATCACCGTAAAGGCGTTTGCTGAACGAATCGGGATACCTTCCGAGACGTTGCTGCGACAGCTCAATGCTGCTGGTATTGATAGCAAGGCTCCGGCCGACGCACTCAGCGAAGAAGAAAAAGTGACTTTGCTTAGTTTTCTGCGCGGCGGCGAAGAACAAGTGCCGACGCGGAAAAAGATTTCTGTAAAGCGCAAATCGACTACCCAGATTACGCAGAGTACGAGGTCAGGGGCAAGGCACACGGTTCAGGTGGAGGTGCGCAAGCGCCGTACGTTCGTTAAACGGGCGGAGGTTGAGCCAACGCCAGCGGTCGAACCAGCGGTGATTGAACCAGAAGAGCAACAACCACCGGTTGCGGCAGAGGCGAAGCTTGCCCCTGATACGGTCACCGAGGATGTTACCGCACAGCCGGAACAGCCCGTTGCAGAACCTGTTTCACAAGCACCAAGTGCCAAGGAAGAGTTCGCGCCGGACGTTGAGCCGATTTTGGCGCCTGTGCCTGAGGTGACTCCACCCGCGAAAGAAAAACGCAGTGCTGCACCGAAAGAGAAAAAGGAGAGAAAACGCAAGGCAGAGCGGCCGGAAGAGCCAGAGCGGGTCGAGTTGCACGTGGTCGACGGCAAAAAGAGTCGGCGGCGGGCGCGACCTATCTCCAAGAAGGCGGTCGTCACCAGCATGTCCGGTCAGCATGCTTTCGAGAAGCCAACCCAGCCGGTAGCGCGTGATGTTGTGTTACCCGAAACCATCACCGTAGCCGAGCTCGCTCAAAAGATGTCGGTAAAGGCGGCCGAGGTCATAAAGGCCCTAATGGGTCTCGGCAGTATGGTGACCATCAACCAGGTATTGGATCGCGATACGGCGACGATCGTCGTCGAGGAAATGGGCCACTCGGTTAAGGAAGCGCGACCAACAAGCCCTGAGGCATTGCTGACAGATACGACACGGATAGCTGCCGACGCTGAACCGCGTCCACCTGTCATCACCGTTATGGGTCACGTGGATCACGGCAAGACATCGTTGCTCGACTATATCCGCAAGACGCGGGTAGCAAGCGGTGAAGCCGGCGGCATCACGCAACACATCGGTGCCTACCATGTAAAGACAGAGAAGGGGGTCGTGACTTTTCTCGATACCCCGGGTCACGAGGCGTTTACGGCGATGCGTGCACGTGGTGCAAAGGCCACCGATTTAGTGATCCTGGTCGTGGCTGCGGACGATGGTGTCATGCCGCAGACGGTCGAGGCCATTCACCATGCTCGGGAGGCGCGTGTTCCGATTGTGGTCGCGGTGAATAAGATCGATAAGCCCGAAGCGGATCCGGAGCGCATAAAACAAGAGCTGACCAAGCACGAGGTCGTCCCCGAACAATGGGGTGGTGAAGACCTGTTTGTCAATGTATCTGCCAAGACAGGCGAGGGGGTTGATGAGCTACTTGATGCGATCTTACTTCAGGCCGAGTTGCTTGAGTTAAAGGCAGTTAATGTCGGTCCCGCTTCAGGAATCGTCATCGAAGCGCAGCTCGATAAGGGACGTGGGCCGGTGGCGACGGTACTCGTGCAACAGGGGGTCTTGCACAAGGGTGATATCGTCTTGGCTGGTAGCGAATATGGTCGCGTCCGCGCCATGCTCGATGAGAATGGTAAGCCGGTAAAAGAGGCTGGGCCTTCTATTCCAGTAGCGATACAGGGATTGTCCGGAGTACCTAGCGCCGGCGATGACGTTGTCAGCGTTGAGAGTGAGCGCAAGGCCCGGGAAATCGCGTTGTATCGTCAAGATCAGAGCAAAGATTCCAAGCTCGCGCGCCAGCAGGCAGCAAAACTGGCCAATGTCTTCGAAAAGATGCAAGAAGGTGAATTCAAGACCTTGAACTTGCTCATAAAAACGGACGTTCAGGGATCTGTGGAGGCGCTTACCGATACGCTCGAAAGACTATCTAACGAAGAAGTGAAAGTGAAAGTAGTTCATGGGATGGTCGGCGCAATCAGCGAGTCTGATGTGAATCTAGCAGTTGCTTCACAGGCGATCATAATCGGTTTTAATGTTAGAGCCGATAGTGTAACGAGAAGACTGATCGAAAGCGAAGGTGTCGATGTTCACTATTACAATGTTATCTACGACGCCGTAAACGATATCAAAGATGCTATCGAAGGGCTGCGCCAACCTAAGATGCGAGAACAGATCATCGGCTTGGCCGAAGTACGAGATGTTTTTCGAGCGAGGAAAATTGGAGCTATTGCAGGTTGTTACGTGACAGAAGGGGTGGTCAAACGCAATTGGCCGATTCGCGTGTTGCGAGATAATGTCGTCATCTTCGAGGGTGAGCTCGAGTCATTGCGTCGCTTTAAAGAGGACGCCGGTGAAGTGAAGGCAGGATTGGAGTGTGGTATCGGCGTGAAAAACTACAATGACGTCAATGTGGGCGACCAGATCGAAGTCTATGAACGAATCGAGGTGGCGCGCTCCGCCTAGCAGTTGCTGGCAGTTTTTGGGTATGAACAAGGCGGCAGTGAACTTGTTCGATATGGGTGAGTATCTATGTATCAAGATTCGAACCGCCGGCGACGCGTGGCTGAACTTCTTAAGCGGGAGCTCGCGGTCTTAATCCAACACGAACTCAATGATCCGCGGGTACAAGGTGTGACGCTCACCGCCACGGAGGTTACTCGCGACCTTTCTTCGGCCAAGGTTTACTTTACATGTCTGGCCGGTGCCCATCGCGTCAAGCCTTGTGTTACCGCACTGAACAAGGCAGCGCCCTTTTTGCGTCGACAGTTAATGGATCGACTCGAATTACGTGGTGTGCCGGCGTTACGTTTCTATTATGATGAGTCGGTTGAAAGGGGAGCTGCGCTCTCGAGTCTCATTGATCGCGCACGGTCACAAGACAAACGAAACGAAACCGATTAAGGGATAAAGACGTTGTCTAGGGGACGTCGAAACTGCATTCATGTCAATGGCATTTTTCTGCTCGATAAGCCAGCGTGGATGACCTCAAATCAGGCCTTGCAGGCCAGCAAGCTGAGTTTTAATGCCTGCAAGGCTGGCCACACCGGAAGCTTAGATCCAATCGCGACCGGTCTATTACCGCTTTGCTTTGGCGAAGCAACCAAGATATCTCAATTCCTGCTTGATGCGGACAAGCACTACCGGACTGTATTCAAGCTTGGTGAAACCACCAGCACTTACGATAGCGAGGGTGAGATTATTGAGAGGCGGCCGGTTAGCGTAAGCTGGGGGGCTGTTAAGCGGGCCGTGCGTCGATTTGAGGGCGAGATCGAACAGATCCCGCCCATGTATTCGGCCATCAAGCACGGCGGCAAGCCATTGTACAAATTAGCGCGCAAAGGCGTCGACGTGGATAGGAAGCCGCGTTGCATTACGGTCTACCGGATCAATTGCCTAGATTTCAAAGACCACCTCCTGGATCTGGAGATTCACTGCTCCAAGGGGACCTACGTTCGCACATTGGCGCATGATTTGGGCCAACTGCTTGGCTGTGGTGCGCATATCGCCAGTCTTCGGCGCCTCGCGGTAGGTGAGCTTTTGGTAGAGCAGGCGACAGGATTGGACGAACTCAATGCAATAACCACCCAGTCGGCACGTGAGGCGCTACTACTTCCAATAGACGTGGCTCTTTCAAGTCTACCGGATGTGCACCTTACGCCCTTGGCGGCGCACTACCTATGCCGGGGGCAACCGGTATCCGTGAGACACCCTCATGGCCCCGGGTGGGTTCGACTGTATGGTGAGGGCGCACGTTTTCTTGGGATGGGCCAGGTCTTGGATGACGGTCGGGTCGCACCGCGCCGGCTTATGGCGCAATCTAGCCGATCTGATTGAATATCTAGATTTTGTTGAGGGAACGCCAGGGCATGGGTAGAATACGCGCCTTCTAAGGGATGGCATAAACAACGTCAAGACGTTTGCTTAGTTATTATGAGGTGATGCTAGATGGCACTCGCGGCAGGAAATAAGGGCAAGGTGGTGGAAGATTACAGGATGCATCAGCGTGACACTGGTTCGCCGGAGGTTCAGATAGCCCTGTTGTCGGCACGAATCAACGACCTATCCGATCACTTTCAATTGCACCCGCACGATCGCCATTCGCGTTTAGGACTGCTGCGAATGGTCAACAAGCGAAGAAAGATGCTGGATTACCTGAAACGAATAGATGCGGGCCGCTATCGTACGCTCATTGAGCGGCTCGGTCTGCGTAAGTAAATCGAGACCGAGGAGAGAGCATTGGGCAAGACCACGAAATCCTTCCAGTATGGACAGCACACCATCACACTCGAAACCGGAGAAATCGCGAAACAGGCGAGCGGCGCAGTCGTAGCGAGCATGGGTCACACAGTAGTGCTTGCTACTGTCGTTGCCGAGAAGGAACCTAGGGCTGGTAAGGATTTCTTTCCGCTTACCGTCGACTATCAAGAAAAAACCTTCGCGGCCGGACAAATACCAGGTGGTTTCTTTAAGCGTGAAGGGCGCCCTTCGGAGAAAGAAATCCTCACCTGCCGTTTGATCGACCGACCGATACGTCCCTTGTTTCCCGACGGTTTCACCAATGAGGTTCAGGTTATTGTGACCGTGTTGTCGCTGGACCCTGATATCGATCCCGACATTGTCTCCATGATTGGTGTTTCAGCCGCGATATCCTTATCTGGCGCCCCTTTTCGGGGTCCGATCGGAGCGGCCAGGGTCGGCTATGCGGGCGGTGAGTATATTCTCAATCCAACCTACACGCAGCGTGCTGACTCGAAGCTTGATTTAGTGGTGGCCGGCACCGAAAGCGCCGTGTTGATGGTTGAATCCGAGGCTAAAGAACTCAGCGAAGACACCATGCTTGGCGCAGTTATGTTCGGCCACGAGCAAATGAAAATAGCGATTGAAGCTATTCGTGCCTTAGCGCAGGAAGCTGGAACAAAACCATGGGACTGGCAGGTGCCAGCTAAGGACACAGCGATGCTAGCGTCTGTACGCGCGGCAGTAGAGTCTGAAATCGGTGACGCTTATGGCATAGCGGAAAAGATGGCGCGGCAGAACAAACTGGCCGAGATACGTGAGCGTGCGCTTACACAATTGACCGCAGCCGACGCCGGTGACGAAGACATTGCGAACATCAAGAATGGCATTAAGGATGTCGAAAAAGATATAGTGCGCAGCCGTATCTTGCAGGGTGAGCCGCGTATAGACGGGCGTGATACCCGTACGGTGCGATCCATCAACATTCGTGTCGGCCTGCTACCACGCACCCACGGTTCGGCGCTATTCACACGTGGCGAGACCCAGGCGCTGGTAGTGACAACGCTAGGAACGGGACGCGACGCGCAACTGATCGATGCACTCGAGGGCGAACGCAAAGAACGCTTTATGCTGCATTACAATTTCCCGCCTTATAGCGTCGGCGAAAGCGGGAGAGTGGGCTCGCCCAAACGTCGAGAGATCGGTCATGGGCGACTCGCTAAGCGCGGCATTACGGCTGTTATGCCTGACATGAGTGAGTACCCTTACGTAGTTCGGGTTGTGTCTGAGGTTACTGAGTCGAATGGCTCAAGTTCTATGGCAACCGTATGCGGCACTAGCTTGTCGCTCATGGACGCAGGCGTAAAGACCAAGGCGCCGGTAGCGGGCGTGGCGATGGGGTTAATTAAAGATGATAATCGTTTCGCAGTGCTCACCGACATCCTTGGCGACGAAGATCATCTCGGTGATATGGATTTCAAGGTTGCGGGTACCAACGAAGGTGTTACCGCGCTACAGATGGATATCAAGATCGAGGGTATCACGAAGGAGATTATGGAAGCTGCTTTAGAGCAAGCTAAGGAAGGTCGCCTGCACATACTACGTGCCATGGATCAGGCGATCTCGGAGCCACGGGCGGAGCTCTCCGAGTATGCGCCCCGTATCATCACCTTCAAGATCAACCCGGAAAGAATTCGCGATGTTATTGGCAAAGGCGGAACAACGATTCGTGCGATCTGTGAAGAGACGAGTGCTACCATCGATATTTCCGATGATGGTACCGTTACGATCGCCTCGGCAGACAACGCTGCGGCTCAAGAAGCCCGTCGACGCGTTGAGCAACTAACAGCTGATGTTGAGGTCGGTACGATATATGAAGGTAGAGTCGCAAAGCTCATGGATTTCGGCGCGTTTGTCACGATCTTGCCGGGCCGGGACGGTCTGGTACACATTTCGCAGATATCCAATGAGCGTGTCGAAAATGTTAGTGACAAGCTCAAGGAAGGCGACCACGTGAAGGTGAAAGTTCTCGAGGTCGATAAGCAGGGCAGGATTCGGCTTAGCATGAAAGCTATCGAACAAGAGGCGGCGCAACAGGGATGATGGCGTAACCGGACTCGAGCGCCGATGGCGGCACGAGTGGGTGGACATTAACTTATTGATTTATAAATAAAATTATAGTGACATCGGATACCAAGCGCATGCATGGTCCGGCTGTTCCGGCTTTATTCTTTTAGCGATCTTTACGACCGTGGGTATTGCGCCCGCGAGTAGTTTAGTGCCATGAATTACTTTGCGTATGGCTCGAATCTCTACTGGCCGCGGATGAGGCAGCGTGTCCCGTCAGCCCGGTTTGTCGCCGTCGGAAAACTAACGGGGTATGTGCTCAAGTTCCACAAACGGGGCGCAGATGAGTCTGCTAAATGCAATGCGTACGCGACTGGCCTTTCCGATGACGAAGTGTATGGTGTCGTCTTTAATATAGATGCACAAGAAAGACCTTTACTAGACGCAGCTGAGGGTCTTGGTAACGGCTATAACCACACGCATATCAAGATAGTCACCGACGCCTCGGTACTAACCGCATTTACCTATACGACGGATCCCCGTTTTATCGACGATAGTCTGATCTTGTTTATCTGGTACAAGAAATATGTTGTCGAAGGCGCCAAGCGCTACGCGCTGCCCGCAAGCTATGTTCGTATGCTCGAGGATATAGACGCTGTTCCCGACGATAACCATCAACGGGCCCGCCGGCATGCCGATGTTCTAGCAGACACTGCCGCCGATTGGGATCCTTAGTGAGTATTTTATGCCGTGGCCGTTTTTCTGATGTTTAAGCGTAATATCAGATGTTCTATGATTCGGGTCTCCAGCCAGTAGTCGGTAAGCCAAGGCCAGGTCCCGGCCACAAAACCTACATGACCGCCACACGGATATAGTTCAAGCTTGGTTTTCTCTGACAGTTCTTCGGTGGTGGGTATGGCATCTGCCGTCATGAATGGGTCGTCGCGAGCATGTAGGATCAGTGTATCAACGTGTATGTCCTTTAAGTACTGCTGCGAGCTCGCGCTAGCGTAATAATGTTCTACATCCCTAAAGCCATGCAGTGGCGCCGTCACGGCATCATCGAACGCACGAAAGTTCTTGAGTGAATTCAGATCGCTAGTATGAACATTAAGCGGCATGCATTGTAGTTTTTGCTTGGTTTTGCGGCGCAAGCTGCGCAAGAGCTTCCATTGGTAAACTCTCGAGAAACCCTTATCCATTCGATCTGCTGATGATGCCAACAGAAATGGCACCGATACGGCAACCGCTGTTGTCAGCAACGCTTGCGTACCAGATTCTCCCAGCCATTTCAGAAGAACGTTACCGCCTAGTGAGTAGCCCACTGCGGCAATCATTACGTCCGGTTCCCGCTGCTTTAGTGTTTTGACAAGGTACGCAAAATCGGCTGTATCGCCGGAATGATAACTACGCGGCAGACGGTTAGGGGTACCGCTGCAGCCGCGAAAGTGCATAACTACCGAGCGTATTCCGCAGTTATGCAACGCTTTGAGAAGACCTCGTGCATAGACTGAGTTCGAAGACCCTTCGAGCCCATGTAAGACAATGACGATGGGGCCCATCTGCGCCTCGGTCCACTGCAAGTCTACAAAATCGCCATCCGGCAACTCTAAGTGCTCGTGTCTCAATTGTACGCGTGGCCTGCGTCGGATGAGCGTTGGCCATAGAGTCTGCATGTGTGGTCCACGACACCACCATGCGGGCTCAAAGGCCTTGCTGATAGGCATTACTCAAGGATTGCGACCCATGCCGCCTAGTTGTTATTTCAGTTCGGAAAGCTTTTTCCTAAGGACATCAAGCTCATACTCGAAGTCTAGACTTAGCTTGTTATTGCAGAGTTCGATCAAAGGCAAGACGGTCAGCACGAGATCGGACAGATAGGGGTCGAGTTTTCCAGAGTTGCCGTTCTGTAACATCCCCAAGGCAGTATCGATGTCCGGCTGCTCGACAATGACACTATCTTCGTTTTCGCTCTCTGCCAGATCGCTAACGCTTAACTGGTTACCACCGGCCGCTTTAGCAGACGCCACACGCTCCTCAGCCACCGTTAGCAATTCCTCAATGGAGTTTCCCTGGTCACGTCCCAGTGTCACCAGACCAATGCTTGCGGTTAGCGGTATTGTTGCACCATCGTGACTAAACGGTTCGGCGCTGATGGCACCGCGTAGGCGTTCGCAGAGGATGGCGGCATCGAGGCGTCCAGTAGTTGGCGCCATAATTGCGAATTCACCGCCACCGATGCGTGCAACTAAATCTTCGGCTCGGGTCTGAGCGACTAGAATCTTCGCCAGCCAGACCAACAACCGATCACCACAATCGTCACCCTGTTGGCTATAGATGACTTTGAAATCATCGATGTCGAGTTTAATTAAGGAAAATTCGTCGCTTTTGCCGGCTGTGTTAGCGAGCTCCTCATTACCACGCTGTAGTAGCATTCGGCGGCTATAGAGTTGCGTGAGTGGATCAATACTCGCCAATTCATCGTCTATGACTTCGACATCATGCGCCAGTTTACGTGCCGTCTGATCTAATTTCGCTTGCGTACGTGTACATGTGAGTAGGTGGGCGCCGTCGATCGGTTTGGTGATGAAATCGTTAGCACCGCACGCGAACGCACGTTCTCGCGTGTCATCGTCTTCGGCCCCAGTGATGACGATCACCGGTACATCGCGGATTCGAGTCTGGTCGGCAGCGCGAATCCGACATATCAAGGCATAGCCATCGAGCTTGGGCATGAGTACATCGGCAATAACAACCTGGATTTGGTTGTCTTCGGTTAGTTTTTGCCAGCCTGCCTCACCGTCCTCGGCCTCGGTTACGTCGAATTCACGCCGGATGAACTTATGTATGGCCTTGCGCATGACGCGCGAGTCGTCAACCACGAGCACACGTGGCTTATCTGGGCTTGTAGAGCCGTTCTGAGTAGTCATTCTTATCGATCTGTGCTGTAAAGGGTTGCATGGGTGTCGAACAGGGGAGCCGGTCGATCCGGTATATGTCCGTCTTTACTAAGATAGACCAGCCGAGCCAAGCATTCAAAGCAAACGGTTACCAGAAATAGATCAAGACTAGCAATCCAAATACAATTCTGTAGTAGGCAAAAGCGGCAAAATTGTGGCGCGCGACATAGGCCAGAAACGCCTTTATGACCATGAGTGCAGTCACGAAGGCCATAATAAATCCCACCGCAAACAGGGCTGTGCTTTCAGGACTGAGGAGGTGGCGGCTAGTGAATAGTTCATAACTTGTGGCAGCGAGCATCGTTGGGATTGCTAGGAAAAAGGAAAACTCGGTGGCCGTGGTACGTGAAAGGCCTGTCAGCAGTCCACCCATGATGGTCGCGCCGGCCCGCGATATACCGGGGAACAGGGATACCGTTTGCGCAATGCCGATCTTTACAGCATCACTTGGGTGTAAGGACTCAAAGTCTCGCACGCGAACGCGGCGTGGTGTTCGTTCTATCAGTAGAATAATTACGCCGCCAACGATGAGTGCCCCGGCCACCGTCACTGGATCGAAGAGATAGGCCTTTATTTGGTCGTGCAATGCGAATCCAACTAAGGCGGCAGGCGCGAAGGCGATAATCAGATTCAGCCAAAACCGTTGGGCGATACTCTGATTAAGCCCAGTGATAAAACTTCCGAGTCGCTTGCGATAGTGCCATACCACAGCCAGTATTGCGCCAAGTTGAATGAAGATTTGAAAGGTTTTTGCCTGCGCATCGTTGAAGCGAAGGAAATCGCCGACAATGATTAAATGGCCGGTGGAGGATACCGGCAGGAATTCGGTCAAGCCTTCGACAACACCAAGAATAAGTGCCGTTAGTAACAGTGCCAGGTCCATAAGTGATCAAGTAGTGAAGTTCAGCGCTTGACCGCGGACGTTGTCACGGATCGAGCCTTGGTCAAATGCAATACAGCCTCCAACGATAGTGTAGATGGGCCACCCCGTCAGCGGCCATCCATCATAGGGAGTCCACCCGGCCTTGGTGAACATGTCTTCATTACGCGCTGGCCGTACCGTATCAATATCAACGAGTGTCAGGTCAGCGTCCCAGCCCTCGATAATCTTTCCTTTGTTGGCGATTTGATAGGCTTGAGCTGGTCCCCAGCACATCCATTTTTGGAGTTCTGCCAATGTACATTTGCCAGCTTTCATGTGCGTTAACATCAGTGGTAATGAGGTTTCAACGCCGGGCATGCCGGACGGACTTCGCGGGTAGCGTTGTTTTTTTTCTTCAACAGAGTGCGGTGCGTGGTCGGTTGCAATGAAGTCAATCACACCATCATGAAGTGCTTGCCACAGGGCAGCGGTGTCCTCAGGTTGTCGGAGGGGGGGATTCATCTGCACTAGTGTGCCTTGCTTGGCGTAGTGTTCGACATTTAGATAGAGATGATTGGGAATGGCTTCGGCTGTAACCCATGATGGTTTGTGATTCTGTAGCTGCTCTACTTCGTCGTGGGTAGACAAATGTAGAATATGCAGGCGTCGCTCATAGCGCGTAGATAGTGTGAGCGCAAGTTCGGTGGCCAAGGCGGCGCATTGGTTGTCGCGGATTTTAGAGTGCACGGCAGGGTCGGTATCGTCTGCGAATAGGGCACGACGTTCCCGAATGCGTTCCTCATCTTCAGCATGCACTGCGATGAGTCGATCGCCATTGGCAAAGATGCGCTCAAGATCTTGCGGGTCGTGGACGAGCAGATCACCAGTACTCGCACCCATAAAGATCTTGATCCCGCAAACTGGTGATGCTGTGTTGATCTCATGGAGATTATTGGGTGTAGCGCCGATAAAAAACCCATAGTTGGCCACGCACTTACGCCTGGCGCTCGCGAGTTTATCGTTTAAAGCTTTCTGATTTATAGTCGGCGGATTGGTGTTTGGCATTTCCAAGAAACTGGTAACACCACCCTTGACGGCAGCACGTGAACCGCTAGCCAGATCTTCTTTATGGGGCGCGCCCGGCTCACGGAAGTGGACTTGTGGATCGATGGTGCCAGGCAGTAACAGTTTCCCACCAGCATCAATCATTTCATCTGCTTGTGCATCTAACGACGGCCCGATCTTCGCGATTAAGCCCCGTTCGCAAGCGAGATCGGATTCGTGTACAGATCCGTCCGGTTGCGCAATGCGGGCGTTGCGCACAAGCAAGCTATACAAATACGTCTCCCGAAAACGAGAAGGGGACAACTGTCCCCTTCTCGTTCTGTGTTCCTGATCTTTCGTTTGAAGTTGGGATCTTTATTGGATGATCAGGCCATTTGTTTTTCACGAATCTCGTCGAGTGTCTTGCAGTCAATACACAATTCTGCCGTGGGTCTCGCCTCGAGCCGCTCGATACCGATCTCGACGCCGCAAAGTTCACAATAGCCGTAATCGCCTGACTCAGTTCGTTCGAGTGCCTCGTCAATCTTCTTGACGAGCTTGCTTTCCCGGTCACGGCTTCGCAGTTCCAAAGAGATATCGGTCTCCCGACTTGCACGGTCATTCGGGTCCGAGTGGAGAGTCGCTTCGTCTCGCATCTGACTAACGGTGCGCGACAGCTCATCCAACAGATCTGCCTTCCAGGCAGATAGCATGATGCGAAAGTGCGCGAGCTGTTTCTTATTCATGTATTTCTCGCCCTTTTTTCGCGCATAGGGTTTGACACCGCCATGCAGTACACTGATCGTCGATGGTTGACCCTGTTTTCTGGCCGGCATATTTCTCACCCCTAACCTTGCTATGCCTGGAAAAAATTAAGCGCGAATCTATACCAGAAAGGCAGGGCCGGCGCAAGGAAGGCCTTCATCGCGAACTCACCTTGCCCGCACCACTAGCGCAGCGATGCTGGGTTCTCTTGTGCACCACACCCAGTTTACAACGGCCCTTCCTGGTAGGCGCCACGGACGGGGTTGCGCCCACCAGCCGCGGTTAGGGCAGTCCAATTTTTTGACGGCAGCCAGCTCCACACGCAGTAACGGGGCAAATTTGAATCATTAATACCGGCCTTATCTTGCTTTTGGCGACTTGGCATGGCCCTTACCTAGGCAAGGGGACCGTGTGTTTGTGCGACGTGTCATAGGCGATGAAAAATGCCAACCTGGCGGCATCTCTGGTACGAGAGATTAGTACGCTGATGGCCAAATGTGAGGCAATCGGCGATGCCCATCCTGAAATGCAGGATGTCGTGGCCATGGTCGACATTGGCGACATCTACTCGTTGAGGGAAGACACTCGCGGCGCTGACACCGCGGCCCGGCGGCCACGACCCTATGCCAGCGACTTGGATATTGCCGTGATCTAGCGGTGCCGCCTGGTCTTAGGCGATGGGCACCTCGGGGCTGTTGCCCCATTCTGACCAAGAGCCCGGGTATCCTCTCACTCGCTCGTAGCCAAGACTCTTTAGCGTAATATAAGTATGCGCGGATCGGTGGTGCGTATGACAGTAGGTCACTATCTCCTTCTCCGGGACAACACCCAGGCTGGTTAACCTTGACTTTAGTTCATCCGCTGTCCGCAAACGCAGATTGCGTGTCGGGTCCATGGCGTTTACCCAATCGAAGTTGACCGCTCCAGGAATGTGGCCCGCACGCTCGGCGCGTTGCTGTTGGCCATGGTATTCGGCTGGGCTACGGGTATCCACTAGTTGCACCGATGGGTCATCGAGGTGCCGCAAAATATAGGCCTTGTCCGCAATTGCATCGTCATTGATAGTTACTTGATACTGGTTCTGGGTGGGCGTGACCGCTTCGTTGTCGAGCCGCCGATTCTCGGCCACCCACGCATGCAAACCGCCATTTAGTAAGCTGCCCTGTGAGTGACCAACGGCATCGAGCGTCCATAAAAGTCGCGCCGCACGGCCGCCACCTTCGTCGTCGTAGGCGAAGACAGACGTGCTGTTTGAAAGGCCTAGAGCGCTTAGCACTTGCGTCAGCTGGACTTCGCTGGGGAGGCATCCCATGGCAGGTGGTTGTGGCGCAACCAAGTAACGATATTCCAGGTGCACCGCACCAGGAATATGCGATCGCGCGTAGGTTTCGGGTTTGCATAAATCCACGATCAGGGTTTCGCGCGTACCGAGTTGTTCCTCCAATTGCTCGGGCTCGATGATTAACGGAAGGCTTAAGGACATGTGACCTTCTCCAGTACTAGGGTCTTAGGCATGTATCAACCACGAACATTCTAGCCCGCGCCTAGCAGCAAACAAACTGAAACGCGTGTCCATTTATCTCGGTTGCCAGTAACGATAGACTCCTGGTCGTTTGAGTAACGAAAGGTCGTACAGGAATACCATGCTATGAGTTCAAATACTAATTCTTCCGCAGAATCGCTTGCTCTAGCCACGCCACCAGTTGAAATTGAGACAGCACCGAATCCGATCGCCAGCGTGATACTACTGCATGGCCTGGGCGCCGACGGACATGATTTCGAAGCTGTAGTACCTGAGCTTGGTTTGCCGCGCGATCTAGCGGTGCGTTTCGTGTTCCCACATGCACCCATGCGCGCAGTGACGATTAATGCAGGTTTTGTAATGCGAGCATGGTATGACATTCTGCCAGGGGCAGGCAATTTTCGTGACAACTCTCAGCATATCCGAGAGTCTCAGGAGATCGTCCATGTGTTTATCCGACGTGAACTTGAGCGCGGCATTCCCGCATCGCAGATTTTGTTGGCCGGATTCTCGCAGGGTGGCGCCATCGCTTTGTACACAGGCCTGCGTTACCCGCAACGCCTGGCTGGTCTGCTGATCCTGTCAAGTTACTTACCCATCCCTAGTCGTTTGGCGCAAGAGCGCCATGACGCCAATCGTGATATCCCTATCTTCATGGCGCACGGCGAAGACGATCCACTTATTCCGCTGTCGCGGGCATCGGAATCGCGGAAGCGTTTGCAACATTACGGATACGCAGTGGATTGGCGTACGTATCCTGTGGCACATGCGGTTTGTGCCGCAGAACTGGCAGATGCTGCTAGTTGGTTTACTCGTTTTTTTGTTGAGTGTGGTCCAGCCGCACGGTAAGGGGATATGTTTGCAGGTACAAGGAAGTACCACCGAGGACGAGAAACAGGACCACCCACTCCCAATTAAAACTAATGAACGTAGGTATGGACACCAACAGCAGTAACACCGCAGTTAGGGATGCGAAAGGTTGGAATCGGAAAACCGCGCCCGCCAAGGTGGCGATCAACAAAAAGCTTTGAATCATGGTGATGTTAAAACTCAGATCGGTCACAGCCGGAATACCCTGCCATGCCACATCGAAGTTGGGAAAAAGCTGGTCGTACCAAGGGCTTTCCTCCGCCGGTAAAATCTTTCTGAGGACCGGAACCTTCAGCCACTCGAGCGGGTAGCGCGTGCCCCCACCAATCAGGAGTTTGAAAAACAGCGATAGCATTAAGAAGTTGACGATGATCTGTGGCCAGCGCCAGTGGCCGGGCGCCAACGACCACAATTGACGGTGGTATACCAAGATGACGACTAGGCCAGCAAACAGCGGTTGATAGTAGTGTTGCGGTAGGCCCAGGCCCAGGTAGCCACACACCAGCACAAGCACCCCCAACCCGAGCGGAAGCGCCGGGTGAAACGCATTGGGCGTGATGGTGAGCTGGCGCTTTTCGCTGCCGGCAAGCAGCGTCACACGCTTTTCCAGGCGTCTGATGCGTTGCTCAAGCGTTCGTGGTGTTGCTTGGGTCGTACGTTTCATGTCGGCCATCGGCATCCTGCGCCCCTGCGCTGGCGGTGAGATTGGCCAAAATTGCCCATTCGGCCTGTTTCCCGCCAATTGTGGCCGCAAACGGCCATTATTTGTGACCACGGGCACGGATTTTGCATAATTCCCCCAAATAGGCCGGGATATTGGTATTTTTTGGGGCGCTAACCTTCGCGCTGGCGACGGTGCCGTTCACTAAGATAATAGCCGGTCGGCCGGCCCGCTGCAGGCGCGGCGGAAACCGACCACACAGCCTAGGTAAGGGAAGCTGAAAATAATGCGGACGCTACTAATGTTTGATTTGACGCGGCAGGGCTGTCGACTAGGCTCAGGCCATGATTAAGGTAAAATCGGTTTCAGACTGGGGACTGGTCATCGGGGTGGCGCTGATGAGCATTGGCGCCAATCTGCCGACCGCACTCGCTACCCAATGGGGTATAGACCGCAGGTACTTGCTTGGTGGGTTGATGTGTCTCGTCGGCGTGGCACTGGTCCGATACCTCAAGTTCACCCTCGTACTTGTCGTGGCAATCCTGAGCATTGGCGCCAATCTCCCCACAGACATGGCGATAGAATTTGGGGTTGACCGCCACATCATGATGTTCGCACTAATCGCTATGGTCGTGGTGTCGCTGGCGAGTCGATTCTTCAAGGTCCCAACTGGTATTGAGAGGCAAAGAGTAACCTCGACCCGGCACGGCGCCGTGGCGCTGTTCAACGCGGTTTCCAAGGGCCAACTATCGGTGGCGCAGTCCCTACTCAAGACTGGCGTTAACGTCAATGTCAAAACACTGAGTGGCACTACGCCACTTATGGCAGCGGCATCAAAGGGTTATTCCGATCTCGCCAAAGTGTTGATGGATGGCGGTGCCGATGTGCATGCCAAGGACGGTAAGGGTGAAACGGCCCTGGCGATTGCGGTCCGAGGTGGCTTTACCCGTACGGCCGACATGCTAAAAACCGGGGGCGCGAAGCGCTAGCCCGTGCCTACTGCGGGCACGGTTGGCCCACACTCAAACACCTGCTTTTATCTCGCCTTGGGCAATAACAAGGACTAAGCGCGTCTTAGACTGTTCGCACTAGTTGAGCGCCTGGGACAGTAGGTTGCGATACTTGCGGACCAGATCGTTGCTATCGCCGATCATATCGAACAACGCCACCATGTGCCTGCGTCCAGCATCATCGTCAAATTTCCGGTTTCGCTTTACGATCTCCAGAAGTTGTTGCAGAGCGGGCTCATAATCGTTTTTTAACACCTGCAGCGCACTTAGCTTGTGGCGCGCATCACAGTTGTTTGGATCCAAAGAAATCGCCCGTTCTAACTCTGCCATCGGCAATGCATTGGCAGCGATGCGTATAAATGTGATGCGCACAACCAGGGCAAGTCCCTCTGAGTCTAGCTTGGTGATACGGTCGAGCAGCTTTTCCGCGTCGTCAAGGCGCGACTGCTCGAGATATATCTTTGCGAGTTCGGTTTTGACCTGATCGTTATCGGGATCCGTGTCCATGGCATCTCGCAGTAGCTCAGTCGCTTCTTCTGTTTTGCCGTCGCGATGGGCCAGCAGGGCGGCCTCGACCATGGTGTCGGATTCGCGTGACACATGGCGATCGATGATTTGTCGGATCGCCGATTCTGGTTGCAGCCCCATAAATTCATCTGCAACTTCTCCGTTGCGGAAGATCTTTACAGTGGGCAGACTACGAATGCCATACGTCATCGCTAATTCACGCTCGCTGTCAGTATCTACCTTGGCAAGCAGAAATTTTCCTGCATAGGCATCGGCAAGCTTTGCCAACACAGGCATCAGCATATGACATGGCCTACACCATTGAGCCCAAAAATCCACGAGTACGGGCACTTCTCGTGACTTCTCTAATACTTGCGCCGCGAATTCCTTTTGGCTGACTGCCGAGATGTAGGGCGATGTGCTCATAGTAGTCATACAAAAAATGTGGCCCTTGTGTCTATGATTTCAAGGTATTTACAGGCATCGGCGGCGGTGGCGCTCCCTAGGGGACTCGAACCCCTGTTACCGGCGTGAGAGGCCGGTGTCCTAGGCCACTAGACGAAGGGAGCGTGTGTGTGATGCGGTATTCTGACCGCGTATTAAAGGGATGTTATTATACGGACGGACGAATTTTGAACAACAATGCGACCTATTTCCAGGTAATTCTCTTGCGGAGGTGAAGATTAGCGCCCCCGTTACCATTCCATGTTCTGAACACCCAATCTCACAGGCGCATATCGATCAAAACGCGCTTAAGGTCTTAAGCAGACTTAATGAGGCCGGGTTTGACAGTTACCTGGTGGGGGGCTGCGTACGTGATCTGTTGCTCGGTCGCGAACCGAAAGATTTCGATGTGGCGACCGATGCCAAGCCCGAAGAGGTCCGTAGACTTTTTCGTAGGGCGCGGCTAATTGGTCGTCGCTTTCGGCTTGCGCATGTGCGTTTTGGACGTGAAATTATCGAAGTTGCCACCTTTCGAGGTATGCCCAAACCGGTGTCTGCCGGTCCCCGGCAGACAGTAGAAGGCCGCATTCTGCAAGACAATGTGTTCGGGAGCCAAGGAGAGGATGCAATTAGGCGAGATTTCACAGTTAACGCATTGTATTACGACATCCGGGACCATTCGGTTATTGATTACGTCGGCGGTATCGATGATCTTAGCCGAGGACTGCTTCGGGTCATTGGCGACCCGGAGGTACGTTACCGTGAGGATCCAGTGCGTTTGTTACGGGCCCTGCGTTTCGCCGCGAAGTTGGGGTTCAAGATCGAACCGGCCACGGCGGCGCCAATTCGAGAGCTTGGACGCTTATTGTTGGGCGTGCCACCGGCACGGATGTTTGAAGAAGTCATCAAGCTATTCCACGGTGGATGCGCGTTGCAGACGTATGAGCTGCTGCGACATTATCGGCTGTTTGAATATCTCTTCCCGCTGACCGAAGAGGCGCTGGCGATAGAACGGGATGGATATCCGCTTACACTGGTACCCAACGCACTGGCCAACACGGATAGTCGTGTTCAAGCGGATAAACCGGTTACGCCCGCCTTTCTGTTCGCCGCCTTGTTGTGGGAACCGCTGTGTCGGCAACTTGAAACCCACATGGCTCGCGGCCATACGCGCCACGAGGCCGTACAAACAGCCACCACTTCTGTTCTTACACAACAGTCGCAACGCATCGCAATTCCCAGGCGTTTCTCGGCCGTCGTAAGAGAGATTTGGATGTTACAATCCCGATTTAACCGCCGCACTGGCAAGCAACCCTTTCGTTTGCTCGAACACCGCCGTTTTCGTGCTGCCTATGACTTTCTATTGTTGCGCATTGAGGTTGGCGAGGAGCGATCGGATTTGGGCGATTGGTGGACACGATTTCAGGCAGTTGAAGAGCCGGAACGCCGATCTATGGTGCGCAAGTTATCAGCTGGCAGAAAACGGGTACGTAAACGGCAAAGGGTATGAGTAAATCCAAATCACGGCGCGCGCGTGTCTATGTAGGTCTAGGGAGCAACCTCGATAATCCGATAGCTCAACTGCGAACAGCCAAGTCTGCGCTTAGCATGCTGCCGAGAACGCGCCTAGAAAGATGCTCTTCGTTATATCGCACAGCGCCGGTGGGCTATACTGAGCAGCCAGATTTCGTCAACGCAGTGTGTCGCCTTAGTACTGAGCTGGGTGCAGCTACGCTAGTCGAGCACTTGCTGGCAATAGAAGTGCAACACGGGCGCGTCGAGCGTAAACAAAGGTGGGGCCCCCGAATACTAGATCTTGACTTGCTTTTGTATGATCAATTTGTGATGAGCACGCCGGGTCTTACCGTGCCTCACCCCAGGCTCCACGAGCGTGCGTTCGTCCTGTATCCTTTGTCGGAGCTGGACCAAGACCTCATTGTGCCAGGGCGTGGCGGGGTCACCGAGCTGTTGGCGGCTTGTCGTGAGCAGCGGCTTGAGAAGATCGACACAGCTTGCCTGGGAAGTTTGTAAAACCTAGGCATCTGAAGGGCCCGAGCCCAGTGGTATAAATTTCCAACAAATGGCGTGATTTAAAGCATGAATCGTGACAACCCGGGCTATCTGGCGATTGAAGGACCGATCGGCGTGGGTAAGACTAGCCTGGCCCGTAGATTGGCAGACGCGTTCGGTAGCAAGGCGTTGCTAGAACAACCGGAAGAGAATCCGTTCTTGGATAGGTTCTATCAGGCGCGGGCGCGGTTCGCCCTACCTACACAGTTGTTTTTCTTGTTTCAACGTGCGCGTCAGATCCAGCAGCTTAAGCAGGGCGACATGTTTCGGCCCGGATGCGTTGCGGATTTTCTTTTGGAGAAAGATTCACTGTTCGCCCGCGTCAATCTGGATGATGATGAACTTCGGCTTTACCAGCAGGTCTACTCACATCTCAGTTTGGATCTACCGGTGCCGGACCAGGTGGTTTATCTACAGGCACCGGTCGAAGTGTTGATGCCCCGCATTCGACAGCGCGATGTTGGTTATGAACATCTGATCGAGCGCGAGTACCTACAGCAAGTAGTCGATGCCTATACACAGTTCTTTTATCATTACTCGGCTGGGCCGCTACTGGTAGTGAATGCAGCCGAGATAAACTTCGTGGATAATGATGACGATTTCGAGGTTTTAGTAGATCAGATTCGCAAGTATCGTAGCGGACGGCATTTTTTTAATCCACTTTCTGTAGGTCGATGAAACCCGTAACGATCACAACTCTACAGGCTATGAAGCAGGCAGGCGAAAAGATTACTTGCCTTACTGCCTACGATTACAGTTTTGCGCACCTGCTCGATAGCGCCGGCATTGACATGATCATTGTCGGTGATTCAGTCGGCATGGTTTGCCAAGGGCACGAAACAACGCTGCCCGTAACCCTTGATGACATGGTCTACCATACCCGATGTGTCGCCAGCGGCTGTCAGCGTACGCTTATTGTTGCCGATATGCCGTTTTTGAGTTACGAGGTCAGTCCGGACCTCACCTTTAGTAATGCTGGTCGCTTGATGAAAGAGGGTTATGCGCACGTAGTTAAGATTGAAGGCGGACGTACGATGGCGGAGACGGTGCGGTTTTTAACGGAGCGTGGGATTCCTGTCTGCGGTCACCTTGGGCTGACGCCACAGTCCGTCCATCAACTCGGCGGATTCCGTGTGCAGGGGCGCGACAAGGCGGCGGCTGAACGGTTGCTTAACGACGCCCGTGCGTTGCAGGAGGCCGGCGCCAGTATATTGGTGCTCGAGGCGATTCCATCTGAATTAGCGAAGCACGTCTCGGCCGAATTAACCATTCCCACCATCGGCATCGGAGCTGGCCCCGGTTGTGATGGACAAGTACTGGTGCTTCAAGACATGCTCGGCATCTATCCGCGGCGCAGTCCAAAATTTTCCAAGAATTTCATGGAGGAGAATGGCACCATACAGGCCGCGGTGAAGGCCTTTATCGCCGCCGTTCGTGAGCAGGAGTTTCCCGGCCCGGAGCATAGTTTTTGAATCGAATGATTGTCAGCGCCGGCAACAGTACTGGTAATTTGTTACCGCCAGCGTGGTGCCTCTTCGTCAGTTGCCGACAACAACTCGTTGGCTGGGGTCTTGCGATGTTGTGGTGCCGGGAGAGAGACTCGAACTCTCATGGTGTCGCCACCACCGGATTTTGAGTCCGGCGCGTCTACCAATTCCGCCATCCCGGCAGGCGAAGCAAGTATATCCGATTCCTCGCGGCTGTTAACAGCACGACGCGGTTGTGCCTGTAACGACTTTAGCCAGATTACGCCTGATGAAGAAGACCACGTTTCGTTACGAACTACCCAACGAGTTGATCGCACAGTATCCAGCGCAATCGCGTTCAGCCAGCCGATTGCTGGCGCTTGATGGTAGTAGCGGCGACATTCAAGATTTGCGATTCGTCGATCTAACGAAGATGTTGCATCCAGGGGACCTGCTCGTTTTCAATAACACTCGCGTGATTCCGGCGCGCCTTTTTGCAACCAAGGACACCGGTGGCCGCGTGGAAATACTCGTCGAACGCATATTGGGCGAACGCAACATTGTCGCGCAACTTGGGGTGAGTAAGCGACCGCGACCTGGGATGCGCTTAAGGATTGACGAAGCTGTATCAGTAGATGTTGTTTCACGCCGTGGAGATTTTTATGAGTTGCGTTTCGAGTGTACGGAAACAGTGACACACTTATTGGAGCGTGTGGGCCATGTTCCGCTGCCTCCCTATATCGACCGTGTCGATAAGGAGCATGATCGCGAACGATACCAGACAGTTTATGCTCAACACCCGGGCGCAGTGGCGGCCCCCACCGCCGGCCTTCATTTCGATGTCGCTATGTTCGGTCAGTTACGAGAGCTCGGCGTGGATACGGCGTTTCTAACGCTGCACGTTGGTGCGGGCACGTTTAAACCGATACGGGTCGAGGATATTCGTGAACATGAGATTCACCCAGAGTACCTGCAAATCGGCAGTGATGTATGTGTACGAATAGAAACTACCAAGGCACGGGGCGGGCGCATTATTGCGGTTGGCACCACTGTTGTTAGGGCGCTTGAGACAGCGGCGCAAAACGCCCGGGTAATTCCGTTTGAAGGTGAAACCGGGCTCTACATTCTTCCCGGTTATCGATTCCAAATCGTTGACGCGCTATTAACTAATTTTCACTTGCCAGAATCAACGTTGTTGGTATTGGTATGCGCATTTGCTGGTACTGAGCACACCCTTAATGCGTATCGTCATGCTGTCGACCAACGGTATCGATTCTACAGTTATGGTGATGCGATGTTTGTTACGCCCAGAGTAGCAAGTGGCAAGTAGCAAGTTCGAAGTGACGAGTTGTTGGTATTTCCTTACAACTTGCTACTTCCAACTTCGAGCTGACTTTCTATGAGATTTGAATTACTCAATACAGATGGAATGGCCCGTCGCGGGCGATTGCTGTTTGAACGCGGAACCGTACACACACCCGCCTTTATGCCGGTGGGCACTTATGGTTCGGTCAAGGCGATGACCCCGGAAGAGTTACTGGCGATCGGTAGCGAGATCATCCTGGGTAATACGTTTCATCTTTGGTTAAGGCCTGGTATGGAGGTCATACGCGCACACAGCGGGTTGCATGGTTTCATGAATTGGTCTGGTCCGATACTTACGGATTCTGGTGGCTTTCAGGTGTGGAGCCTTGGAAAGCTACGAAAAGTCACAGAACAAGGTGTTCACTTTCAATCACCGGTGGACGGTGACCGCGTTTTTCTCGGGCCGGAGGAAGCAATTCGAATACAGCATGACTTGGATGCCGATATAGTGATGGTTCTTGACGAATGTACGCCCTATCCAGTCAGTGAGGATGCTGCACGCGAATCGATGGAGCGATCTTTGCGGTGGGCCAACCAATGTAAGCATGTCCACCATGGACACGATGGCGCGCTTTTCGGGATTGTTCAGGGCGGCGTGTATGAACATTTACGCGATGCCTCGATCGCCGGGTTGAAACAGATTGGGTTCGATGGTTACGCGATCGGTGGCCTATCCGTTGGTGAGCCCAAGGACGATATGCTGCGCATCGTGCCGCATGTGGCGGCGCAAATGCCCGCTAGGCAACCACGCTACCTCATGGGCGTTGGTACACCAGAAGACCTTGTGGAAGCGGTGCGTCATGGTATGGATATGTTTGATTGCGTGTTGCCTACACGCAACGCGCGCAATGGTTGGCTCTTTACCCATAGCGGCGTGGTCAAGATCCGCAACCAGCGCTTCGCTACCGATACGGGCCCCGTAGATCCATACTGCGATTGCTACAATTGTAAGCATTATACCCGTGCATATCTGCGCCACCTGCACAGCCAAAACGAGATTCTGGGGGCGCGGCTGGCGACCATCCATAACCTACGGTACTACCAGGCCCTTATGCAGGGGCTGCGGGCCGCCATTGAGACAAAAAAACTGGATGATTTCGTCGATAAGTTTTATGGTATGCGCCGCCAGGACGACCCAGAATTATCCTGACAACGGTTGAATCATGGTAATGAATGTCTACAAGGAAAGACTATGAACATACTCTCTAACGCCTGGGCCCAGGGCGGCGGTGGGGCGCCAGGCGCCGGTCCGGGATTCGGTCTGCTATTCTGGATGGTGCTATTTTTCGCTATTTTCTATTTGATGGCCATACGGCCACAGCAAAAGCGTGCGAAAGAGCATAAATCTATGATAGCAGCGATTGCTAAGGGTGATGAAGTGGTAACTGGCGGCGGCACGTTAGGCCGGGTTACCCATGTTGGCGAACAATTCTTAACGCTAGAAATTGCTGAGGGTGTCTCTATCAAGGTACAGAGACAGTCAGTAGCAGCGGTGATGCCCAAGGGAACCATAAAGGCAAACTCTTAGTCATATGGTGCTTGTGTTGGTGCCAAGTTAGACCCTTATGAATCAATATCCGTTCTGGAAATATTTGCTCATCTTAGTAGTTATGGCGGTGGGATTGTTATATGCGGTCCCCAACCTCTACGGTGAAGACCCGGCGATTCAGATTTCAGCCACGCGTAGCTCGGTAGATGCCAGTACGCTTGCACGTGTTGAGAAAATCCTTAAGGACGGTGGCCTAACGCCAATCTCGAGCCAACTCGACGAGCTCGGGGCGAAGATTAGATTCGCTGACACGGAGACCCAGCTAAAGGCGCGGGAACGGGTGCAGAAAGAGCTCGGCGAGACCTATACCGTGGCGCTCAATCTACTGCCGGCTACTCCCAAGACGCTAAATGCCGTCGGCGGCAAACCCATGTATCTGGGCCTTGATTTGCGTGGCGGCGTTCATTTCCTGATGCAGGTGGACATGGCGGCGGTGCTCAAGAAGGCTGAGGCACGATATGTCAGTGACATTAAACGTACCTTGCGCGAAGCTGAGCGTATTCGCTATCTCACGGTCAAGCGCCTAGAACAAGGTGGTCTAGAAGTACGTTTTCGTGATGGCGGGGAACGCGAGCGTGCACGCACAGTGATCCGAACCGAACTCCCTGAGCTCGAATTAACCGAGCGCGACGGGGCCGATGGTCCGATATTGTTCGCCAAGTTAAACGAAACGGCGTTGCGCGAACAGCAGGAACAAGCACTCGAACAAAACATGACGTCGCTACGAAACCGCGTCAATGAGCTCGGTGTGGCGGAACCTATTATTCAACGCCAAGGTGCTGAGCGCATCGTTGTGCAGTTGCCAGGGGTGCAAGATACCGCGGAAGCCAAGCGTATCCTAGGCCGCACCGCAACACTAGAAATTCTTCTGGTCGATGAAGAGCATGATGCTTCAAGCGCTATTGCCGGTCGACCGCCACCGGGATCTAAGCTCTATCGGCAACGTGATGGCAGGCCTATTCTGCTCAAGAATCGATTGATCTACTCCGGTGACAATATCGTCAATGCTTCTCCTAGTTTTGACGGACGAACGAATGAACCCATTGTATCGATAACTCTCGATTCGCAAGGCGCCGCTATCAATCAGCGCGTGACCGGCAAGAACGTCGGCAAACGCATGGCTGTGGTTTACGTTGAAGTCCGATCTGAGGTCAAGCGCGACGACAATGGCAATCCTATCTTGGATGAGCTAGGCGAGCCGGTGCGAATCACACGTCGTATCGAAGAGGTCATTACGGCGCCGGTGATCAGACAACAGCTCGGTAAGCGATTTCAGATCGAGGGCGCATTCACGGTTGAGGAAGCCAACGAACTAGCATTGCTGCTACGCGCGGGGGCGCTGGCCGCCCCGGTCTCCATCGTCGAGGAACGAACAATCGGGCCCAGTCTCGGCCAAGAAAATGTTAAGCAAGGCTTTCAGGCGATCCTGATCGGTCTTATCGCCGTGATGATCTTCATGATCATCTATTATCGTGCGTTTGGCGTCATTGCCGATATGGCGTTAGCACTCAATCTCGTTTTGATCGTAGCGGTGCTGTCATTGTTTCAGGCCACATTGACGTTGCCGGGCGTTGCCGGCATCTTGCTTACTGTCGGTATGGCAGTTGACGCCAATGTTCTGATTTTCGAACGTATCCGTGAGGAGCTACGGGCTGGCAATACGCCCCAGGCCAGTATCCATGCTGGTTACGAAAAAGCGTTAGGTACGATTGCTGATGCCAACATCACAACATTGATCGCCGCTATCATGTTGTTTAATTTCGGCACAGGTCCGATTAAGGGATTCGCTATTACGTTGAGTATCGGCATCTTGACATCGATGTTCACCGCGATTCTTGGGTCCCGTGCAGTCGCTAATCTGATCTTTGGCGGACGCAAGCTCAGTTCGGTACCAGTTTAGAGGACCGTCGGTGATTCTCTTCAAGAAACAGACCACGTTTGATTTTATCGGTCGTCGTAGAATAGCGATAGCGGTATCAATGATATTGATCGCCATTACGATGGTATCTTTATTTGTGCGTGGTTTGAATCTCGGCCTAGATTTTACCGGCGGCACCCTGGTGGAACTCAGTTATGCGGAGTCGATAGAGATTTCAGATGTGCGCACGCAACTCGCAGCTGCTAATTTTGCGGACGCTGTGGTGCAGCATTTTGGTACGGCCCGCGATGTTATGGTCCGAATTCCACTGCAAGAGGGTAAAGATAGCGCAGTTTTGAGTAATACCGTGGTCCAAGTCCTGCACAACGCCCGCGACGAGGTCGTAGTTGAGAGCCGCCCGGGCCAACGGCAGCAGTGTACAACTGGGGGCAGTAAGACCATTGTCGATTGTAATTTACAAGTCAGACGTGTTGAGTTCGTTGGCCCGCAGATAGGGGACGAGCTTGTCGAGAAAGGTGGCCTAGCCCTTCTGTACACACTAATTGCGATATTGATCTATGTGCTCATTCGGTTTGAGTGGCGATTCGCAGTCGGATCCACCGTTGCAGTGGCACACGATGTCTTGCTTACATTTGGGTTTTTCTCATTTACGCAAATAGAGTTCTCGTTACCTGTGTTGGCGGCGATATTGGCAGTGCTTGGTTATTCACTAAACGATACGATTGTGGTGTTCGACCGTATCCGTGAGAACTTTCGGCGTATGCGTAAGGCGAAAGTGCCCGATATTATGAATGCTTCTATAAACCAAACCCTGGCTCGCACCATCATCACATCCGGGACCACAATGTTGACGGTATTGGCGCTATTTTTTCTGGGGGGTGAGATTATTCACGGGTTTTCGACCGCATTGATTGCGGGCATAATTGTGGGTACCTATTCGTCCATCTATATCGCCACGCCCACCGTTCTCGCCCTTGGAATTTCGCGCCAGGATATGTTGCCGGTAAAAAAGGAAGGGGCGGAGCCGAGCAGGCCCTCGGGGCAGAATCCCCCTATAATCTGAGGTTTCCCAGCCTTCGTCGGGGTGTCGTCGGCCAGCCCGGACGCCTCATACCCATCGGCTATACTTAACCTCGAAACGGGCGTTATCGCCCACCTTCTTGGGGGAAGATTTATGAGTGCTAACTGGTGGATGATCTGGCCAGGCAACCCGGCTTTGTCTGTGTTGGCTCTATATGCATTGTCTCTACTCTTCTTGTATCCCGCTCGTAGACCGCTACACGCGGTTATTCGCGCCATGAGTCGCGCAATTAGCGGCCCACTGCGTTTGGGTGCACGCTGGCTGATGTCGACGGCCGAGATGTTACGTGGCCGCAACAAGATACTGTTGTTAGCGCACGGTAGGGAAGAGATCACGCAAGGAATCGAACGCGAGTTCGAACGCGTGACCGCTGTTGTCCAACGCGATTTGCATGACTATCCGGTGTTACAGCGCAAGCTCATGGGCGAGATCACGCGAATCGAGGAAGACTACCAGAAGTGTGGCGAAGTGCCGCCGACACCACCGGAGTGGACCAAGGCGGTGGCAGCGGTTGCCAAGATCCCGCCAACTGGAGATGGCTTGGTGCAAAAGATTTTGGGGGATATCAATCACTCGATTGAGAAGATCGAGGATAAGGCGATTGCCGAATACCGTCGGAGTTACGAGAGTCGGCATAAGATCCTCAAGGGGTTTATGCCGTTTTGGCGTTCGCTAAATCAGACGCTGACCCAGGTCGACCGGAACTTGACTGGATTGCAAGAGAGCGCCTCGAGAATCGATGCGCAAATGGAGAAGTACGAACAAATCAGCGTGAACTCAGATAAGGTCGAGCATGCCCTGACCTCCTCGGCCACCACGCAATTCGCGATAGCAGCTATCGTACTTGCGATCGCTTTCGGTGGTGCGTTTGTTAACTATAAGCTCATCGCGCTACCGATGTCGGCAATGGTGGCTAACGACTATATCACCGCTAACTTGCAGGCATCGGATATCGCCGCCTTGGTGATCATTTTTGTCGAGGCGAGTATGGGGCTGTTCCTCATGGAGGCCTTGCGTATCACGCATCTGTTTCCGCGCATCAACAACATGCCGGATAAAATGCGTCGCCGCTTTATGTGGGTGGCGTTCTCATTGTTGCTCACCCTGGCGCTGGTCGAAGTGGCCCTGGCTGTATTGCGCGACTGGATCGTGGTGGAGGGTATCAAGCTCACCAGCGAGCTCGCCGGCGGCGAAGCGGCGGCCGCTGCCGCAGGGGATACCAGCGTGGTGAATAAGATTCCAACCGTCGGGCAAATGATCCTCGGTTTCATACTGCCGTTTGCCTTGGCCTTTATGGCGATACCACTGGAGTATTTTATCCACTCCGCACGTACCGTTCTTGGTGTCGGCCTAATCGTAGGTATTCGTGGTCTGGCGTTCGGATTGCGGATCGTGGCGAATGTCGCCAGGCAGGCGGGTAACTTGCTCGTCAACCTCTATGATGTCTTGATATTCCTGCCGCTGTTAGTCGAGCGCATGGTGAGATCTGACGGCGGACAAGATGCGGAGCCATCAAAATCCCGTCGCGTCGCCCCGTTCGCAGCGAAGCGAAGTTTGGGCGCTTGATTAATAGTTTTGGAGGTATAGGTGTCATGAAACGGAAAATCTCACATGTACTTATTATGGTGCTCGCCTTCGGGTTGGTGGCATGTTCGAGCGGAGATCAGCAGCAGCAGCAGCCGATCAATCATACGCAGGGTGTTTATATGCTGATCGATACGTCGGGTACGTATGCCCAGGAACTCGGCAAGGCGCTGGCGGTGATCAATTATCTATTGGGCACGATGAACCCAGGCGATGTGCTGGCCGTTGCTAAAGTGAGTAGTCGTAGCTTTAGTGAGAAGGATATTGTCGCCAAAGTCACGTTTACCAGTGACCCGGTACGGGCCAATCAGCAGAAACGTGCATTTCGCGACAAGGTCGACAAGTTTGCCAAGGGTGTGAAACGCGGTAGTGCCTATACGGATATCACCGGTGGCATCATCCAGGCCGCAGAATTCTTGAACGAAGCCAATCCTGGTAGGAAAACGGTATTGATCTTCTCGGACATGCAAGAAGAGCTCGGCAAAGGAACCGTTCGCGATTTCCCGATCGAGTTGAGCGGCCTACGTTTCGTCGCCCTTAACGTTACCAAGCTCAATGCCGATAACGTAGACCCGCGGCGCTATATGGGTCGGCTCGAGTGGTGGCAGGAGCGAGTGACCAATGCTGGAGCTTCAGAGTGGCGTGTCGTCAACGATCTTGCGCACTTAGAACGTGTGTTTGAGAGTTAATAATCTTGGCGGCCGGTGAGGGCCGTTGGTCGAGAACGCCCGGCACCAGCCGGGCGTTTTAGTTTTGGGTGTCTGATTCAAGCGTGGCGACTGGACTAGACGAGTTTGTCCGGTTGTTGCGGCATAGGCAATCTGTGTCAAATCATTTATCCTACTCCACGTTCAAACAAAGGTCTGCTGGGTCAGGCGGGCCGCGCCAGTTTGGTTGGGCAGGTTAGAAGAGGATGTATTGTCCGTTTTGTTCTGCTGTAGATACGCGCGTCGTAGACTCTCGCCTCGCCGACGAGGGCGATTCCGTGCGGCGTCGGCGCGAATGCAGTGTTTGTAGCGAACGATTTACTACTTACGAGCGCGCCGAACTTCGATTACCGCAGGTTATCAAATCCGATGGACGCCGGGAGCCCTTCAACGAAGCTAAGCTACGCGTGGGCATGGGTCGCGCCTTAGAAAAGCGCCCGATCGATGCGGAAGCGGTGGAGCACGTTGTGGGCCGGATTCGACATCAATTGTTGGCTAGTGGTGAACGCGAAATCGGATCGCGCACAATCGGTGAGTGGGTCATGCAAGAGTTAAAGGACTTAGATTTGGTCGCCTACGTCCGCTTTGCATCCGTATATCGCAGTTTTGAGGACCTGGAGGCCTTTAGCGAGGAGGTCCAGCGTCTACAGAAAGAACCGAGCCCAGAAACACGCCGCAGACAGCTCAAGCTCATCCCCGATAGTGGCGAGTCGGATGAGTGAATATGTCGGATGAAGCGCACATGGCACATGCCTTGCGGCTTGCGCGGCGTGGTCTTTACACAACAGACCCGAACCCACGCGTCGGGTGTGTGCTCGTCAATGAAGGCGTTACCGTAGGCGAAGGTTGGCACCAACGAGCCGGTGGGCCACACGCCGAGATACATGCCCTGCGTACGGCGGGGCGGAAAGCGCGTGGCGCCACGGTGTTTGTTACCCTCGAACCATGCTGCCATCATGGGCGCACAGCGCCTTGTAGTGATGCCCTGATCGACGCGAACCCGAGCCGCGTGGTCGTGGCTACGGAAGATCCAAATCCCGAGGTTGCCGGCCAAGGTCTAGCAGCACTGCGACAGGCGGGGATCACGGTAGATGTTGGCATACTCCAAGAGCAAGCACGGGCCCTGAATCCAGGCTTCGAGAGCCGCATGCGCCGCCAGCGACCTTTCGTGCGGGCGAAGCTTGCGGTGAGCCTAGATGGCCGCACCGCCATGGCGAGTGGGGAAAGTAAATGGATTAGCGGCGACGCGGCGCGGGCTGATGTGCAGCGCTGGCGGGCGCGCAGCTCCGCGATCCTGTGTGGGATTGGCACGGTGCTTCAGGATGACCCATCATTGACGGTACGCGCATTCGACATCGGTCGACAACCACTGCGAGTGGTCACAGACAGCAAGTTAAGGACGCCGTTGTCGGCGAAATTATTGGCGCATGAGGGTGCACTGATTGTGACCGCTTGCGACGACGGTGATCGCGCAGAACAGCTATG
>Ga0224508_10000405_pt1 | contig 42766 bp, 38 predicted proteins | sample SF_Jan12_sed_USG_4_FD_170157 | JGI IMG/M metagenome (GOLD analysis project Ga0224508, IMG submission 170157) | Sediment microbial communities from San Francisco Bay, California, United States - SF_Jan12_sed_USGS_21 | ecosystem: Environmental > Aquatic > Marine > Sediment | place: USA... | reverse complement strand
CGTGCAGTAGGGCAAGTAGTCTGGAGTCGAGCTAAAGTCTTCATGCTGTAGCCGATCTCGCGAAGAGTATGCCAGGATCGAACCGCGACCTATTTGATTAACTGCGAGATTGTGTTTGTAAGAGGTGATGAGTGGGCCGATAACGGGCTCCCAGGGTTCAGTGACGAACGCCTCTTTCGGCATGCCGCGGATGGGAAGATCAACGCCGAGCGGTTTCAAGAGTTCAGGCGCCTGCCAGTCAGTACAGATCAATATCTTGTTTGCCAGGATCGATCCCGCTGTCGTGTCGGCTTGGAAACCATCACCGCGTTCGGTTAGGGTGCGTACATGTGTACCGAAGTTCACTTCCGCGCCTTCGCGACGACACGCGCGCAGTAATGCATCTAAAAAAAGAAAAGGCGAGGCCGCCGCGTCCTTGTGACAGAACGACCCACCCAAGATACCATCCGGGTTTAGCGCGGGCACGATCTTCAGGCACTCCTCCGGCGTTAGAATTTCGCTTGGAACATTGAACTCCTCATGCAAATGTCGACTGGCGCGTAAACTATTTAGCATTTTTTCGTCATGGGCCAGCAGCAAGTAGCCATCTTGCGTGAAGTCGATGCCGTCGGGATAGTCGAGCCGTTGTTTAACCTCCTCGAAGAAGGTGATGCTCTCTTGGCTCAGTCTTATATTAAATTCCAGGCCCCATTGCATGCGCATGCCGGCGAGGTTGCGCCCACTGCCACCCGATGCAAATTCCCCGGCATCGACGACAAGAATGCGATTGCTTGTTTTGTGCTGGGTCATCCACCACGCCGCCGACAACCCGTAGACACCGGCACCAACGATGAGGATGTCGGCATGGTTTGTGTTCATGTTTGGGCCGCCAACTTTCCGCTAGTTGCGGTGTTGGCCACGTCGGATTGTGCTCGGTGTTGGGCCAAGGCTGCTATCGAAACGGGCCTCGCCAGTGGGCGCGGCGTCATCGCCTTGATTGACGATGATGGGTGACCATCGGCTATGAGCGCGGCAACGGCTGACAGGCATGTGCGTCCCCCGCACCATCCCATGCCGGCCCGTGTGTTGCGCTTTATCGAATCCAGGGTGACGTGTCCGTCAGCCATCGCTTGTCGCAGGCGATCGCTGCAAACTCCCTCACACCGACAGACGATGGTGTCAGGATCGGCCCATGACCATACGGCGGGTGGTAGGCGCAGCGTTTCACGAACGGCTAACTGGAATTTTTTGTGACGATCCCGTTGTAAGAAATCAGCGGCGAGTTCCCGATTCAGGGATTCCAAGGCGTTGTTTTGTGCGCTCTGAACTGCAGCGGCGCCGGCAATACGCCCTTCCGCCGCCGCCGCCCAAGCACCACCGAGGCCAGCACCATCACCGGCAGCGAATATGTTAGCCACCGATGTGCGACAAAAACGATCCACTAGCGGCAACCAACCACCACGCTCGGGATCATATATAAGGTCTGCATCCGCCATGCTTACAAGCTCGCTATTGGCAGTGAAGCCAAAATTAATGGCAAGCAAATCACACTCGATGCGACGTTCGCTATGTGACAAAGGCCGCCCACTGCCATCGTGACGAACGAGTTTGACGCATTCGAGCCTTTCTTTGCCTTCGGCGCGCAGCGGCATCCATTCTTGAAGCACATTGACGCCGGCACGCCTTAGGATCTTGAGGTACTCGAATCCTTCACGAACAACCGCACGGCCTGCCAATAGTGACAAAGGTTTGCGGGTCATGCGTCGCATCGGATGTAACAGCGCTACGCTATGAACCCTGGCCCCTGCTTCTACCAGCTGAGCCGCGAGCACCACCGGAAGCGGGCCGGCGCCGGCGACCACGACATCGTCGCCGGCCTTGACGTATTGCGCCTTTAGTAGTGCCTGGGTGCCACCCGCATACAGAACCCCTGGCAGGGTCCAGCCGGGGAACGGTACCGCGCGTTCGCTGACCCCCGGGGCCAGAATCAGCCCATCCGGCCTTAGCGCCTCTGATTGCTCGCCGTGAGCGATATGGACCTCCGGTCCTGCATAGATGGCATAAGCGGTCGTGTTGGGTCGGTAATCAATATCGTTGGCAATGGATGCGAAGGTCTCAAGGATGGTGTTCTTGCGTTGCCGCTCGGTCACCAGGCCGATGGCAGCGGGGCCGAGAGCGGGGGCTGGTTGACGATAGATCTGTCCCCCTGGACGTAACGCCTCGTCGATCAGTATCACGTGAGCGCCACGGCGGTGTGCCTCGCAGGCCGCCATCAGCCCAGCGGGGCCGGCACCGACAATTAAGATGGTTGGCATCATTCAGAAAGGCCCCGTTGGCGGCGCACCTGCATGTCGGGACGGGCTTCCGTCATACACGCACGCGTATTGGGACGCCCATCGATCACGCAGCGGCATTCCCAGCAGACGCCAATACCACATAGGACACCACGCGCACCACCGTCTTCGGCCGTCCGTAGGTGGCGCTCGTCGGCGGCCAGCAGCGCCGCCGCTACGCTCTCGCCTGGCCAAGCCTCGACTGTACGTTGCTCAAACACGAACGTGAACGGCCTACCGTCACGCTTGCCAAAACGACGATCTGTCGCACGGCTCATTATCGTCTCGCTGCCTCCTTGGGCCAGGAGATATCGATATCATCAGATAGGTTTTGGTTTAAGTACTGAAGGAAACGAGAGCGAAAAAGTTCTGTGTGCGCATGGGCCAGTAATTCTGCGCGCTCAGCATCCTGCGCTTTGATGGCAGCAGTGATCGCCCTATGCTCCTTGACAATCTTTGCCACGTGCTGCTCTACGCCATTACTGCCGGCAGGGTCAAAGGCAAACGGGATGCGGAGCATGCGCATGCCCTCATCGAGTAGCCGGCAATATAACTCGGCGATATGCGTATTGTGTGAAGCACTAGCGATTGCGACATGGTAGTCGCGATTTCTTGCAGTCATGATCAGTGAATCTTTGCTACGTGTCGCTTGTTCAAAGGCGTCGCGGGCGGCAACTATACTTCGTAGCTCGGCGTGACTACGGCGCAGGGCGGCAAAACGTGAAACAGCCCGTTGCGCTAGGTCTAGCGCCTCAACGTAGCGCGGGAACTCCATCAGGTCTACGGTTGTCACCATGGCGCCTCGGTTAGGAAGAAGCGTTACCAAACCGTCTGCGGCAAGCCGAATCAATGCCTCCCTAACCGGGGTCCGCGACATCCCGAATCGTTCTACCAATCCGGCCTCATCCAAATTTGAACCTGGTGCCAGCGACAGATCGAGAATATCCTGCCGTAGTTCACTGTATACGTAAGCGGCACCGGTACCCTTGGCGTGCCGACTCGTCGCATTGTTGGTTATTTTGCGCCGAGGCATATGTCTATACGTTAAGTATCTTTACAGCTCAAACAAAAGCCCGGTGGCATCAAAGCCACCATCTACATTGAGTACGTGACCGGTGATATAGCGCGCCTCGTCGGAAGCCAGAAACAATGTTGCATCGGCCACTTCTTGTGGTTTGGCATAGCGCTTTATGGGCAGGGCGCGATACCAAGCCTCACGGGTCGCAGCGGTATGCATCTCCTCTACCATCGCGGTATCGACCGGACCCGGTGCGATGGCATTGACCGTTATGTTTTCGGGTCCGAGCTCCGCCGCCATGATCCTTGTCAGCATGATGACGCCGCCTTTAGCCGCCGTGTATGCACCGCGACCAGTAATCGCCCGCTGTCCATTGACGGATGCCAGATTGATAATACGTCCACTACCTGCATCAACCATACATCGGGCTGCCGCCTGCGCACAAAGAAACGTGCCGGTCAGGTTTATATTGATTACTTTGTTCCAGGTTTCAAAACTAATGTCGATGATCTTCGACACGCTCGGGACAGCGGCACTGTTAACGATGATATCAAGTCGACCGTTGGCATCGACGGTAGTGTCGACCATTTCCTGGACGCTTTTTGGATTGCTAACATCCACATTAACCGGCAGAGCGCGCCCACCCCTTGCAGAGATGGCTTCAACCGCATCTTGCGTCGATTCGCGGTTGATGTCGGCAACCACTACCGTCGCGCCTTCTTGTGCAAACTGTTCTGCAATGGCACGACCGATACCGCTGGCGCCGCCAGTGACAATGACTGATTTCTCCTTGAAGCGCATACCAGTCTCGTCACCTCATTTCATCGGGAAGCTCGTGCTCCCGCTTCGCTATGAACTCGCGCAACGCTTCGTCGATACCGGGATCGAGTGTCGGTTCTTCGTAGCGTTCGAGCATCGCCTTAGCAGCGGCAAGCCCTCTAGTATTGCTGTCGCTAGCACCATCCGCTAACCATTGCTCGTAGTTGTTGTTATCGAGCAAGTCGGGCATAAAGAATGCAGTCTGAAAATGTTCTTGTGTGTGAGCGGTGCCTAGGTAATGACCACCGGGCCCAACTTCGCGTACGGCCGCCATTGCCTCCTCGAAGTCATCGAAGCTGACCCGCTTTGCAAGTTTGTAGAACATTGCCATCTGTTCCGCATCGAGCGCAAACTTTGAGAAGCTCGCAGTTAATCCTGCCTCGCTCCAACCGGCGGCGTGGAAGACGTAGTTGGCGCCTGCTAGCAAAACTGAAAACATGGTTAGGTTTGATTCGTACGCGGCCTGGGCATCTACCACCTTAGAGCCAGTAATCATGCCGCTGGAGCGCCACGGCACACCATACTTTCGCGCCAGTTGACCGATGATGAAATTCATCTGACACGTTTCCGGTGTGCCCAACATCGGAGCCCCGGACCTCATAGAGACCACGGTCAGGAAGTTGCCGTATACCATTGGCGAACCCGGTTGCACCAATTGTCCAAAGGCGATGCCAGCCAACGCCTCTGCATTGAGTTGGGCAAGGGCCCCGGCGGTACTGGCGGGGGTGTTCGCACCGGCGAGCACAAACGGTGAACACAACACTGCCTGGTTATTACGCGCGTAGATTTTCAACGCGTTCAGCATGGTCTCATCCCATACCAACGGCGAATTGCAATTAATCACCGAGGTCATGACGGTGTGATTTTGCAAATAGTCATCGCCGAATACGATCTTGGCCATGTCTACCGTATCTTGGGCACGTTCGCGCGCGGTCGTCGCGCCCATAAAAGGCTTGTCAGAATACTTGAGCATGCTATAGGCGATGTGGAGGTGACGCTTCGGCACCGGGATGTCGATGGGCTCGCAGATAATACCGCCTGTCATATGTAGGCTCGGTGTTATGTATGCGAGTTTGTGAAAATTCTGTAAGTCCTCCAACGTCGAGTAGCGGCGTTCATTGTTCAAGTCGATAACGTAAGCAGAACCATAGGTCGGACAGAATATTGTGTTGCAACCCCCAACTGTGATGTTGCGTTCGGGATTACGCGCGTACATGGTATACATATCTGGCGTCTTGGCGACCAAGCTCATCAAGAGCTCGCGCGCAATGCGAACACGTTGGCCTTGTACGTCGGCGCCGGCTTGTTTCCAGATAGCCAAGGCTTCTTCATCACGAAAGTCGATGCCGACTTCCTCGAGAATTTTCATCGATCCATCATGGATCAACTCAACGCCTTCTTCATTGAGGATTTCATAGACCGGTATATCGCGCACCAACGTGGGCATGGATACGATAGGGGTTGCCGTGCGCAACTTGCGCCGGGCCGTGCGACCGCCTCTGCGCCCTTGTTCTACTGTCATGTGGGTTTCCTCGTTACGTGCGTTGGCGCTTGGTCTTGCCCTGGTGGTAATTTGTGCTCATATAATCGGCGCTAAATTTCTCGCTGCGAGCATCATCGGCAAGCTGTTCTGGGTCACGTTCGTGCGGCGCGCCATAGCCACCCGCCCCTGGCGTTTCGACAATGACGGCGTCTTTGGGCGTAACGACGATATCCGACGGCTTATCGTCGAGCCGCCTAGTTTTCCCGGTGGCCTCACGCAGAAAAAAGTGGCCCGACGCGCCAGCCTTCCCGCCGAACAAACCCCATGGCTGATGCCGAAAGCGTTCACCGACACCATTGAAGCTACAATCATGATCGACGGGGCGGACCACGCGGCGTAGTCCTGCACCGCCGCGATAGCGACCGGCGCCACCCGAATCGGGTACCAGACTATACTCCTCGACCAATAATGGGTACTCGGTTTCAATCGCCTCTACTGGCAGATTCGAGGTGTTGGTGATATGGACCTGAACCCCGTCCTTACCATCTTTCATGGGTCGTGCGCCCATACCGCCCCCCAGCGTTTCCAGATACACATAACCATCACCGCTACGTGGGTCGACGCCGGCAAACACAGCTGTTGTGTTGGCACCGTTTGCTGCCGCCACCACCCGGTCGGGCAAGGCCTGGGCGAGGGCGCCCAATACGACATCGACGATACGTTGGCAGGTATGAGCGCGCGCCGCCACTGGGGCGGGAAAGGCGCCGTTTAACATCGTGCCTTTTTCGGCCAGAATTTCGGCTGCGTCTAGTACGCCTTGGTTGCTCGGTAACTCGGGATCGAGTAGCGCCTTGAGGCTGTAACAGACACTAGCTTGGGTGGCGTTCATGGTTACGTTGATATTGCCGGGCACTTGTTTTGACGTGCCCGCAAAGTCGAACTGAATGCGTCTACCTTCAACCGTTATGCGTACACGGATTGGGATGTCGAAGGTCGCCAGTCCATCACCATCCATGACGTCCTCGAATTCATACACACCGTCCGGAATCTCATTGATTGCATCGCGCAGACGTTCCTCGGTGCGTCGAATGATCTCATCGAACGCTGTGCGTACAACTGGCAGGGAGTGTGTGGCTACCACTTCCGTGAGGCGACGTCGACCTAGGCGACAGGCGGCGATCTGCGCGAAATAATCGCCACGGCGCTCAAGTGGCACCCGCACGTTCAACAAAAGTAAGTCAAGGATATCTTGCTGGAGCTCACCTTCTCGGAATAGCTTGATAACCGGAATCCGTAGACCCTCTTGATATATTTCCGACATACCGCCGGCCATGCTGCCAGGCGACATGCCACCGATGTCGGCATGGTGAGCGATATTACACATGAAGGCGGTTAGTTCACCGTCGATAAACACCGGCATCGCCATGTTAACATCAGGTAAATGCGTACCGCCGGCGACATGGGGGTCGTTGGCAACGAAGATATCGCCCTCCCGAATATCGTGGCCGTATTTATCTAGCAAACTTGTCATTAACCCGCTCATCGAGGCGATATGTATCGGTAGCGATTCGACTGCCTGCACGACTAGACGGCCATTCGGATCCATGATTGCAGTCGAGTGATCGTGTCGTTCCTTGATATTGGTGGAGTAGGCCGACTTCATGAGCGCGACGTAGGTCTCGTCGGTAACGGACCGCAGCCCATTAAAGATGATCTCCAAGCCGATAGGATCAAGTTTGATATCTGTCATGATTCACTCGATAAGGATATTAGTATGTTGCCAACGGCGTCCACGCTGGCGTGATCACCCGGATAGACAGGGGTGGTGGTATCGAGTTGCTCGATAATCGCCGGGCCTTCGATCATTTGACCGGCACTCAGGCTGCTGCGTTCGTACACCTTACTTTCTACTGAGGCATCTGGCGAGAAGTAAACCGGCCGCGCACCTATAGGTTGTGGAGAAACACCGTTAGGTTTGTGCTTCTTTATTTCGAAACGATGTAGGCGCCCACGCGCGGTGAGGCGATAGTTCACTATTTCGACGGCGTCGTGTGGGTTGTGATAACCATAGGCGGTTTCATGAACATCAAAAAAACGTTTACGCAATCCTATCGCATCGGGTATCGAATCTGGTGTTAAGGCTGCACCAGACATAATGGGTACCGCCAATTCGAAATTCTGACCGACATAGCGCATGTCGAGACTAAGTTCGAGATTTTGTCCTTCCGGTGGAATCCTCTCTGCGTCAAACCAGCGCATAGCATTGGTACTCAAGCCGGTAGCGTACTCACGGATCTGTCGAAGGTTGGCATCTTCGATACCGGTACGATGACTGACTACGAAATCCTCCTTGAGATCCGACACGATTAGTCCTTCTGCGCACACGATCCCCGGTGCAGGGGGAACCAGAATTTCGCGGATACCTAGACTGGCGGCGACATCGCGCGCATGCAGCGGCCCGGCACCACCAAACGGCATGAGCGAAAACTGACGCGGGTCATGCCCGCGTTCGACCGAGATCGTACGGATGGCGCGCACCATGTTGGCGACAGTAATACCAAGCACGCCGTGGGCGGTACGCTCGACGGAAAAGCCGAGTCGCGATGCAATGGGGACGAACGAACGTTGGGCAAGGCCTAGATTTAAGGCCATTGCCCCGCCGAGTAGTCCATCGGGGGACAAACGGCCAAGTACCAGATTGGCATCGGTGACGGTAGGGTCTGTGCCATCGCGGCCATAACAGGCTGGACCCGGGTCAGCCCCCGCACTAGTGGGGCCTACTTTGAGCAGGCCATCGCGATCAAACCAAGCAATAGAGCCGCCACCGGCGCCGACGGTCTCAATATCCACCATCGGCAGGCGTATGGGAAAGCTTGCCACCTCGCGGTTGAAGGACACATCAGCCCGGTAGTCGCGAATCAATGCGACGTCAGCACTAGTACCGCCCATATCCAGCGTGATGACATTGGCGCGCTCGGCGGAACGGGCAACGTGCACCGCACCCACCGCCCCCGCCGCCGGCCCGGAGAGGGCAGTGCGCACCGGAAAGCGACGCGCACTATCGGGTGACATAAGACCACCACTCGATTGATTGATCCCGAACGTGGCCGCCGGCAGCGATTCGGACAAGCTTGTTTCCAGCTTTGCCATATAGTCAGCCATTATCGGTTGCATGTAGGCGTTCAGCACGGTTGTCGAAAAGCGTTCATACTCGCGGAACTCAGGCTGTACCTCAGACGAAAGTGAAAGGTTCAAATCGGGGCAGGCTGCGCGCAGCGCTTGCGCTACGGTGCGTTCGTGCTCGGGATTTATGTAGGCAAATAACAAACACACCGCACACGCATCGGCATTGGTGTCGCGTATGGCGGCGACGGCCGCCGCTATCGCTGGCGGGGTTAGCGGCTGTAGGACTTGTCCTTCGGCCATTATTCGCTCGGAGAGTTCGAATCGATGCTGGCGGGGCACCAACGGCGGCGGGTAGTCTTTATATAGATTGTACATATGCGGCCGCGTTTGACGGCCGATCTCCAGCAGGTCACGGAAGCCGCGGGTCGTGATCAAAGCGACGCGGCCGCCGCGCCGCTGGATGAGGGCGTTGGTGCCCACGGTTGTCCCGTGGGAAAGGCGATGTACCTGCGCGAGGTCTATATCGTGCTGGTGCGCGAGCTCGTCCAAGCCGGCGAGGATGGCATGGGCCGGGTTGTCCGGGGTTGACGGGCGCTTTGCCACCCGCATGGCGCCGGTGTCCTCATTGAGGGCGTAGAAATCAGTGAACGTACCACCCACATCGACGCCAATCGTCCAACCCACGACTCATCCCCTTAAGCGATGGCGCATCCATTTTGAATACGCAGTGTATACATAACCACCCCGGGGGGGCGGCTGTCAAGCTGTCGAGGTTAGGGTGCAATATGATCGCGCGTCAGTTTGCGCGGGCCACGACTGCGTGCAGCAACGTATTACAGCCGGCCGCGAGATCGTCCGGTTCTGCACTTTCTTCCTCGTTGTGACTGATGCCGCCGGCACAAGGGACGAAGATCATGCTCGTTGGTGCGACGCGAGCGATGTAGCAGGCGTCGTGACCGGCGCCTGAGAGCATATCCCGGTGTGAGTAGCCAAGCTTTTCGCAACTGCCACGCACCAGATCGATACAGCTAGGATCGAAATCGACGGGTGGCGTATACGCTACCTTGGCAATCGTCACATCGAGCCCTGCTCCTGACGCAATCTCCTGACAGTGAGTATGCAAAGTATTTTCCATTTCCCGCATGACGTCGGCATCAGGGTCCCGAATATCAACTGTGAAATAGACTCGCCCGGGCACCGTGTTTCGCGAGTTCGGTGAGACGCCGAGCTCACCCACGGTGGCGCGGCCCTGCTTCTGCGACCGCGCGATTGTGTTCACAGCCTCAATCATACGGGCGCTGCCAAGCAGCGCATCACGGCGTCGATCCATGGGAGTGGAGCCGGCGTGAGTATCTTGCCCGCGCACCGTCACGTCGTACCATGCAACCCCTTGCACGGCAGTAACGACGCCAACCGTCTTGCCTTCGTTTTCCAGTATCGGTCCTTGTTCGATATGGGCCTCGAAATAGGCATCGATGGAATGATCGCCGCTGCGTTCCGTTCCCGCGTAGCCGATCCTTTCGAGTTCCTTGCCTACCATTTTGCCGGCGCGATCCACTCGGCTCAGCGCGTACTCAAGATCGATGGCACCGGCGAAAGCGGCCGAGCCAGACATAGAAGGCGCGAAGCGCGCGCCTTCCTCGTTAGTCCACACGGCTACTTCGATGGGGGCTTGGGTATCTATGTCGTGGTCATTGAGGGTGCGGATGACTTCCAGCCCCGCTAATACGCCATAGACGCCGTCGAACTTACCACCGTGGGGTTGGGTATCAAGATGACTGCCGGCGACTACCGGGTGTCGTTTGCGGTCTTGGCCACGTCGGCGGGCGAAAATATTGCCGACGCTGTCAACGGTGACGTCACATCCGGCATCACGGCACCACTTGACGAATACATCCCGGCCCTGTTTATCCTCATCGGTCAGTGCCAGGCGACAGCTGCCACCTTTTGCGGTGGCCCCATATCGGGCCATGTCCATCAGGCTATCCCAAAGGCGCTTAGCATCTATGCGTAGATCCTGCATATTTAGCCCTATCGGAGAATTGTCCAGTCGAAACGTGCCGCTTGCGGCAGGTCAGGGTCTTATCGTATTGCGCTAAGTCGACGGCCAGTGAGTGTAAACGGTGTGCGTGCAATAGGCGAGAGGAGGTGGTGCCGTACCTGCCGGCCATCCATCAAGAAACGCAGGTCACCGTTGATGTTTCTTATTGGCCGAAACATGCAGCCGAAATAGCGAAGCCTGGCTGCCACGACAGAAGACCGACTAAGACGACTCGATGCGACTATACGCAAACCGCGCCGTCATCAGATCGAGGTGGCCGCCACCACCGTTCTTAAAAAATGTAATATCCTCGGCCTGTTCGCGACCAGGATGACGTCCACTACAAAGGTCGAAATGATCGGCCCGAATATCACTCTCGGTGATAATACCCGTGGCTATCGGGATGCAGATTTCACCACAATCCTTTATCGTGGTTGCACGGCAATCGACGAATAATTTGCCTCGGCGTACCGCATCATCGTCTGCTTCACGGGTCTCTTTTGTAAACGCCCCAACGAGATCGAGGTGGGCCCCTGGTTTTAGCCATTTGCCTTGGATAAGCGGCGAGGGGCTCATGGTTGCACAAGAGATCACATCGGCGTTGCCCGCGGCGCTCGCTAAATCGTCGGTGACACGGATTTCGAGATTGTCTAATGATAGGGCGCTAGCCAGCTTTTCTGCGGCCGCGGCGGTACGATTCCAGATAAGGACTTTGCGGATCGAGGGTCGCACCGCGCTGTGCGCCCTGATGAGGTGTGATGCCATAGCGCCGGCACCGACCATGAGCATTACCTCGGCATCCTCCCGCGCTAAGTACTTGGCCCCCAGAGCGGAATCTGCCGCCGTCTTTCGGTAAGTGATGGCGGTACCGTCTATGCAGGCCTTGGGTTGACCGTTGCTGCCGTCGAACAATAGATAGACTGCCTGCACCGCTGGCAGGCCGGCGTCGGCACCCTTATTCTCCGGAAAGATCGTGATCACTTTGGTGCCAAGGTCCTGTTGTGGTTGCCAGGCGGCGCGTAGAAAGAAATGGGTGGGGGTACCCGTTGCGCTAGGTTGTTGCAACAACAAATCCTCAAGCAGACAAATATCTTGTCGGTGGTAGTTGTCTAGTGCCTCGACCAACAACGGGTAATCGAGCAGCGCATGCACACGCTCGGCGTCGACCAGAATCATCGCTTTTCTCTCGAAGGTTTGTTTCGGCGCTAGTGTACCCGGCAACTCGCAGCCAGTCACAAGACAGTGCTATCGGCAGTTCTGCAAAGGAACGCAGAAAATTGGTAGGTGTGTCGCCGCGAATACGCCGAGGACCCTTGGCCCCCAGCGCATTCGTTAAGTCCCAAACTGGTTAGCTGTGCCCTATGCAGTAGCCAGCGCCCAAACTAGCGCTGCCAACCTGCTTGCCTGCTGCCCGCGTTTCAACCGCTTTGCGTGTAGTCAAGCTCTGTACAATCTCTGGTATTTCGTCTCGGGCGACACCGATATCGTCTAGCTGACTGTCGCTTAGGGCGCGTAGCTCGCGAATGGCAACCCGGCGCTCGTGGTTGCGATGCAGCGTGGCCCCCAGGTTATGCAGCCATCCTCGAAGCTGTGAAACTACCCCGTGACCTCGACCGGCGACGTCGAGCCTGGCTCTTGGGTGACCTGTGTAGGTGTTCATGATATATTTCCTCCGCATCATCTAATGTAACATTTGTGACCAAAGCTTCATCTGGTGCGCAATATAAGCGATAAACTGGACATTGACAAACGATGATTTCTAATGCAAGCGATAGAAAAACTTGGATGAAACAACGATTGCCTTCGCTCAATGCCCTGCGGGCGTTTGAGGCCGCCGGTCGTCATTTAAGCTTCACGAAGGCGGCGGCCGAGTTGTATGTAACCCCAGCCGCGGTCGGCCATCAGGTGAAGGCCTTGGAGCAGGACCTGGGGGTGCGGCTGTTCCAACGCCTCAACCGGGCCTTGGTGTTGACGGAGGCGGGTCGGGCCTTGTTACCGGGGTTAGAAGACATCTTTTATCAATTGGCGGTGGTGATCGAGGAATTTAAACGTCGCGATACGGACCGCCCGCTAACCGTGAGCCTGCCCCCGTCCCTAACTGCCAAGTGGCTATTGCCACGGTTAGACAGATTTAGACAATTGCACCCCGAGATCGATGTGCGCATAGATGCGAACAATGAGATCGTGGACCTCATCCGAGGCGGGGTCGATATTGGACTTCGCTACGGTTCGGGCGACTACCCGGGGTTGCGGGTGGATTGCCTGATGAGTGAAGAGGTGTTCCCGGTGTGCAGCCCGCGGTTACTGGCGGGGCAGCATCCGCTGCATGTTCCTGACGATCTGCGCTGGCATACACTGTTGCACGCTGATTATCCACCGCAGAACGACTACTGGCCCGATTGGTCCATGTGGTTATATACGGCCGGTGTCAAAGATGTGGATGCTAACCGTGGTCTGCGCTTTAACCGTACCGCATTATCACTACAGGCTGCCATCGAGGGCCAAGGGGTTGCGTTGGGGAGTCGCGTGCTGGCCGGGGACGATTTGAAGGCAGGTCGATTGGTACGACCCTTCGAGCTAACTACGCCGGTGGTGTTTGCTTATTATATGGTATGTGCGGAGGCGCGGTCTGATGAGCCCCGCATCGCGGCTTTTCGCGAGTGGATCATTGTCGAAGCGGGTGCATCGTGAGACACGGTCTTTCGAATTAATGTCGACACCAGCGGCAACCAATTCCTTTGAGTTGCTTGACGATAAAACCCTAAGCCACCCTGCTTCGGCTCAGCGAACGACAAGATTAATTAATCGGTCCGGTACCAAGATCGATTTATACAGTTCCTTCTCGCCAAGATGACGTTGAACGGCGGTATCGGCCAACGCTTTTGTTTTTACTTCTTCTTCGTTTGCACCTCGAGGCAGGCGGATTGTAGCCCGTAGACGACCGTTCACTTGCACCGCAATGTCGATCTCATCAGCCATCGTTAACTTTTCATCATAACTTGGCCAGTTAGCACCGGCAAAAACCGAATCCTCGTGTCCCAGCCGTTGCCACAACTCCTCAGCAAAATGAGGTGCCATTGGCGCTAGCATAGGCACCAGCGGCTCGATCTCGGAGCGACGGATGGTGCGATCACCAACTCGGACGACATTGAGATACTCCATCATTGCCGCAATGGCGGTGTTGTATTGCAAAGCTTCCAAGTCTTCGCTTACTTTTTTGATGGTGGCGTGTAGTTTTCGTTCGACATCACCTGCCTCCGGTGATCCCGCCGTTAGTTGTTCGACCGGTGCAATAATGGCCCATAGGCGATCGAAGAAACGGGAGATACCAGTAATCCCCTCTTGGCGAAAGTCACCGCCTTCTTCATATGGGCCCAGGAACATTAGGTACACGCGAAACGTATCGGCGCCATACTTTTCGACGAATTCGTCCGGGATCACGACGTTACCCCGTGACTTGGACATCTTGGTTCCATCACGGATGATTAACCCATGCTTACGAAACTTCTTGTAAGGTTCTTCGAATTCAAGGTGGCCCAGATCATGAAGCGCCATGGTCGTGAAACGGGAGTACATCAAATGCAATACGGCGTGTTCTTCACCGCCAATGTAGCTGTCCACGGGCAGCCAAGTTTTGTTGCGTTCTTTATCAAACGGGCGGTCATCAAGCTCGGTCGATGGATAGCGTAGAAAGTACCAGGCAGAATCAAGAAACGTGTCGGAAACGTCGGTTTCGCGCCTTGCGGAATTGCCACAAGTCGGGCACTGGACGGTAGAAAAATCTTGCGAGCGCCCTAATGGGCCGACGCCGCTTTCATCTGGTCGGAAATTTTCGAGATAGGGCAGTACCACCGGTAAATCTTCTTCGGGTACCGGCACGATGCCGCATGTATCACAATAAATGATAGGGATCGGTGGACCCCAATAGCGCTGTCTTGAAATACACCAGTCATGGATTCGGTAATTGACCGCCAGCTGACCGGCCCCCCGCTTTTCTAGCCAAGCCGTGATTTCGCCGATCGCCTGCGCAGCCGGGACGTCATCAAACTGGCCGGAGTTCGTAAGTATCTCGTTAACAGTATGCGCGGTGAACGCGTTTTCTCGCTCGACGCCATCGCCCGCATCGCTTTCAGCCGGCACCACCACGGTGCGAACGGGGAGACCGTATTGCTTAGCAAATTCGAAGTCGCGTTCGTCGTGTGCGGGCACCGCCATGATGGCACCATGACCATATTCCATTAATACATAGTCAGCGATCCAGATTTCGATCTCCTCGTCGCTAGCAGGATTGATGGCCTTGGCACCGGTACTGACACCAGTCTTAGCGCGCTCCTCGCCCGCCTTTCGGCGTTCTACCAGGTCCATGGCGGCAGCGTTTTGTACATATTTCTCTACCTGGGCTCGGCATGCATCGGTGGTGACGACTTCGACCAGGGGGTGTTCGGGTGCCAATACCATGAATGTCGCGCCAAATAGTGTGTCCGGTCGTGTCGTGAACACGCGTATGGTTTTGTCGGGTTGGCCGACAACGGGGAAATCTATATCTGCCCCTTCAGAGCGACCGATCCAGTTTCGCTGTAATCGTCTAGTCGATGATGACCAATCGATCCATTCTAGATTGTCGAGCAATCGTTGGGCGTATTGCGTAATCTTGAAGAACCACTGGTCCAAGAAGCGTTGCGTAACTTCAGATGTACAGCGCTCGCAACGACCATCGATAACTTGCTCATTCGCCAGTACTGTCTTACAGGACGGACACCAATTGACTGGGGCTTTGCGGCGTTCGGCGAGGCCGGCCTTGAACAGTTGCAAGAAAATCCATTGGGTCCACTTGTAGTACTGGGGTTGCGTGACGTCGACGGTTCGACTCCAGTCGTACATAAACCCCATGCGCTTGAGTTGGCGCGTAAAGTTTTCGATGTTCCGGGGTATCAATTCCATGGGGTGTATGCCCTGCTCGAGAGCAAAGTTTTCAGAATGTATACCGAAGGCATCGAAGCCGATGGGCTCAAACACGTCAAAGCCCTGCACGCGTTTGAAGCGCCCGTAAATGTCGGCACCGGTAAAGGCGTAGACGTTACCCACATGCAGGCCTTCGGCTGATGGGTATGGGTACATCATGAGGTTAAAGAACGGACGTTTGGCGCCGATGATATCAGTGCGATTGATACCGTGTTGCTCCCAATACGCCTGCCATTTGGCTTCAACGACGCCTGGGTTGTACCGTTCAGTCATCGAGTTGCTACCCTGTAGCGTGTACGTAGAACCGTAGCTTAGCAAAGGAATGTACTGCAAAATACTACTTGCCGTAGTGACGCCGATGATCAGCGTGCTGCCGTTACCATTATCTCTACGTCATATTTCGGCATCGCCAGTTTGGACTCAACGCAGGCACGTGCAGGCGGGTTTGCCGGATCGATCCATGCATCCCAGATCGCGTTCATTTCATCATAATATCGAATGTCGGTGAGCCAGATCGTAGCGGAAAGTAATCGTGATTTGTCTGTGCCGACCTCTGCTAGCAGCGTGTCGATCCTTGCTAGAATATCCTGTGTCTGTGCCGTTGCGGATTGATCAGGCGCCTCGAGTGCTACCTGGCCTGCCAGGTACACGACGTCGCCGTGTACCACTATTTGACTCATTCGAGCCCCTTTCTGCATACGTTCAATGGCCATCGTTTTCTCCGGGTGGTTTGCGCTTCTTAGAAGAGATTGTGCTGTCAGTCGGTTATAGGCTGGACTGCAAATGACCGCCATCGACGACGATTGTACTGCCGGTGATATACGAGGACGCGTCTGAGGCCAACAATAATAGTGCGCCGTCTAGATCCTCGGGGGTTCCGACTCGGCGCTGCGGAATTCGCTTAATGACGTCGGCGCCTTCGGCTCGCTGAAAGAAATCTCGATTCATGTCGGTGATGATATAGCCGGGCGCAATGGCGTTGACACGAATCTTGTGAGGCGCCCATTCCAATGACAACGACCGCGTAAGCTGTAACAGCGCCGCCTTTGAAGCTGCATAAGACGCGAGATGTTTGGCCACCCGGAAGGCGAGAATCGACACGATATTGATAATGCTGCCATGGGTTTCCGCCGCGACCATGTGTCTGGCTGCTTCTTGGGCAACCAACCATGCACCCTTTAAGTTGGTATCCATGGTGCGATTCCAATCCGCTTCGTCTATTTCGAGAGCAGGTGTGGCACTGGCGATACCGGAATTGTTTACCAAAATAGTGACCGTACCGAAGGCGCGCTCAGCTGCGACAAAGCCGTCGCGGATGCTGTCGGCATTTGTCACATCCATAACCACCGGCACGGCCTTGGCGCCGTTCGATTCTATTTCTTGCGCGAGTTGTTGCAGTCTGGTCTTTCTTCGTGCCGCCAGCACGACGCTGGCGCCGGCGCCGGATAGGGTTAATGCAAACTGCCGACCAAGCCCGCCCGAGGCGCCGGTCACTAGTGCCACGCGGCCTTTCAAACTGAATAGCTCAGACATCGGTCACTGGTTTTGCAGTCGCTCCAAGCTCACCTGGCAAGCATCGCGCCAGGCGGCTAATGCACCACGCTGGTCTAGAAGTGCAAGCCCCCGTTCGGTAATACCGCCTGGCGTGGCCAGTTTGTGAATCATATCAGCCGGTGAATCGTCTGGGCGCGCGAGCATCATGCCGGCGGCACCCCGAATCGCCTGTAGAACCAACGAGCGAGCGGCTGTATTCGGAACACCCGCGGTTTCCAACCAAGGCATTGTCTCGGCCACTAACGCGTAGATCCACGCGTAGTAGGCCCCGATTACGCTAGCCGCCTGAAAGCTGGATTCATCGGGTAAGGCGATGACAGGTCCCAGACGCGTGAATAGGGACCTCGCGTTGGCGTCGTCTGGGTACAACGAGGTTGGACTTTCGCCGATGGCTGCACATGAGACCGGCATGGCGCGAACGATGGTCGCCGGCGAGGCCACAGTCGAAAGTTCAGCACAAGAGACACCCGCGGCAACACAAATTAGGGTTTGTTTAGCTCGCCATGGCAGATCAGTGCCTGCGTTCAGCGCTTGTAGTGGGCGCGTGGCCAGGATGACAATGTCCGATTGACTAACGACCGAGCGATTGTCATTAGCGGTACGGACGCCGAAACGTTTGCTCAGTGCACGCGCGCGCTTCGCATTCCGGGGCGATAGCAATATATCTGGAGGATTGTTTACAGCGCACAGACCTTCAACAACACAGCTGGCAAGATGTCCTACGCCTATGATTCCAACACGCAACGTCATGGGTTTTCGACGCTCTTCGGCTCTACTCGTTTCATCTGTGCCAGCTGCTTCAGCATATCGTTCACTTCGTAACACACGATAGCGCCAGCAGCCCGCAGTTCGTGGCTAACGTCTACCGGTAGGCTATCCTGACTATTGTCGGGGACTTGGTTCAACTTACCGCCAATGAATACTGGGATGTTCGATTTGTGCCGACCCATCTCATTCCGCAATCGTTTGAGATAGTCAAGAGCAACCCCGTTGTATGTGCTAAGCGCGATGAAATCGACTTTGTTTCCGTGGGCGGTCTCTGCCAGCATATCGGGGTCGATGCTGACGCCAGCGTCCACCAGTTGGACACCTACTCGTTGTAGCACTGTTTCCAAGAGAAGTTTGCCATATTCATGGACATCGGTTGTAGCCAGGCAGCCCAACAACTGCGCATCGCGAATCATCTCATGTGTTTCTGGGTTTATGACATCGAGGCAGCGTTGCGCGTGATTTTGTAATTCCAAAATGGGGCTGGTCTTGACCATAGGTCGGCGCACGTCGGCATTGGATGGGCCAGGCTCTCCGGGCCCATAGAGTTGTTCGAGACGTTTGCCACCGATACGTCGCAGTGCCAATAACATCTCAAACGGGTTTTTCGTGTCGATGCCGATCCCCTCCAGGCCGGCCAAAATCGCCTTGAAGAACTGCCTTCCACCCGTTTCGATGAGTTCGGCCGCCTGGCTGGCGGCCTCCATATCAATCAGCGGTTCCAATTTACCGGCTTGTTCAATCAATCGATGGCAGAACATGTGAGCATCGATTATTTCTTGGATCTCTGGGATACGCAGGGCTTCACTAACTGGCACTGGGTTGACGGCGTGACCGGTCGGTGCGGTCCTTTGCGCGAGGATATCAACCAGCAGGTAGTTCGCAAGTATGGCGTAGTTTTCTACTGGTTCTGTCGTAAATGCAGTGGTGTTCCCGTAGATCATCGTACCGGGGGTTTCGCTTACGTTGGCGAGCGCTTGCTGAAAGGCGCTGCGGGTAAGCGGGTCTGAGAACGTATGCCCATAACAATGGCTGACGTGTCCACCGATCAGTTCCCCGACGATGTATCGTTCGACCAACACCGCCCCCAGGGTGCAGGCAAGATCATGGAACAATGAGGCAAAACCGTCATCGAGATTGGAATGAATCAGAACTTCATGCGATTGCGTGGCGGCCAGCGCCAATGCCTTGAGGGTAGACGCCGTGGTCTCAATATCGTCGTGCCAATGAGGCATACGAAAATTGAAATACTGACCGAGGTTGCCGATGGCAGTAGATCCCGCTGCCAGGGCAGCTTGGGTATTTTCTAGCGCCGCCGGCGTACCGATGACAAAATCGCCGAAGTGTGGTGCCACCGGCGCCTGTTGCGTGAGCGCGACGAAGTCATCGGGGGTATCAAGAATCAACCCTGTACCGCGGGGCATATCGCGCCGCACCGCAGCCGGATAACCCATGCTCCAATCTAAACAGATACCATATCGATCGACGTAGTAGCCGGCTTTGCTGAGGCTTTCATAGATCTCGGCATAGGCACGACGACTCTTCTGCGGATCGCGATAGCCGATCTGCGCATGCAACATAACCTTGCCCTGACTGGCCTGCGTCCGTTTGTAGGCAAATTCGGTGCTTACTTCGTTTTGTACGAGAAACGGACAGGGGCCAATGGACGTGCCGTTGGTGAGTTGTCGGCCCTCGGCAAGCAATGCACTCGCGTCTGGTAGCTCGGATTCGGGGAAAACCATGGCGCGAGTTAGCGGCGCTTTTGGTTGTCTGGCCATACGACGATGCCTGATTGAAACTTGCTATGCGTGGCAGACCCGAGCCATCAGCTGCGATGCAAACGCCTCACCTCGCGCAACTTGATCGAGGCTAATAAACTCATTCGGTTTGTGGGCTTGGTTAATGCTACCTGGACCGCAGACAACAGTGGGAATACCCGCAATCTGAAACAACCCGCCCTCGGTACCAAAACTCACTTTGGCCGAGCTGGGGTTGCCGCACAACCCTTTAGCGGTGTTGGCAACTTCACTGTTTTCATCGACGATCATACCGGGGTAGCTCGGCAAGGTTTCCCAAGAGAATCCGGCCTGATCTGACACCTTACGCATTTCTGGCAGCAGGTGTTGTTCAGCGTAATCTCTAATTTCGGCCAGCAGCGGCGTTACATCATGATCAGGTAGGTTTCGTATCTCGTATTCGAACCAGCAGCTCTTAGGTACGATGTTGAGTGCGGTGCCGCCTTGGATCAATCCTGTGTGTACAGTGGTAAACGGTGGCTCAAAAGCTTCGTCGAAGGGACCTTGTTCGCCCAAACGTTGGCCTATCTTACGCAACAGTGTGACTAACTCTGCCGCGATCTCGACGGCATTGACGCCTTGATGGGTGAGGGCCGAATGACATTCTAGGCCATGTACATGACAACGAACGCTGTATTTCCCTTTATGGCCAGTGACCACTTGTAAACTCGTCGGTTCGCCAACGAAACATAGCTTGGGTTTTGTCGGCATCGAATCTAGTTGTTCGATCAACCGATGAACGCCAATACAACCGATTTCCTCATCATAGGAAAACGCCAGATGGATGGGCGTCTTCAGACCACGTTCCAGCATTCGCGGCAGGGTAGCCAGCGTGATGGCAATAAATGACTTCATGTCGGTGGTACCGCGGCCATAGAGACGGCCCTCCTGTTCATGGACCGTGAACGGATCGGTGTTCCAGTCTTGCCCGTCGACAGGTACACAATCCGTATGCCCAGACATCAGAATGCCCGGGCGGTCTTGAGGGCCACAGGTGGCGTAGAGATTGGCCTTCTTGCCTTCGTCATCGAATGTGAGATGAGAATCGATATTAAGGTCCGCCAGGCAGTCGCGGATATACTCGATTAGCAACAAATTCGAGTTTCGACTAGTGGTATCAAATGACACCAACCGTTTGATCATGTCTATACTGATGAGATCTTTCGTATTCATTAGTACTCGAGCCCCTGATCACGGATCTTCGGTAACACCCCCGATCCCTAATATCGGCTATCTCCTAGCGAGTCTGATAGTTACACTTTTTTCTGTACCGGGCCGGGCCTAGCCGTCGTGCTCACCGGACAACTTATAACATGCTACCGCTTCAACGCGTGCGTGTATATTGCGTATACTGTCTGTCGGACAATAACATGGTGCGATTGTGGCTATCCATTTCGAAAGGCAGGAATTGGCGAATCGACGCCTGGCCACGGTAGCGCAACTAATTGCGCGCGGTCTCGATGGCCTACTTATTTTTCGCCAAGAGAGTATGTACTACCTGACAGGGTATGACACGTTTGGCTACTGTTTCTTTCAGTGTTTATATTTGGGCGCGGACGGTAAGATCACGCTACTTACACGAGCCCCCGATCTACGACAAGCCCAGCACACGTCGATAATCGAGGATATCCGTATTTGGGCCGACGCGGCCGGGAAGAATCCCGCCGATGACTTGTGTACGATACTCGCCGAGCACGGTTGTAAGGGATGCAAGCTCGGGATCGAATTTGATGCCTATGGGCTGACCGCCTATAACTGGCGACGGGTCGAAACCGCCTTGGATGGATTCTGTAGCCTTGAGGATGCCTCTGACCTGATTAGTCGACTGCGGTTAATTAAGAGTGCGGCGGAGATCGATTACGTCCGCCGCGCGGCAGAGCTCGCCGATGATGCCTTGGATGCGGCCATCGCGCTTACTGGACCAGGCGCGTTCGAAGGCGACATCCTCGCTGCTATGCACAGTGCCATTTTTCAAGGCGGTGGCGACTATCCGGGTAACGAGTTCATTATTGGTTCAGGCAAAAACGCGTTACTGTGTCGTTATTTTACCGGTCGGCGCCATCTATCGGATAACGACCAACTGACGCTCGAGTTCGCCGGTGTCTATCGGCATTACCATGCGTGTTTGATGCGCACATTTATCACTGGCGAGCCCGACTGTGAGCATACTTACATGCACAAGGCCAGCATAGACGCGATGAGTGCGTGCCTGGAAGCGCTCAAGCCGAGCCAGCCGATTGGCCAGGTTTTTGATGCGCATGCGCGGGTGATGGATACAGCCGGGCTAAAGGCGCATCGCATGAATGCCTGTGGCTATAGCTTGGGTACGACTTATACGCCCACCTGGATGGACTGGCCCATGTTCTATACCGGGAATCCAGTTGTGGCGGAACCAAACATGATCTTCTTTTTGCACATGATATTGATGAATAGCGACACCAATCGGGCAATGACACTGGGACAAACCGTGCGGGTGACCGAAACGGGATGTGAACGCCTCAGTCGGGCACCACTTGATCTCGTTGTAAAGAGCGCGTGAGTTTTGTAGGGTGAGGACGCTTTTGTGAGTACGTTTGAAGATAGGGCGGTTGAATTGCAACGACGCATGGCCGACGAGCATGTTGACGTCATGTTATTAAGCGATCCCGACTCTATTTATTACGTCTCCGGCTATTGGGGGTACTTAGGCGTCGAGTTTGGTCGCCCGACTCTCCTTGTTGTACCGCAGGCGGGTGATTGCGCAATCATTACGCCGCTCATGGAATCTGGCATGGCGAGCAACATGACCTGGATCCAGGATATTCGGAAATGGGAAGACGGTATCGATGGAGAATGGATGTCATTGCTTAGCGAGTTGCTTAGCCAATATGGGCAAACCTCCGTCGCGATCGAGCGATTGCGTATCCCGGCATTGGTTTCGGAATTCTTGCGTAGCGAATTTGCGAGCGCAAAGTTCGTCGATGGGTCACGTATGCTAGGCGAGATGCGCATGATCAAATCGCCCGATGAGATAGCGGTGATGCGACAAGCTGGACAGGTGGCGGTGGCAATGACGCAGGCAGCGGAGCAGGTTATTGCAGTAGGTGTGCCGGAATATGAGGTGGCGCTGGCGGTTATTGCCGGCGGTACGCGCAAGGCGGCGGAATTTCTTTCGCCCGGTGATGAAGATCGCTTTGTATCTCCAACCATTCATAATCTTCAGGTTCTGCAGTCGGGACACGATACTTGTTTTGTGCATCGTCGATCGAGCGTACGTCGCCTCGAGCACGGTGACCCAATATACCTGTGTTACTGTGGCATCACGAATTTTAAACAATACAAACTTGGTTTTGATCGTGAGTATTTTGTTGCCGAGGTGTCGGATGAGCAGGCACGCGCCTATGAAGTAACGATTAACGCGCAGCTAGCCGCCCTGGGTACCATGAGGCCGGGCGTCACGGCCGAGCAGGTTCATCTTGCAGCAGAGGTGGTTTATCGCGATGCTGGTTTCGAGGTTGGATACCGAACCGGTCGTGCCATTGGCTACTCGTTCCTCGAGCAGCCTGAACTCAAACGCGGTGATCAAACGTGTTTGCAAACTGGGATGACGTTCGCTGTCGATGGGGGAATCACGGTCGATGGGCAGTATGGGACACGGGTTGGTGATTCGGTTGTCGTTACCGATACAGGATTCGAATATCTCACGCCGTACCCGAAAGAATTGCGTGTCCTATCATAGCCAACGCGCTGCTGCGTCACTGTCGCTGGGCAGTATGGGACCCGGGTTGCTGCTTCCGTTGTCGTCACCAATAAGGGTTCGAGTACCTCAACCCATACCCGAAAGAAGTGCGCACTATCCTAGTGCTTGCGCCGAGCGAAAATCATGCGCTGATTTGGCTTAGGGCTGGCGTCTGCTCAGGCTGGGCTATCGAGACGATCGTCCCTGGAGAAACCCGCCCAGGTGTTTGTCGGATTCAAGAATGTGGCTAACGATCCAACTTTCCAGGAAGTCTGTTGTTTCAGGCCCGATTTCTATACCTCCAGTCACAAACTCTTGGCGCAGTTCGACGATCTCTTCTATCAACGCTTCGTGTATTCGCTTGTGGTGCTCGAACCAGTGATAATTGCTCTTTTCCATTTCTTTTTCTTCGCGAGTAAAGTGTCGTTGCGCAAAATCAATAAGCTTGTCCATTTTTTCCGTCACTATTTCTGTCGCGCTGCCGCCTCCAACTGCGTGGTGAAGGTCGTTAATCAGTAGCATGAGCTGTTTGTGATCGTTATCCATGAAGTCGATGCCGACGCTGAGATTAGGACTCCAATGTAATAACGCCATAGCCCCCGAGTCTCCGGTTATTCTAGGTTAGTGGAAACGCCTAGGACAATGTCTAACACCACAATCTCAAAGTCAACCTCGTCGAGAAATAATGTTGAAGTTGCCGCGGCTGGGCAGGTCGGCGATCTGGACGCGGGCTGCTAGAAGGTGATAATCGGGATGTCACGTGGCGCACGACGCGACAACAACTTTGCACGACCCTGGGTGATCACGATATTTTCCTCATGCACGAGGATCTTGCCATCTCCATACATGGCGTTCGGTTCTATCGTCAATACCATACCGGGGACAAGGGGTGTTTCATCACCGATCTTGTTGGAAGGCGGTTCGGTCAGCACCTTGCCTAATCCGTGCCCGAAACGCCCAACGTTGCCGAGCTCGATACCAGCATCGGTGAGTACGCGTGCTTGCGCTTTGAAAACATCAGCCGCGGTGTTACCGGGACGTGCCGTCTTGATACCAGCATCGGTCGCACGAAATAGAAGATCGTGAATACGTCGCACCTCATCTGAGGTTTTACCAATAGAGTAATTGCGATCGAAGTCGCAGAAATAACCGTCAAAACGGGCGCCGGTATCGATGAGAAAAATATCCCCCTTGCGGAGTCGTCGTGTCGTCGGGCCCATGATGATGCTCTCGTAGCCACCTTGACCTGAACCAATTGCGGTGTAGGGGGTTTTGTCCGCACCGCGCATCAGTAGATCGGCCTGAAACTTCCGCACCAGGTCTTTTTCGGTGTCATTAGGTGCGATAAACCCGGGCAGGGCTTCGAATGTATCGGCGGCGATTTGGCAGATATGGCGGATGCGGGCAATCTCGGCCGGTGATTTAACGAGACGCAACGTGCGCAAGACATGAAATCCGTCGACCATGGACAACGGGCGTAGCAATCGCTGGAGGCGTAATAGATCCGCCACCGGCATACCGATACGGGATTCGGCGCCCAGTTCAGCCCCGACCTGGCCATACCTACGTTTCACGCGGGAAAATACGTCCTTAAGTAAGTCAAGCCCCTCGTTTTCGGGCCGTGGCGATGGCCAGGTATGGATGTCTTTGACCCACGAGGTTTCTCGCCAATTGCTAAGGCCGACTTCGGGTATCACCGCGGTCGCCTTGCCCGTACGTGTGAGCACAAAATACCACGGGCGAGTTGGTGTATTCCACGCAAATTGGGTAACAAAGCCGGAGAGATATTCCATATTGGCTTCGGAGGTGATAAGCAGCGCATCGAGTCGCGCGCTTGTCATAAGTTTGCACGCTCGTTCGACGCGTTGCTCGAACTCAGCACGAGAAAATTGTGGCGGTTCGCGCCGGCGCGGTTTTTTGGCCACGTTCTCTTTGGTCATTGTCGCCTACCCCACTAAAAGGTACGCGTCACTTTTTGATAATGTTGTGTTCGGGGCCAAACGGAAACTTCGTTATGTTTTCAGCACCGTCCTCATTTAACACGAGAATGTCATGCTCGCGATAACCGCCGGCTCCGCCCAGACCTTGGGGCAGCATGATCATGGGCTCCATGGAAACGACCATGTTCGGTATCAGTACCGTTTCTACATCCTCTCTGAGCTCAAGACCAGCTTCTCGACCGTAGTAATGACACAACGTCCCAAACGAGTGTCCATAGCCAAAGGTTCGATACTGCAACAAATCGTGCTCACAATAAATCTCATTGAGCTCAGCCGCTATATCGCAACAGCGCACACCTGGCCTGATCAATTCCCGTCCCCGCCTATGGACCTGGCAGTTAATCTCCCAAAGTTCTATTTCTCTGTCTGTGGCCGAATCTAGGAACAGCGTACGTTCAAGCGCTGTATAGTAGCCGGCAATCATGGGAAAGCAATTAAGACTGAGGATATCGCCACGTTGAAGCTTTCTTGTAGTTAATGCATTGTGCGCACCGTCGGTGTTAATACCGGACTGAAACCAAGTCCAGGTATCCATTAATACGCTATTGGGGCAACTTTTGGCGATTTCTCGAATCATGGTGTGGGTTGCGTGTCTTGCTATTTCATATTCCGGCACACCTTCGGCTAGGGCTTCCACACACGCGGCACCGCCGATGTCGGCAATACGTGCACCCTCGCGGATGAGGTCGATTTCTTCCGATGATTTGATCATGCGCATAAACATAGTCGGCTTCCCGATATCGACTAATTCGACGTCAGGGAAGGCCGCCTGAAGTTTTCTGGCGTTTTCCATGCTCATGTGGTCAAACTCTATACCGATTGTTCCGCGGTTAGCGATAAGTTGTTTAACGGCGCGGAAATAGTTGTCTTGCTGCCAATCGGTATATACAAGGTTGTCACCGAATCCACGACGCCACGGCTCACCGCCGTCGACATTGGCAGTAATAGATGTCGAGCTATTCTGCGCGACAACGAGGCCGTAAGGTCTACCAAAGGAGCAGTAAAGGAAACCAGCGAAGTAGTTAATGTTATGGAAAGACGTAAAGAGAACAGTGTCGATGTCATTTTTGTTCATATGCTGTCTGAGTTTAGCGAGTCTCGCCGACATTTCTTCGGCAGAAAATGTCGGCGTCTTCTTTTCGCCATTTCTTATCTGTAGCGTTTGTGGTAGTTCCACTTCCGTTTGCTCCTTAGATTGGGTCAGGTTTTTATTTTGCCAAAAAAGAGCGTTAGGCTTATTGTGATTGTTTCCTTAGGCTCGCTATTGAATGCAGGGTCAGTGTACTCAACACAATGGTGCCACCGATAAAGGTCTGAATTGTCGGCACTTCACTTAGTATTGCCCACACCCAAAGCGGGCCGAGAATGGCCTCGAGCAACATAATAAGACTGACCTCAGCCGCAGGAATAAAGCGAGTAGCGAGCACGATCAGCGCGGTGGAGATCGGCAGCACGACGACTCCCAGGAGTAGCATTAATAGAAAACCCTGCGCATCGATAGAAGTTGGTGTCGCCAACGGCAGGATTGCGAGCGCGGCGATGAGACCACCGACGGCCACCGTCGGTACCATATTCACGGTGCGTGCGCGTCGCGCGATTGTCAAATGGCCTGCGATGCCGATGGCGGTGCCAATGGCACAGAGGTCGCCCAGCAGCGTGCCGCCGCCCAAACTGCCGCTAAATATCGTCGTGATGCCAACGAGGGTTGCGAATATCGCGAGCCAGGTCCGCACTGGTACCGGCTCATGCAGGAATATACCAGTTGAAATCGCCGTAAACAGCGGTGCAGCGCTGATAATCACTAGGGTGTTGGCGACACTCGTTAGTACGATCGACGTCACGAACAAGATACTACTGGTGGCAAAGATGAAACCACCAAGCAAGCCATATCTGCCGATAGCTCGAAGATATTTGAATACATCACGACGATAGATAGCGACGAAGCAGACCAATAAGGTGAGTGCCGTCAACAGCCCACGCCAGAAAATTAGCGACCATCGGTCCGTGCCGACCAATCGCAGAATTAGAGCGTCCGGGCTCAGTACAAATATGCCGACCAAGGCCATCAACACCCCGCGGGTGTGATCGGAGCGCAATCTCATCAATCTAAGGTGGGCCTCGTTATTATTAGTGTTTGTATTTTGTGGAATTAAAACCTATCGATCCGGTAGGGCGCCAGATCGATATTGCTTGCCCGATCAGCAATTTGATCGGCGACAAGACGACCGGTCACCGCGGCCAACGTTAACCCCAGATGCTGATGCCCAAACGCGAAGTAAACGTTTGCATGATGCGGCGATCGTCCGATGACCGGCAACGAGTCGGGCAAGGATGGGCGAAACCCCATCCATGTCGTATGGCCGGCTGCGTCTAACCCTGGCAATAGCTCGCGTGCATGATCAAGTAGGACCTGTGCGCGCTTATAGTTCGGCGGGGCGTTCAATCCTGCGAGTTCCACGGTACCCGCTAATCGGAGACCATGCTCCATCGGCGTGGCAACAAACTTGTATTCGGTGAAACTAATTGGCAGCTTAAGCTTGATGTTAGGGTTCGGCAACATGACGTGATAACCGCGCTCTGTGTCGAGCGGCACGCGGCTTCCCAATCGTGCGGCCAGTTTGCCGGACCAGGCGCCGAGTGCGATTAGGAGAGTATCGGTTTCGTATGGCCCGGCGTCGGTGAGCACGCGTATCCTATGCCGGTCCCTGACGTCGACATCAGTCACGATGGCGCGTTGTAGGAGCCCGCCTCGGCGCTGGAAGTCTTCTGCCAGAACCTGCACGAGTCGAAATGAATTGACGGAATGGGCGGCATCGGGATAAAGACTTCCTCGTCGCAGGCGCGGGCTCAGCGCGGGCACGAGCTCGTGAAGCTCGCTATCCGTCAGTTCCTTCACGTTTGTCCCATGCTGGCGCTGTAATTCGCGCTCCTTACGGTCAGCCACAAATGACTTTTCGGATTCGTAGGCGTAAACCCAACCGTTCGCATGAACCAAAGGGTGGGCACCCGCCTGATCCAGCAACGGCCAATAAGCATCGAGCGAGCCAGTCAGCAATGCCGCAAGCGCACGGCCGTTAGCCGCCACCGTCTTGGGTCTCGCACACGCCATGAAACGTAAAAGCCAGGGCAGTAGGCGCGGCAGATAACGCCAGCGAATGCACAGGGGTCCGCGGGGATCCAATAGCATTCTTGGTACCTGGCGCATGGTTTTCGGTGTTGCCAGTGGGGACATATACTCAGTGGCGAGGATGCCCGCATTGCCCTTAGAACAACCCTCCCCGGGGCCCTGTTGGTCGATGACGGTAACCGAGTGACCGTCGCGCTGTAGGTAGAGGGCACTGGCAATACCGACAATACCGGCCCCAAGGACCGTGATCTTGCGCGAGGCCGGTTTCGTGTTTGGTTTGGTGGTCAGCAGATCAGGCGTAATATGCGACGACATGACTTACTCGTGTTAAGACGTTGCCGGTGCGGAGAACAGCGGCTAGGGTATCGTGAAACCAGTGGTATAGTCACGATTCGGTGAGTCGGAGGCGTCGAATGGCTACAGCAGCGAATGTCAATCAGGGTTGTACGGTGCCGGTGGAGGTTGAGTATGAGTTGGATAAGCATGCTTCCCCATTCAAGATCGGTCTGATCGCACTGGCGACAGATCAAACGGTTGAACGAGATTTTCGAAATATACTGCCGACCGACGCTGCATTTTTTGTCAGTCGTATTGCCAACATAAATCCCTGTACAGTCGAGAATTTACGTACTATGGCCCCACAGCTGACGTCGGCGACCTCGTTGATCCTGCCCGGCGCAGACATTGATGTGGTGGCTTATTGTTGTACCTCGGGCACGGTAGCAATCGGTTTCGACAATATAGTGAAGAATATTCAGGCAGCGCGCCCAGGTATCCCCTGTACCACGCCGATTACGGCAGCACTCGCCGGTTTTGAGAAACTCGGTTTAAAGCGCATTGCGGTGTTGACCCCGTATATCGACGAAGTCAATCAACCGATGCGACGGTTTCTCGAGGAGAATGGGATTACCGTACTTAGTGTAAATAGCTTCAATCTTGAAGACGATGTGATCATGGGACGCATACCGACCGAGGCGATCTATGCCGCCGCACGAGAAATCGATCGGTCCGATGCTGATGGCATTTTCATTTCATGTACTGCAGTGCGCGCGGTCGACGTGATTGACCGACTAGAACAAGCTCTTGGCAAACCAGTGCTTAGCAGCAATCAGGCGCTAGCTTGGCAAGCATTGCGATTGGCGGGCTATAACAATCCGATATCCGGTTTCGGACGACTGCTGCGAGAGCACTAGGTCTATTCCTTTACGAATAGTTCACGCGGAAAATTAGCTAGAGTCTCCGAGCCGGATTCGGTTACGCGGAAGCATTCGCTGATTTCGATTCCCCAGTCATCAAGCCAAACACCCGGGATCATGTGTATGGTCATGTTTGGCTGCAATTCCGTTGTGTCGCCTGGACGCAGACTCAGCGTATGTTCTCCCCAATCAGGCGGATAGTTAAGCCCGGTTGAATATCCGATGCGTGATTCTTTGATGATGCCGTGTTTCTTGATGGTTTCGCGCCAGACGGCTTCGACCTCCTGGCACTGAACACCTGGCTTGGCCGCTGCTAGCGCATTGTTCAGACCTTCCACCACGACTGCTGCTGTATCGACGAGTCTCTTCGGTGGCTTGCCGAGATGTACCGTACGTGCCATCGGGCAATGATAGTGACGACGCGCCGCGGCCAGCTCAAGGATGGTTGCCTCACCGTTAACGAACGGTTGGTCGGTCCAGGTTAAGTGTGGCGTCGAAGTACCAATCCCCGTGGGTAACATCGGACAGAGACCCGTGTAGTCGCCCCCATATTCCTCAGTGCCGGAGATCTTAGCTTGGTATACGGCAGCCGCGGCATCGCATTGACGAACACCTGGGCGCACCATATCGACGGCAACCTGCATCGTTTTTTCGATAATGCGAGCGGCTTGCTGCATGTATTCGATTTCTTGTGCAGATTTGATGACGCGCACCCAATTCACCAGTGTTGTGGCATCTTTGAAAACGGTATCGGGCAAGTTACGTTTCAGCGATTCGTAGCACGCAGCCGTAAAATAATAACTGTCCATTTCAACCCCGACGGTGCCCTTGTGCCAACCGTGTTGCTTGAGAAAATCGGCAGCATAGTCCATGGGATGTTTAACGGGTGTCTGTACATAATCGTCGGGATATCCAGGATATTGTCGTGATTGAGGAAGGTCGTTACCTTGGCCGCGTTGGCATCCATACCGCGTCCTATCCAGATAGGTTCATCGGAATCCAGCGTTAGCGCCACCAATTGATGTACGTAGAAAGACCAACCATCGTAACCGGTGAGGTAGTTCATGTTGGCAGGATTGGTAGCCAATAACACATCGACCCCTTGATCGGCCATGCTTTTCTTGGTCTTTCCAATACGCTCGAGGTATTCGGATTTTTCGAACGGCACTGTCCCTCCCTTATGTAGCTGTAGGCGGATGCCGGATTATGCCATCGAACGGATGCTTCGCCGTAGTCGAGATTGCTTGTCTCGACGCTAATCGGTACTCTGTGGCGCACATTTCCCAGTGGTTGAGAGCAACGATGATGGAAACGGTGAGTTTCACAAGCATGAGCGAGGGTACACGTGAGGATTACGAGTTCCTAGAGCAGTTTAAGGGCGAAGATCGTGCCAAAGTGGCGGACAATTTGCTTTATATCTTAAAGAGAATGGATGGTCCCACGAATGGCCTAAAGATCAATCGCTATCAGCATTCGTTACAAACAGCCACGCGGGCCTATCGAGACGGTGCAGATGAGGAGACTGTAGTGTGTGCCTTGCTACATGATATCGGCGACATGCTAGCACCCGATAACCACAGTCAGATCGCGGCGGCCATATTGCGACCATTCGTAAGCGAGAAAAACTACTGGGTCATCCTCCATCACGGTCTTTTCCAGGGCTACTACTACTATCATCATATTGGTAAGGATCGAGACGGGCGCGAACAATTTCGGGAGCACCCGTACTACCAAGCGTGTGTGGACTTCTGTGCGCGTTGGGATCAATCGTCGTTTGACCCGGAATACGACACCCTAACGCTTGAATTCTTCGAACCCATGGTTCGACGTGTTTTTGCGGGTGAGTCGCGGGGTTTTGACTAGCTGCGAGCGGCGACTAACAGCGACCTCGGAGGCGTTCGTGAAGTGCGGCATAACCTCGGTAGCGAAGGCCTCGATTGAGGTCAACGTTTCAACCGGGCTGGCGCCAATATTTGCGTTTAAGTTGATTTCATGAATGCGAAGTTCGGCGTACTGTCGTAGTTTGTCGGCCATCTCCTCTGCCGGAAAACTGACATGCAAAAACGCTATCTTTATGGGCTCACTCTGGCGTGTCTACTGATTCAGGCAATCACGGCTACGCAGGCGGTTGCCGCCCCTAAGCCCAAATTGTGGGAGAAGTGGACGGCCCACAACCCGAACGATGCACGATCTATCGATCATACAAGGTGGGGTCGATTTCTAAATAAACACGTGCAGTCTCATGTTAGCGGGGTCAACCGTATCGCCTACGGGCAGGTCAGTGACTCGAGCCGGGCGAGCCTGCAGACGTATATCAATGGACTTGCGCAGATACCTATTAGTGAGTTTAACCGCCAGGAGCAGCTAGCCTATTGGGTTAATCTTTACAATGCGCTAACGGTGAAGGTCGTTCTAGGCCGCTACCCGGTAAGAAGTATTCGTGATATCAAGTCAGGACTATTTTCGTCCGGCCCCTGGGGTAAGAAACTTGTCACGGTAGAGGCCGAACAGCTGACGCTCGATGACATCGAGCACCGTATCTTGCGGCCGATCTGGAAAGATCCACGCATTCATTACGCGGTGAATTGCGCGGCCATTGGTTGCCCCAATCTTCAGCCTATCGCGTTCACGGCGGCTGCGATCTCAACGCTGCTCGACCAAGCAGCGGCTGAGTACATCAATCACCCCCGCGGGGTCACAGTAAACGGACGCATGTTAGTTGTGTCCAGCATCTATATCTGGTTTCAGACAGACTTTGGTGACAGCGACGAGGGTGTAATCCAACATCTACGGCAGTACGCCAGTGCAGACCTTTCGAAAGCGCTAGCGACAGTGATGAAGATTTCTGATGACGGCTACGACTGGACGCTCAATGACATCGCGGCGCCCTAGCCGCTGATCGCTATCACTACCGCTGGCACGCTTGCTTGCCGGTTGGGAATTTGCACGTCCTTATAGATAGGACTAGCTACAAAGCTGGCTGGTTGACCGTGACCTGCTAAAGCTTGAAGTGCAAGCGACGGCAAAAAGCGTTTGCCGGTGTAGAGGGTAGTAGGGCAGAATCGCGGCGGCGTTCTCGATGTAAGGCATTGTTCAATTCATGCGCACAGTAATCGTAGCCTCCTGGGCACTGTTCCTCGGTATTGCAATGATCATGCTTGGCAACGGGCTGCAAGGCTCGTTACTGGGTTTGCGCGCAACCGTGGAAGGCTTTGCGACGGCAACCACCGGGTTCGTCATGTCCGGTTATTATGTTGGCTTCTTGCTTGGGTCAAGCTTGACCCCCAAGCTCGTACAACGCGTAGGGCATATCCGTGTGTTTACGGCATTGGCGTCTATGGCATCGGCGGCGGTACTCCTGCATGCGATCTTTATTACGCCGACGGCGTGGACGGCCATGCGCATAGTGACAGGCTTCTGCTACGCTGGGCTGTACGTCGTGGCAGAGAGTTGGCTCAATGACCGCGCCACCAATGAGACGCGCGGTCAACTGTTGTCTGTATATATGGTCATTATGTTGGGCGGTCTCGCGAGTGGTCAGCTCTTACTTAACGTAGCTGACCCGGCGGGATTCGAACTTTTTATCCTCGTGTCCGTACTGGTATCGGCCGCGTTGGTACCGATTGCGTTGACTGCATTCGCGGCACCGAACTTCTCAGCGCCATCCCACGTCGGGGTAAAGCGGCTGTATGAGATCTCGCCGCTGGGGGTATTCGGGGCCTTCGGCACTGGCATCGCTCACGGCGCCGCGTTTGGTATGGGTGCAGTCTATGCGCGCAATATAGGGCTCTCGCTAGGGGAGATCTCCTACTTTATGGCGGCCCCGTTTTTAGGAGGTGTCCTACTGCAGTGGCCCATCGGTCATTTATCCGATCGCGTTGACCGTCGACGAATCATTACGATTGTTACCTTTGTGGCTGCGATCGTCGCGTTTGCTGCGATTCCTGTCTCTGGTTATTCTACTTTGGCGTTGCTTGTGTTGATGTGTCTATTTGGTGGTATGTCGTTGCCACTGTATTCACTGTGTTTGGCCTACACCAACGATCATTTGGAACCTTCGCAAATGGTCGCCGCCAGTGCCACGCTTGTTTTTGTTGGTGGCGCAGGCGCAATCTTCGGTCCTACGCTCGCGTCCGTGCTCATGTCCGTCATCGGATCAAGTGGTTTCTTTTGGTGGTTGGGCTCGATACATGCCGCCATCGGCGTATTCGCGATCTACCGTATGACCAAAAGTGAGGCCACCCCGGTTAATGAGCAAACACACTACGTGCCAGTACCACCGCGCGCCTCGCCAATATCTGCGTATCTCACCCACACTATGGTTCGCGATGAAATGGATAAAGATCTCGCGCGGTTAGGCCGGTCCAAGCGGTAATAATCGTTGCCCGTATTGATTTATACTATCGATTGTCATTAGTCCCCAGTCGAAATCACTGCTGAACGACTTAGAGAACTGTGAAGAATAAAGACTTCTACCATTGGGACGGGATGCATGCCGACGAAATCCCGTAAACGAAGCGGCGGCCAAGTTCTCGCTGAACAATTACGCATACATGGTGTCGAACGCGCGTTTTGTGTGCCCGGCGAGAGCTATCTTGCCTTGCTGGATGCGCTCTACGATGTGCCCGAAATCGGTCTAATCACCTGTCGTCAGGAAGGTGGGGCTGCCATGATGGCCGATGCCTATGGAAAGTTGACGGGAACGCCGGGGGTATGTCTGGTCACGCGCGGTCCTGGTGCCACTAACGCAAGCGCGGGTGTTCATATTGCGTTTCAAGATTCGACCCCACTCGTATTGTTGGTGGGCCAGGTCGCACGCGATATGACGGATCGAGAGGCATTCCAGGAGATCGATTACCGGCGTATGTATGGGCAGATGGCCAAATGGGTAGCACAGATCGATGATCCGGCGCGTATTCCTGAATATATCAGTCGTGCCTTTTATACAGCCACGTCCGGACGGCCAGGGCCTGTCGTGCTGGCGCTACCTGAGGATATGTTGACCGAAGTGGTCGAAGTTAGCGATGCCAAACCCTATCAGCGCGTGTACATACATCCAGGCGCGGGTGAAATGGCGACACTTCATAGAGCATTGGCCGAATCGAAACGACCACTCCTTATCTTAGGGAGTAGCAGCTGGACGCCTGAGGCCTGCAGCGACATCAAGCTATTCGCTGAGGCGAATCACTTGCCCGTGATTGCCGCATTCCGTTATCAGTATTTATTTGATAATACCCATGGCAATTACATTGGTGATCTAGGCCTTGCAACTAATCCAGCCCTGACAGAGCGCGTAAAGCAAGCTGACCTGTTGCTAGTGGTGGGTGCGCGGTTGGGGGAGATGACGACGAGTGGTTACACGTTAATCGACATACCTACACCAAAGCAGACATTGATACATGTGTACCCCGGCGTCGAAGAACTGGGCAGAGTTTATCAACCCAGCTTGGCGATCAATGCCAGTATGCCAGCCTTTGCCGCCGCTGCCCGTGCGCTCGCGCCCATGGACTCGCCTACGTGGATAGGGTCAGTGCAAGCAGCGAGGGACGATTACCTTAGACACATCTCTGTTATAAATGGGTCGGGTGATGTGCAATTAGATGAGGTACTCGCCTGGTTGCGTGACCATCTGCCGGCCGAGTCAACCGTAACAAATGGGGCGGGGAACTATACGGCATGGGTTCATCGCTTTTTTCAATATCGAACCTTTGGTTCGCAACTTGCACCCAGCGCAGGTTCCATGGGCTACGGTACGCCGGCGGCAATTGCAGCTAAGTCGCTTTATCCGGATCGGCCAGTAGTATGTTTTGCGGGTGATGGCTGTTTTCTCATGACAGGGCAGGAACTCGCAACGGCTGTGCAGTATGAACTAAACATTATCGTTGTCGTTGTAAACAATGGTATGTATGGGACTATCCGTATGCATCAGGAGCGTGAGTATCCGGGCCGAGTGATCGCTACCGATTTGCGTAACCCTGACTTTGCCGCGTTGGCAAAGGCGTATGGTGCCTACGGCGAGCGAGTCGAAAGAACGGGTGATTTTCCTGCCGCATTTGAGCGTGCAGTGAACGCTAAAAGGCCCGCACTACTGGAACTCATGGTTGATCCGGAGGCGATTACACCACATCGTACATTGACTGCGATTCGAAACAGAGCGAACTAGAAAGGGGCGTCCGCCCCTTTTAATCTACCGTAACGCCTGAGGACGGCAGGGCTACATATCGCCAGAGCGCTCTGTTGCTCGTAGCAAACGTACGCGGACACAGAATTACCAATGACAACTACTCAATCAACGGCTAAGGACAGCACGTATTCACGGGGGGTATTGATGGTGCTATGCGCCGGGATCTGTCTAAGCACCGGCGGGCTAATCGTGCGGCACATCGAGACAGCGGACGGTTGGCAAATCATGTTCTATCGGGCCACCTCCTTTGTCGTAACGCTGCTGATATTCCTCGCTGTCCGCTATCGTGGTCGCGTCGTTCAGCCATTCAAGAGTATTGGTGTGAACGGTTTATTGGTGGCCATGTTTTTAGGACTAGGTTCGATCTGTTACTTGTTTGCCATTCTCTTGACCACCGTAGCCAATGCCATGTTTATTATCAGCGCCGCACCGTTTTTCACGGCGGCGGCGGCATGGCTGTTGCTGGGCGAGCGCGTGAGAGCGATAACTTGGTGCTTCATGGCAGCGGCGTTGGCCGGTATTGGTCTCATGTTCGTCGATGGTTTTGTCACCGGCCGTTGGCTTGGCAATGTTCTGGCGCTGGGTGTGGTCGCGTCTTTTGTCGGCATGTTAGTCGTAATCCGACAGTCAAAAGCGATAGACATGGTGCCCGCCAGTTGCTTAGGCGGGGTCGTGGCCGGAATCATTTCTGTATTTATGGTCGACACCTTTTGGGTCTCTAGACAGGACTTGATCTTGTGTGTATTGCTGGGCTCCGCCCAGTTTGGCGCCGGATTCATTCTAATTACCATGGGAACCCGGCTAATCGCGGCGGCCGAGGTGGCGTTGTTAGCGCTTACCGAAACAGTGCTGGCGCCGATTTGGGTGTGGCTTGTGATCAACGAGATCCCAAGCGTGCTCACCCTGCTCGGTGGCGCCGTCGTGCTGTCGGCGGTTGTCTCGCAGGCAGTTTTAGGGATACGAATGGAGCGCAAGGCGTTTACTGATTGAGGCGAGCGCCAGCGCGTGGGCCCATTGATGCGTTGCAACATAAGGCGCCGGGTTTGCAGGCACGCTATGATCGTTTTACTATTCGCGCTTGTGCACGCGTGCTAGCAGCGGCGTTACGGGCAGCCACAAATAAACCACAACACTAGGGGCGGAGTCATGTCGGCAGAGAGCGACCATATTGTAAGATTTATCGGCGTTCAAAAGAGTTTTGACGGCGAGACGTTGGTCGTCAAGGATCTCAATCTCGACATCGCTCATGGCGAATTCCTAACCATGCTGGGCCCGTCTGGGTCCGGCAAGACAACTTGTCTATTGATGTTAGCTGGGTTCGAGGCCATCACGCACGGCGATGTCCTGCTGGCTGGGCAGTCGCTCAAGAATGTGCCGCCCTACAAGCGTGACATCGGCATGGTGTTCCAAAACTATGCATTGTTCCCGCATATGACGGTGGCAGAGAATCTGGCCTTTCCACTCGAGTCGCGCAAGCTTCCCAAAGACGAAATCGCGCAAAAGGTTGCACGTGCATTGGACATGGTTCAGTTGAGCGCATTCGGCCGACGTCGGCCCGGACAGTTGTCTGGCGGCCAGCAGCAACGCGTGGCTGTGGCTCGCGCGCTGGTACATGAACCAAAGCTAGTACTGATGGATGAGCCGCTCGGTGCACTCGACAAACAACTGCGTGAACAAATGCAGTTTGAGCTAAAACACATTCACGACAGTATCGGCGTGACCATCGTCTACGTGACGCATGACCAGAGCGAGGCGTTGACCATGTCGGATCGGATTGCCGTCTTCAACGAGGGGGTAATCCAGCAATTGGCAAGCCCCAGCGATCTATACGAGAGGCCTGAAAACGCCTTCGTGGCGCAGTTCATTGGCGAGAACAATCGCCTAATGGGCAAGATCGTGGAAACCAATGGCGCCAATTGCAAGGTAGAAATAGACGGTGGCGGCTTGGTTGAGGCGTTGGCTGTCAATATCGGTGGCGTGGGTAGTCGCACGACGTTATCGCTGCGGCCGGAGAGTGTGACCATAAACCCGCGCCAGGGTACTTGCCCCGATCGCTTCGAGGCGCGCGTCGAGGAGCTGATTTATCTCGGTGATCACACACGATTGCGGGTTAACGTGTGTCAACACGATGACTTTATCATCAAGGTGCCACGGACGAGTGATGCACCAAAACTGGAAGTCGGACAGACTTGGGCCATCGGCTGGAATGCCTCAGACTGCCGGGCATTAGATGCCACAGACTAGTCACTACGGATTATTCCTGAACCTCATGCCGCCGGAGTAGTTCGACGACCTCTCGATGGCCACTGGTATCCACCTGCTCTAACGCGGTGGTGCCGTCGCTACTCTTGATCTCAGTGTCGGCGGCATTCCTGAGTAACAGATCGACGATGGCCACGTGCCCATTTCCGGCCGCCCAGTGCAAGGGTGTATAGCCATCACCATTGGTCAGATTGACATCGGCACCGGCTGCAATTAGTAGTTGCGCAATTTCTTCGCGCCCGTTGCCGGCTGCGTAGTGTAATGGTGTACTGCCGTATATGTCTTTAGCCGTGTGACTAGCGCCGTGTTCGACGAGTAACGCTACGATATCCTTGACATTATGCGCCACGGCTGAATGTAATGGTGTACCGCGACTCTTTGCCCAAGCGTTAACGTTCGCTCCCTTCGAAATCAACAGCTCGGCGATTGCCTTGTCCTTAACCATGTGCAGAGGTACCACGCCGTACGTGCCCTTGGCACTGACATCAGCGCCTCGACGAATGAGCAATGAGGCAATCCCTACTTGGCGGGTATATACAGCTTCATGCAATGCGGTAAAACCGTTTGCGGGTTTCCAATTGATATCTGCACCATTGTCAAGCAGACGTTCTACTTCCAGCGCGTTCCCCTGGCTCACTGCGGTCTCAAGGGCGTTGGCATAAACTTTGCCTACGCCCATGGAAACCATGATGACTAGGACAACAAGAGAACAGCGAAGATTATTCACGAATCCAAGTGTAAATGATTCGACTGCTTAGCGCTCACGAAAGATGACCAAAGTCTGGAACCGTTCCAGAGTAGCAGGCAAGAGTAATGCGAACCATTTCAAGACAAGCGGATGCAGTCGGCTCGTTTTTGGAATCACGAAATCCCCTCGCTCTATGCCGATCTCGTCGATAAAAAATACAAACGCCTCCAAGAGCCCGTCTTGATGCTCACCAATAACACGGATATTCAACATTCTATCGGCTACCAGTAGTGGTGCATGTAGGCGCAGCCGTTCGAAAAGCCAATTTGGTTGGTTTGTGCAGTGTAGGGCGCCGAAGAGGGCGACATGCAGCTCCCCGGGGGTGAATGTCTCCCAGAAATTTACGAGGATAGAATCATCGCGAAAGGTTTTTTCTCCCTTGCGCTCCCGGGATTTTTCTTGTTCCTTCGTTTCCTCAATTCCCTCAAGGACAAGGCCTGGGTTCAGAGTCTTGGCGGCGCGAATGATCTTGGCAATATCGGCCTCGAGCAGGGGAACATAGGCTTCGCCACGTTCGATCTCTCGGTCAATCCGTACCATTTCACGGGGCGTGGCCTCTAAGAGCAGGGTGTGAACCTTAATATTCGCAAAGAATCGGTCCGCCAAGAATTCTCTAGTAGAGTCTTCATGGTTTTCGCCGAGGCAAATGACGCTGTGGTGCGACTCCTGTAGATCTTGTAGCCATTGTTTCGTCGATATCAGTGTTGACTCCAGGCTGTTTTTCACTGAAACCCGTTCAGACTTGGGCAGCGCCGAGTATTGCTCCACCGCCTGTAACCCCACTGAAGGATATTTAGGGGTTTGGACTTTGTTGGCTAATCGCTTTTCTTCCGCAGTAATGAAAAACTCGTCCCTGACCCAATCGAATGAAACGATAATCGCAAGAATGATCAGCGGCCAGGCAAGAACGAGAAAAAGAATCCTCATCATAAGTAAGGTCCTGCCACTCAGTGTGGCGACACGACAGCGGCCAAGCTGTTTGAGCGGCTTGCCTGGATCACGAGGGAATAATAACAGCTCCCACGGGAGGGACCTGATGGCGCGATTCGAGCCGTGGGCCAGTGGGCTGGCTCACATTCCGTCTAAGCTGGTGCGACGCCGCGCAGTCGCTCGTTTCGTCGCCGCAGCAGCTCTAACGCCACGAGCAAAGCGATAGACAGAATCACAAGACACGTAGCCACCGCCAGGATAGTTGGGCTGATTTCTTGGCGTATGCCGGCCCACATTTGACGTGGCAATGTGCGTTGTTCGAGGCCACCAAGGAACAGAATCACTACTACCTCGTCGAACGAAGTGATAAAGGCGAATAGGGCGCCCGATATGACCCCCGGCGTGATCAACGGGAGTTGAACCTTGAAAAAAGTCCTAACGGGGTCGCTCCCTAGGCTGGCCGCCGCTCTAACCAGGCTCTGATCGAATCCGACCAAGGTTGCGGTTACGGTGATGATGACGAAAGGGATGCCCAAAGCAGTGTGGGCGATGATGACGCCGGTGAAGGTGGCTACCAGTTTGTATTTCGCATAAAACAGGAACATGCCCGCTGCCGTGATGACCAGTGGTACGATTAGTGGCGAAATCAATAGTGCCATTATGAACTTTCGCGCTGGCATATGTGATTTGCTTAACCCCAACGCGGCGGTGGTACCCAGGATTGTCGCGAACAGCGTGGCGAAGAAGGCGATAAACAAACTATTTACGGTGCCGATCTTCCACCAGTCGCCGCAGGGGGTCGTCAACCCCGGATCGGAGCAATCGCCGATCATGTATCGGTACCACCTGGTGGAAAAGGCCTCGGGTTCCAGCGCAATCATACCGGGTGTAAAGCTCAAGAAGGGCTCGGCCGTAAAGGAAAGCGGCAAAATGACAACAAGCGGTGCGACCAAGAAAAACAACACAAGCGAGCATATGACCAAATACGTGTAGTGCCATATCTTTTCAAGCGGGGTTGCATATAGAGGAGCGGCCATCGCTTTAACCCATCTTCATCTTGTCGATGCCGACAAGCTTGTCGTAGATCCAATAAAGCACGAAGGTCGCCGCCAACAAATACACCCCCATGGCAGCGGCCAGGCCCCAGTTCAAGGTTGTCTTCATATGATAGGCGATCAGATTGCCAATCAACCTGCCATCCTTGCCGCCCACCAACTCCGGGGTTATGAAATAGCCGATCGCGACGATAAATACCAGTAGCACGCCCGCTCCCACGCCAGGAAATGTCTGTGGCATATAGACCCTGATGAATGCCCTAAACGGCGTCGCCCCCAGGTTCATGGCCGCTTTCATATAACTTGGCGGGATCGTCTTCATGACGCTATAGAGTGGCAATATCATGAACGGGAGCAATATCTGCACCATGACGATGATCGTGCCCGTCATATTGAACATCATAGGTAGACGGCTGTCATCGCCAATGATGTGCGAGGCCACCAGCACGTCGTTGATAACGCCTTGCTGCTGGAGCATGACAATCCATGCCGTTATCCTGACCAGCAGCGACGTCCAAAACGGTAGCAGCACACATATCATCAGCAGGTTGCTATAGCGCAGCGGTATCGTCGCCAGCAGGTGTGAAACCGGATACGCCAACAGCAGGCAGAATAGGGTGACGAGGAAGCTGACTAATAACGTTCTCCACCAGAGAAACAAATAAACACGCCGATCTTCCGGTTGCAGCACGACGTTCTTGAAGGCGTCATATCGACGGTCAATGGCATTCAAGTAATAGCCAAGCGTGTACTCATCTTTCATGGCCCCGAGGGCTTGCCAATAACTCGCATCGCCCCAGCGCTTGTCGGCCTTAATCATTTGTTCCTTGTACGGTGGGCCCTCGATTTTCTTGAACTTTCTCTTGGCTGACCGCATGAGACTGCTGTAGCCAGACTTCTCGTAGTTCATGCGCGTGGTGGATCGGCCCAGCGCTGTTTTGTCTGCGGTGGTGATATCCTCAAACAACGCCGCATAGAGTTCTTCATCGGGCAGTCCTTCTCGATCCCAGGTCTCAAAGTTCTCGAATGTTCTGGGGAGAACGGCATTGACCTGCCGGTCATCGATGCTGTAGAGCAAGAGATCGCCGATGGGGAGAACGAATGCGATTAGAATGAAGATGAGCAGCGGCGCCACGAGTGCGAATGCCTTGATGCGCGCGCGACGCAACGACCGTTGCATGCTAACTTTAAGCGGGACACCATCCGCCGTGGTAAGCACGTCTGGTTGGGTTGTGGCTAGCGCCATGGCACCGAGCTACCAGTAGTGGAACAAAGAGATCGGGTGAGGTCTGCCCTCACCCGATAACTGCTTTAGATTATATTTTAATTACTTAGCCATCCAGGCCGTGAAACGCTCTGAGATTTCGCCACTGTGATCCGCCCACCAGAACGGGTCGGCAACAACGCTAATCTTCAGTTTCTGCTTCGTATTGGGCATATGCGGCATGACGTTCTTGCCGTTATGAAAGAAGGGCTCGTTCTGACTGATAATCTTTAGCCCAGACTTTCTCAGCGGCCCGTAATTGATATATTTGGCCTGACCTGCCTGTTGTTGCGGGGCGCTGGCAAACTTCAGGAATTCCAGGGCCTCCTTGTACTTCTTGGTGCCCTTAACCATGACCATGTATTCCTGCTCGAGCACCTGGCCATCCCAGATCATTTCGAAT
>Ga0224508_10000404_pt1 | contig 42771 bp, 51 predicted proteins | sample SF_Jan12_sed_USG_4_FD_170157 | JGI IMG/M metagenome (GOLD analysis project Ga0224508, IMG submission 170157) | Sediment microbial communities from San Francisco Bay, California, United States - SF_Jan12_sed_USGS_21 | ecosystem: Environmental > Aquatic > Marine > Sediment | place: USA... | reverse complement strand
GGTCGTCCAAATATGTTACTGAAATTGTAAGAGAAATAATTCAAAATTGTGATGTTGTAATTGGGTACAAGTATACTTTGGACACAATTCATGAATTGTTGGAAGGAAAAGAAATTCATGAGATTACAATGAATAATCAAGAGGAGTCCTATCAGAAAATTTTACCGGTTTTAGGTGAGCGTTCTTTAGTAGTTCCATTTACTGGTGATGTTAATTTCTCTGAGTCAGAAGTGGTAGATAGATTAATTGAAATTTTTGGTGAAGTGGAAATAATTTCTGGAATAAGCTCAATTCAGGTGGCTGCATCAAAAGCCCAAGTTCCTCTGGATAAATCCAAGGTAATTACTATGCATGTAACTACTTCGATAGAAGAAAAGAAACTTGATTTGCAAAAAGCATTAATTGACGGATATAGTGTTATTTTGGTTCCACGGCCATGGCCCAAACAACCAGATAAACACTTTATGCCTTCAGAAATTTCAACCTATCTAAAAGAGAATAATTTTCATACAGAAGATATGAAAGTACATGTTTTTGAGGCATTAACAACTAAAAATGAAACTAGTTTTGTAGGAACCGTAAAAGATTTGGAGGGAAAGGAATTTTCTGATTTATCTGTAATGGTTTTTAACCAAACTAAATTAGACTCATACATGAATTATAGATGGCAATGGGAAAACTAATTTCCCTGTTGGTTTTTGGTTGTACCAAGAATAAGATTATCCACATCTGGGAAGGAATACGCAACTATTTTCATCCAGGGGTATGTGGGATCATATAATCTGTAAAATCCCATTTCATCAAAAGTTATTTCGATTGTTTCTCCGGATGGTATTTCACCAGTTGAGATTCTGCCATCTGGAGTAAATGGATTATGGCGGTCACCATAGTTTTCTTTTCCACTAATGATACTATGAGAAACACTATCATCATTCACAAAAGTAATTGTTGTTCCTGGCTCAATTGTTATTCTGTCTAGGGAGAAATATCCTAATCTACCACCATCAAGTCTTGATTCTTTGGTTTCACCACTGGGTATGTAGCTACTTGCTATTCCTTGAGTTGAAGAACCTTGAAGGATTCGTATTGTAAGGATTTTATCTTCTGGTGTGGTTTCCGAAATTTCAATCACTTTTGTTAATTTTGAAAGTTTTGCAGTATAGATTATTTTGTATGTATCATCAGACGTCGTAATTCTACCTGTAAATCCATAGATTGCTGCATCTTTGCTTTCTTCAACTAAACGTCCAAAAAAGCTAATGGTGGTATCAAATCCTCTTGTACTTTCAATATCTCCGTTAATTCTAATATAGCGTCCTTCTCGAAGAAATTTACCTTCAAGTTCAGAAATTACAAAATCTTCATTATCTAGGGTGATAAATCCATCTTCAATCAAAAAATCAATACTACTCCCTGATTGTTGATGAGAGACTAGGCCAATATCAATTTCCGAAATTCGAATTAATTCTTCAGTTACGGCAAAACCAGAGCCTTCAAAAAGATAGGTTGAATTTTCATTAACCTCTGCAAAAACATCACTAATAAAAAATCCAGAAGATATTACAAGCAAAGCTAAAAGTCCTACAAAGGAAATATTCACGTTATATTTTTCTACTAATTTGGTTTATAATTTGCTACTAAATTTTTTTAGACTGGGTACGCAAATCCATGGGTTTCCAGATTAAAGGTCGGGTATATCAAATCCTTCTTCTAATGAAAGTTTTATCATATAATCTTCTAAAAACCCACCAGCCAAAAGGAGACCGACTACTATACCAATTTCAATTAAGGTTGGTTTTAAAAATGGACTGAGATTGGTTTTTTTGGTAATTGCTCTAATCAAAATAAAACTCCTGGAAGTTGCAAGAGAGTAGGCACAAATCTCCATTAGTCCAAAAGGAGAAAGAAAGAGAATGGCAAGTGGTGGGATTTCTTTCAACTCAGGCGTAATGGAGACTATTGCTGCAAAGGCAAAGCCCGTAGACCAGGCAGAAAACAATCCCCAGGCTATTCCAAAACCTGGAATAAACATGGGTAATGAAAGAGATGTATTATGAACAAAAATTCCAATTGCATCAATATCCTTGATTAATTCTTCAAATTCCTCCATGAAGATATTTGCATCTTCCTCACTTACCTCGGACATTGAACCTAATTGAAACACTGCTGTAAATAATCCCATAAAAACAAAAAATGTGATTATTCTAATTTTAAACACATTATTTTTTCTTATTTACAATATTTGAGGGTTCGGCGTAGGCGCAGATTTAATTAAACCACAAATAATTCTTGGATGTTGAAAAAGGAATTATCTTTTGTACTGAATTATGCATTGAATAAAGGATTTCAAATATCTCCTAATGCTTTTGAATTTCTAGAAAATGTAGATGTGAAAAAACTTGAAAAAATAATAAAAGAAATTGTACGTGAAAAAACAAAACAAAAATTATTTCAAATCAATCAAGATGACCTAGAGAATTATTTTGGAATAAAAGAAGACTTGAATCTTCAAACCGATTATAAGGTACTTTTTGACCCCTCTCTGAAAATCACTAGTGGTGAGGGTATTAGTGGGTATAATTTGTTATTTGCTAGTCGGTTTAACAAATTAAAAAGAATTATTTCTGACAGACCAGAATCCAAAATGTTAAAGTCTATTGCCTCAGCCAAGGTTGCCAAGTCTACAGATGATATGTACGTGTGTGGTTTGGTGACTGCTAGAACTAGTGAAAGAAACATTACAAAATTGGTATTAGAAGACCCATCGGGCTCATTTGAGGGAATTATTTTTGATGATGATTTGCAAAAAACCGCAGATTTATTGTTAAATGACCAATTTATTATGGCAAGAATAGGATTTGGAAAAAACTCAGGCTTAATTATCAAAGACTTGATATCTCCTGATATTCCGGATCAAGCATCAAATAGGTCGGAATCAGAGACTTTTGCTGTTTTTCTTTCAGATTTACATATCGGAAGTAAATATTTCATGGAAGAAGAATTTAGTGAATTTGTTTCATGGTTATCGAGTCCCGATCCTGTTGCACGAAAAATTAGATTTGTACTAATTGGAGGAGATGCAGTAGATGGGGTTGGAATTTATCCAAATCAGGATAAAGAATTGGTTTGTCAAACAATTGAGGAGCAGTTAAAAAAACTAGAAGAATTAATCAGTAAAATTCCAGATTACATTAAAATTTTCATCATGCCTGGAAATCATGATCCTGGAAGAAGGGCTTTACCACAACCAGCCATTCCAAAAAAATACAATGCTGGGTTGTGGGAAAAAGATAACGTGGTTATGGTTGGTAACCCTGCTGTGGTTTCATTAAACGGTGTAAAGGTATTGATGTTTCATGGGCAAAGTATTGATGATATTGTAAAGACTACTCCTGGATTGAGTTATGATAGTCCTACAAATGTTATGAAACATCTTCTTAGAGCACGTCATCTAAGTCCAATTTATGGTAGCCAAACCCCAATTGCTCCTGAGATTGAAGATTTGATGGTAATTGATGATATTCCCGATGTTTTTCATGTTGGTCATGTCCACCGGGCTCAATTGGATATGTACAAAGGTATTTTATTAATAAATTCTGGTTCTTGGCAAAACCAAACTCCTTTTCAGGCTAGTGTTGGAATGACCCCGAATCCTGGGATTGCCTTGATGGTAAATTTGAAAACTTTTCAAGTACTACATCAAAATTATAATTCAAAATTAGATAATATCTTGCAAAGTTAGATCATCTTTGAAGGTCTTTTTTATCATTTCAGATGATATTGTTAGTTTGTATTTTTTTGTTCGTCCATGAATTCCTTGATGTATTAGTCTCCCACTAATTATCCCAGATAGTTCGATTTCACTTAACATTTGAGTTATCCTTCTCTGAGTAAGTTCATCACGTCCAACTACCTTGCATAATGCTTTGTAAGTTGAATAAATTTCTCCAGTTGATGACCCTCCTGCCTTCATTATGGCTAAAATAACCAATTTTTCATGAAGTGGATAAGATTTGAGAGATGTTTCTTCCTTATTTTCTTCAATTTTTTGGGATGCTTCTCGCACATGTTCTTTAGTGACTTGTTCTGATTGTTGTCTTTCAGCAATTTCTCCTGCTACACGAACCAAATCTATGGCTCTCCTGGCATCTCCATGTTCACCTCCAGCCAAGGCTGCGCATAGATTTAGGGCTGGTTCCTGAACTGAGTTTGGGATAAAGGCTTGATGAATTCGTTCCTCAAGAATTTTTTTAATTTGTTCAACATTATAGTTTGTAAATACAATTTCTTCTTCTCCAAGACTGCTAATTACTCTTGGATCAAGTTTTTCTTTAAAGGTCAAATCATTTGAGATTCCAACCAAAGTCAACGAACCTTTATCTAGCCTTTCATTTGCCCGAGTTAATTGGTATAGAATATCCTTACCTGTTTTGGAGATAAGTTGAGCAAGATAGTCTATCTCATCAATTACAAAAATGGCGTTGATCTTTTCTTCATCTATGTTGTTTAAAATCCGTTTAAAGACCTCGCTAATAGCAAGGCCAGTTGAGGGTAATTTTTTATCAGTTAATCCTAATTGCCTTCCTAAACTTACTAATAATCCGTAAAGGGTAGTTTCCTCTTTTGAATTTGAATAGACTAACTTTATGGGGAAATTAGATTTTTCTACCCTATCTTGAATTTTAGATAATACCTTCTTTACTACTAGGGTTTTTCCTGTTCCTGGTTTACCATATACTAATAGATTTGAAGGCCTTGAATGTTTGAGAATAGGAAGAAGAGATTGGGCTACTTGTTCTTGTTCAGAATTTCTATGTTGGATAATTTCTGGAATGTAAGTAAAATGAAGAATGTCTCTGTTTTGTATTATGGACTTTCCGGATTCAGCTGCATCAAGTAATCTATCAATTGGGTCTGACATACTCACACACCTTTGTTTCTACTAGTCAACAACATAATCATATCTGAATTAAGAGAGTATAGAATAGAATAGTAACTGTAGTTTAGTTTGTAATTAATTATTTTTAGTTAGAAGTTCTCTCTTTTAAAAAATTAAAGAAAAAACAGAGTGGAAATATTGGTGTGTGGGTTGATATTCAATATTGAGTTAACAATTTGTTAATTTCATGTTAAGAAATACACAAAAAATGTTATTTTGACCCCTTAATTTCCATTCCAGGCGTTAAGATGGACGTTAACACTGTTAATATCAAAAACTTACCCCTTAATTTCCATTCCAGGCATGAATTTAAGGCCCTAAATTGATATATTAAGAAACTTTTGTTAATAACAAAAAATACCCTAGGCGTGAGCCAAGCAGTCAATGTTAACAAACCATATAGTTAACAAAACTTCGCGGATCTATTGAACTGTTAACATTCGATCCTCATAGATCTTAAAGATGGCAAAAAAACGAATTCGTATCGATATGGAAGACTCTGATGGAGCCCGTTACGACATTAAATTAGAAGGAAACGTTACCAGAGACAAAGTCCTTAAAATATTTGAAATGATGGATTTGATGAATATAGAAGAGGAACAGGAGATAACTAATATCGATTCAATTGGTGCTAAAATCTGGCATATTGTTGACAAATTCTTCCCAATGGGCAAGTTTACTTCAACAAATATTCTTGAAAAATACGAAGATGAATACAACGAACCTGTAAAACTAAGTATTATTTCCACATATTTATCGAGATTTTCTTCAAAAGGTAAAATAGATAGAATTAGAACGGGTCGTGAGTGGACTTACCAACCCATAAAACTTAGTCAAAAACAAAAATAAAATTACGAAATTGTTATTTTACGCACAATTAATCTATCTTTACCTAAAATCAATTTTACATACTCACCCTTTTGAACATCCATATACTTTCTAAATTGTTTTGGAATTGAAATTGTACCTGCAGAAGTTATTTTTACTAACACTTCATTTTCTTGAACAGACATATAATAATATTAAATTAATAATATATATAAATTAATAATTTATAATTAATAACAAAAAATCACATTTTAGGAATATTTTTCCAAAAATAAATTTCTTTGAAATTAAAATTAGATTAAACAACTATTGGATCTGATTCTACTACTCCAATTCTCTCTTTTCCTTTTTCAGAAATTGAATAAGAATATGGTTTTGATTCTGTATTTCTTTGGACGTATCCATCTTCAAATAACTTTTTCATTAATCTTGATGTATGTTCTCTACTTCGTTTTAATGTGATTTGTATGTCACGTGATGTCATAGCTTTGTTTGTGATTAGCTGCAACACGTAATCTGTTGCATTATTATGGTCCAAATTAGGCATACGAGTAATATTTTGAGGTCTCTCAGGCACGATTTCAGACTTTACAACTGGCTCAATTGTTTTCCCTTTACTCTCATTTTTTGCCAGTTTTTCTAAGAATTGCTTTAATTCCAAATTTTGGTCCACAGGTTTTTCCTCAACACCTTGAATTTCCAATGAATCCAGGCGTATTTTCATATCAATTAACTGTCTTTCATAATACTCCAAACGTTCTGCTTGTGATGTATTTGTTGTTTCATTAGTTTTAATCATCGGACGCAACTTGAAATAGGCAAAAAGACCACCTAATCCAACTAAAAATGCAATAATCACACTCAATATTACTTCTGGATCAGGAATCTCTATTAACATCACAGAATTTATTCCTAAAATGTGATTTATCGTGATTGAACAACATTATTTCACACTTTAGATTAACATCCTCACATTACTTATCACAATAAAATTAACTTAACCATAAATGAAAATTACACAACATCACATGTTACATGCCTGACGTATTACTCTATCAATCACACTTATCACATCATCTTCCCTTTCTGGAAAAACATCACCATCATTTATCACACTAATTTGCTCTGAGAGTTTTGATATCACATCAATATCATCAGGCAAAAGTATGCCTAGACCTCGTAATAGAATGATTGAATAAAATAAAGCAATTAATTTCTCTCTTGATTGACTAACTTGCCTATAATACGCACCTTTTGTTATAGTAAATTTAGACTCTAGAAGATCTTTCTGATTTAAAATAATTTCAATTTGTCGTTCTGTAAACAATGATTTTTTGATAATTTTCCTAATAATATTGTTAAAATTAGATTGATCGAACTCTGACATAGCTATACAAAACTGTATACCGGTATTCCAATTAAACTTTAAAGAGCCATAGACAAACCCACTTTATGACTGGAAATAAAGTTGAATCATTCCTAAAATCAGAATTAAAAAAGAAAAACGCATTATTGTTTGTATTAATAGACTCTGAAGTTTCAAACCTTAATTCTTCACAAAAACTGGCACAGGATGTAGAAAAAATTGGCGCATCAGCCATTCTAGTTGGTGGTTCTTCTGCAACAGACCAAATTGAGATGGCCCAAGTAGTCAAGGGTATTAAAAAAGGAATTAAGATACCAATAATCCTATTTCCAGGAAATGTAACAGGAGTTGTCCCAGATGCTGATGCTATACTTTTTAGTTCATTAATGAATTCTGAAAATCCATATTTTATTACTCAAGCACAAGCCCTTGGAGCACCAAGTGTACTCAAATTTGGCCTTGAGCCACTTCCAACCGCATATTTGGTGATTGGTGATGGAACCTCTGCTTGGTTTGTGGGCTCAGCTAGGGGAATTCCGTTTGAAAAACCCAAAATCGCTGCTGCATATGCACTTGCTGCACAATTTCTTGGAATGAGATTTGTATATTTGGAAGCGGGATCAGGAGCCAAATCAACAGTGACCCCTGAAATGGTAAAAACAGTAAGAAAAGCATTTAACGGATTTTTGATAGTTGGTGGAGGAATTAAGGATGCAAAAACTGCAAAAGAATTAGTCAAAGCTGGTGCTAATGCCCTAGTTATTGGCACTTTCTTGGAAAAAGGTGGAAGTATAAAAAAACTAACGGAAATTGCAAAAACAATTCAAAGAACCAAGTAATATTATATTATAATGTCTGAAAACACCGCAATTTCTCGCTTACGTGGTATAAAAATGCCTGAATATTATAAGAATTATTATGCTGATCTTTCTGCTGACACCTATACAATTTTTGAGTGCGCAGCTGAGGCCAAATCAAGCCTAGTAGATTCTTCTGGAATTATTGAGCCGAAAATCGCATTTGACTTGGCTGATAGAGTCGCAAAAATGCACGAAATTGATATTGCTGATCCCCTTCGTGAATTATTAAAAATAAACGGAAAAGAGCTTTCAGCCTTAATTCTATCCAAAGAGATTGCTTTAGGAAAATATTCTCTTCCCGAGTCAACTTTAGAGGAAAAACTAGACTTGGCCGTTAGAGTAGGATTGGCTATAGTCACAGAAGGGGTCACGATCGCACCCCTTCAGGGAATAAGTGAAGTTAAGATAAAGAAAAACAAGGATGGATCAGACTATCTTTCAGTTTCGATTGCAGGACCAATGAGATCTGCAGGTGGAACTGAATCAGCTGTAACCATGCTAATAGCTGATCATGTACGAAAAACGGCTGGACTTTCAAAATTTCAGGCAGATTCTTTTGATGATGAAACCGGAAGATTTGTTGAAGAATTACGAATTTATGAAAGAGAGGCTGGAAATTTTCAATTTCACATATTAGATGAGGACATTATTAAGGTAATCTCAAATCTACCTGTTGAACTTAATGGAGTAGATACTGATCCTTTTGAGGTTGTTAACCATAAAGGAATGACAAGAATCAAAACAGATAGGGTTAGAGGAGGAGCATTAAGGGTCTTAAATGATGGATTAATTGGAAGAGCAAAAAAACTGCTTAATAGAATTGAACTCTATAATCTTGATGGTTGGGATTGGCTTGCGGATCTGAAAGGAGCTGTTCAAACTGGTGATAAACAAGAAAATGCTGCTGCCAAAAGAATGCGGGAGGTTATCACAGGCCGTTCTGTTTTATCAATGCCTAACAAGTTAGGAGGATTCAGATTAAGATATGGTCGTGCCTGTAACACGGGATTTGCAGCGGTAGGGATTCATCCCGTAATTGCAGAAATTTTAGATCACACTGTAGCAGTAGGAACTCAAATTAAAATTGATATTCCAGGAAAAGGAGCTACAGTAGCTTTTGTTGATTCCATAGAAACCCCAATCGTAAGAATAAAAGATGGAGACGTTGTAAAAATTAGAGATGTAAAACATGGAATCGAAATCAAAAAAGAAATTGAAAAAATTCTACATTTAGGAGATATTTTAATTTCATTTGGAGATTTCTTAGAAAACAACGCTCAGCTTGTTCCTACGGGGTATGTTGAAGAATTCTGGGTTGAGGAATTAAGAGAGAAACTAGCAAAATATGAGCCTAATGATGAATATCTTAGCCAGTTTTTAGACCGAAACCCTACCTTGGATGAAGCCCTAAAGATTTCACTAGATTTTCAGATTCCATTACATCCTCAATTTCTTTATTTTTGGGATCAAATTTCTTCGTCAGAATTATCTGAAATTTTAAAACCAAAAAAAGTTAATGAAAGTTCAATAGAATATTCTCAAAATGTCAAAAAAATCCTTGAAAAATTGGGAGTTCCCCATAAACAAAAAGAATCAATTATTCTTGAAGAAAACGAGGCAAAAATTTTCTATAATTTACTATTCAGAAATGCTCTGAAAATTGAAGATTTATCAGTGCCTAAAACCATTTCCAAATTTTCTGAAATTCCAATTAGAAACAAATCTTCTACATCAATCGGAGTTAGAATAGGAAGACCAGAAAAAGCTGCCGCAAGACAAATGAAGCCACCAACTCATGTTTTATTCCCAATTAGTGATAAGGGAGGGCCTACAAGAGATCTCCTAAAGGCCTCTAGAAACACTAATTTTTTTACTAATATTTTTAATCGAATCTGCAATAATTGTAATGAGCCTTCAATTGGAATAAAATGCTCAAAATGTGGAACAAAAACATCAATCATTTATCAATGTTCAAACTGTAGAGATATTCTTGACTCTTCGTTTTGTGAAAAATGCAAGCGAAAAGCTCCATCTCATTCTTACAAATCCTTTCCTCTGAAAGAAAAACTGTTAGCCGCCCAAGAAAAAATGGGGTTTCGAGCCCAAGAACCATTCAAGGGAGTAAAAGAACTAATCAACCAAGATAGAATTGCCGAACCTCTTGAAAAAGGATTGGCTCGCCAAAATTTTGGCCTCACCACGTTTAAAGATGGAACAGTTAGATTTGACGCCACTAATTCACCTATTACCCAATTCAAACCCTCATGGATTGGAACTTCTATTGAAAAACTCAAAGAATTAGGATATACAAACGATATTGATGGGAATCCAATTACAAACTCTGAACAAATAGTAGAAATTCGTATGCAAGATGTTATCATCCCATATGAAAGTGGAAAATATCTTGTCTCTACCTGCAAATACATTGATACATTATTGAAAAAATTTTATGGAAAAAACCCATTTTACAATGTTAAAAATTCTGAAGAGTTAATCGGACATCTAGTAATTGGGCTGGCTCCTCATACATCTGTAGGAATTGTAGGAAGAGTCATAGGATTTACTGAAACTCATGTCTGTTTTGCCACTCCAAATTGGCATTCTGCAAAACGGAGGGATGCAGATGGCGATGCAGATTCAATAATGCTTCTAATGGATAGCCTCCTTAACTTTTCAAGGCAATTCCTATCTGACAGAATTGGAGGTTTAATGGATGCACCTCTACTAATTCAACCATTGGTCTTACCCCATGAATCTCAACCACAAGCCCATAACTTAGAAGTTACAAAATCCTTACCCCTAGAATTTTTTAAATCAACACTTCAGCAAAATAAGGCCTCATCTGTAAATTCTGTGGAAATTATTGAATCACGGTTAGAGACTGAAAGGCAATTTTATGATTATTATTTTACTCATCAGACCTCCTCCCTTACAACATCAAAATCTAGAAGTGCATATTCTACGCTTGGCTCGATGTTAGATAAACTTGACATGCAAATTCGAAATGCCGATATGATTGATGCTGTAAACACCTCAGAAATTGTCTCTAATGTAATCTCCACACACCTAGTACCAGATATTATGGGAAATCTACGCGCATATGCAAGGCAAAGCTTCAGGTGTACGGCATGCGGAAAATCTTATCGACGTCTACCCTTAACTCAGAACTGTGTTTGTAATCATAAACTAATTCAAACCATCACTAGAGGTTCTGTAGAAAAGTACCTAAAATTAGCCAAGAGATTAGTTAATAATTATGATGTTGGAGAATACCAAAAAGGACGAATTCATGCATTATCTGACGAAATTGACCTAGTCTTTGGCAAGAATAGTGGAGATCAGTCTCTTCTTACCGATTATGCGTCTTAATATGATTATCTTAATTTAACGTACTCATAAGCTCCCAATTTCTTGTCAAAACAAAATTGGACCTTTTGATAGCTTTTTCTAAAAGTCTTGACTTTTGATAATATTTTTTTGGGATCTTTTTTCTCAATCACAATTTCTTTGATAAAAGATGCAATTTCCTTCATTTCATTTTCCTTCATTCCAATTCTTGTTATTTCAGAAACGCCTAATCTAATTCCACCCGGATGGAAATAATTACGGCCTGCTTTGATATCCCCTGGAATTAATTGTCTATTTACAATGACGTTGGCCTTTTCTAACTCTGCTTCAACTTTACCTCCATCTGAATAATCGAGGACATTTACAGCAATTTGATGTGATTGTGTAAATCCTCTACTTTCACCTAAAACTTTGAAACCAAAGTCACTAAGAGCCTCAGCAAAGGTCTTTGCATTTTTAATAACTTGACTGGCATAATCTTTTCCAAATTCTAATGCCTCCGCAAAAGCAATGGCTTTTCCGGCCATGTGATGAATATGATGACTGCTAGTAAGTCCTGGAAACATTGCTTTTTTAATTCCCTCTTCATGCTCCTTTGAGCCTAAAACAAGACCTCCTTGAGGCCCAAACAAAGTTTTATGAGTACTCATAGTCATAGTGTCTGCCCCTTCACGAAGTGGATCTTGGAATTTACCTCCCGCAATCAAACCTGCTACATGAGCTGCATCATAGTTGATATGAATATCATAACTCTTAAGAAAATCCGCCAATTCCTTTACTGGATGTGGGAACAAAAACAATGATCCACCAAACATTGCCATTTTTGGAAGGCGTCCAATTTTTTTTAATTCCTTGATCTTAGCTTTTGTCTTATCTACATCAATAGTCATCTCTTCGGTATTAAATGGGTAAAACTCTATTTCTAATCCATGAACCAAACCTGCGGTTCCAGAATGCTCTTTCTTCCCATGGGAAATGTGACCTCCTGCCGGAATTGAAGGAGCTAACATGATGTCTCCTGGATTTGTAAAAGCTGAATATATTGCCAAATTAGCAACTACTCCTGAAACTGGTCTTACATCAGCAAATTTTGCCTTGTAAAGTTTTTTTGCTAGTTTCATGCATTCAAACTCTACCTCGTCAATGTAGATACATCCAGCATAGACCCTCTCCCCAGGCCAGCCTTCTGCATATCTATTACCAAAATCTGAGATTATTGCCTCCCGAACAGCAGGACTGGGTACATTTTCACTTGCAATTAAGGGAATAGAATTTTCGAACCATTTGTGATGTTCTTTTAATTTTGAGAAAATTTTATCATAAGACTCTTTGTTTGAGGATTTTGCCATGAACTGAAAATTAATTTTCCCAATTTAAAAACACCGATTTTAGATCTCAAAAACTTTCAATTATCTGCAACGTATAAAAGGGGAATCGAAAGGTTTTCCATTAATGGGTATGCAAGCAACTTCCAAAGGAAATATGCCAGTCGTTTTACTAAAAGAAGGCGGCTCAGAAACCAAGGGAAGAGATGCTCAAAAAAATAACATAGCAGCATCAAAAATTATTGCAGAAATTGTTCATTCTAGCCTTGGACCTAGAGGCATGGATAAGATGTTAGTTGACTCTATGGGGGATGTTACTATTACAAATGATGGTGCTACCATCTTAAAGGAAATTGATGTTCAGCACCCAGCAGCCAAAATGCTGGTTGAAATTTCAAAAACTACAGATAATGAAGTTGGAGATGGAACTACCTCAGTTGTAGTTTTAGCAGGCTCGCTACTTGAGAATGCCGAATCATTACTTGATCAAGATGTTCACCCAACCATAATTGTAGATGGGTATAGGAAAGCAGGAAAAAAAGCCCAACAATACCTCAAAGATATAGCTGACAAGATTTCTTCTAATGATAAATCCATTCTCAATAAAATTGCAAAGACTTCTATGCAAACAAAATTGGTTAGAAAGGACTCAGACCAATTAGCAGATATTATTGTAAAATCAGTTCTTTCTGTTGCTGAAAAAGAAGGTGAAACTTACCAGATTGATATTGATGATATTAAAGTAGAAAAAAAGGCAGGCGGATCAATAAAGGATTCTGCTATTATTCAAGGAATTGTACTTGATAAAGAAATTGTTCATGGTGGAATGCCAAAAAAAATTACAGAAGCAAAAATTGCATTGATAAACACTGCACTAGAAATCAGTAAAACTGAAACCGATGCTAAAATCAATATTTCAAACCCACAACAGATGAAATCATTCCTAGATGAGGAAAATAGAATGTTAAAGACAATGGTGGACAAAGTAATTGGTTCAGGAGCAAATGTGATCCTCTGTCAAAAAGGAATTGATGATATGGCTCAACATTATCTTGCAAAAGCAGGAATTATCGCAGTTAGAAGAATTAAAGAAAGTGATCTTACCAAACTAGCAAAAGCTACGGGTGCTAGAATTGTTACTAACCTTGATGATCTGTTTGAAAAGGATCTAGGTAACGCAGAATTAGTTGAAGAGAAAAAAATTGAGGAAGATAAATGGGTATTCGTTGAGGGATGTAAGCATCCAAAATCAGTTACACTTCTTCTTCGAGGTGGATCTCAAAGGGTAGTAGATGAAGTTGAACGCTCAGTTCATGATGCATTAATGGTTGTTAAAGATGTAATTGAAAACCCCTTAATTGTTGCAGGCGGTGGTGCCCCTGAAACTTATGCTGCAACAAAAATAAGAAGTTGGGCAAAAACTCTTGAAGGAAGAGAGCAATTAGCAGCAGAAAAATTTGCTGACGCTTTAGAAACAATTCCATTAACGCTTTCAGAAAACGCTGGAATGGATCCAATTGATACATTGACTGTTTTACGCTCAAGACAAATGAAAGGAGAAAAATGGACAGGAATTGATGTTATGAAAGCAAAAATTGCAAACATGAAATCAAGTGATATAATTGAACCATTGGCAGTAAAACTCCAAATTGTTTCCTCAGCTGCAGAAGTAGCTTGTATGATTCTTAGAATTGATGATGTGATTGCAACACAAAAATCTGCAGGTCCTCCTCCAGGGGCTGAAGGTGGTATGCCTGGAATGGGTGGAATGCCCGATATGGGAGGAATGGGAGGTATGGGCGGCATGCCCGGAATGATGTAATTTTTCCGAAAAATTATTTCTCAAAAGTTTATTTTATAATTAAATTGAAAAAATCCAATGATTGAGACTTCATCAAAAATACGTGCAGGTTTCAAGTACGTCTATTTAGTAGCATTTTTTGCCTTACTTGCAGGATTTTTCCACCCATTAATTACAGGTGATTCCTTTGATAGTGTTATTTTTGGAGTTTTTGTATTGTTTGTGGGTCTGGCAGGCGGGATTTTATTGTATAAATCTGCAACTTCAGAAAAAAGACGAGAAATTTATTTCGGAGGAGGATTTGTAATTATAGGAATATCATTAACCATGATATTTTTGATAACTGGAAGAGCTTAGCTATTACACATCAAAATATAGATAAAATTCATGGGGATGGGGTCTTATAGCAATCTCTCTTTGATCCCTTCTTTCTAACTCTATGATTTTATCAATAACATCATTTGTGTAAATTGGGTTTAGGAACTTTCGATCGCTTTCTAATTCATCTAATGCTTCTCCAAGACTTTTTGGAAGAACCCCTATTCCTCTTTTTGCCCTATCTGATTTTGTCATCTTGAAGATGTCATCTCGTATCTGTTCGCCGGGATCAGTTTTTTTCTTTATTCCATCCATTCCTGCTGCGGTAACTGCTGCAAAGGCAAGATATGGATTTGATGATGGATCAGGTGCTCTAAATTCAAGTCTCTTTAGATGTGAATAATTTTTTCCAACAAGATGTTTTGGAACTCTTACAATTGCGGATCTATTTCCTGCACTCCAAGCAATATATGCTGGAGCTTCATAACCTGGAACCAATCTATGATATGAGTTTGTGGTTGGATTACAAATTGCAGATAAGGCCTTTGCGTGATTAATAATTCCTCCACAGAAATATCTTGCAGTTTGACTTAGTTCATCTTCTTCATTAGAATCATAAAATACATTGTTTTTGCCCTTCCACAAACTTACATTAACATGCATTCCAGAACCAGAATCCATAGCAATTGGTTTGGGCATCATTGTTGCTACTTTTCCATATTTAGCAGCAATGTTTCTTATCACATATTTGTAAGACTGGGCTGCATCAGCTGCATTTGTCATGTAATCAAATTTTATATCAATTTCACATTGCCCTGCAGTAGCTACTTCATGATGATGATTATCACACAAAATCCCAAAATTTGTATTTAAAATATTTACACATTCATTTCTAAATGGAGTAAGAGTGTCAGATGGTGTACTGGGATAATATCCCTCTTGAAGGCCCATAGGATAACCAGAGCCTTCCTGACTCCATGGAGCCTCTTTGGATTCAATAGAGTATGACTGTCCCTTGTATGGAGTAAGGACATCCCAATGAATTTTATCAAATACAAAAAACTCTACTTCGGGACCCCAGGCACTATAATCATATCCCTGAGATTTGATATATTCTTCTGCTTTTTGAGAAATTCCCCTAGGATCTCTTGTGAGTCTTCCTCTATTTCCACCCCAATAAACATCACACAATAATCTTGCAGTTTTATTTTCAGTCATCCATGGAATAATTGCAAATGTATTAGGATCTGGTTTTAGCAAAAGATCTGAATCATCAATACTTGCAAAACCAATAATCGATGAACCATCCAGCTTTGGTAATCCATCTCTCATTTGTTCTGGAGTGAATGTATTTGCAGAAATGGTTGTATGATGAAAACGACCGGTTAATCCAGTAAATTGAAGATCTATGAATTGAATTTCTTCATGTTGAATTCTAGAGAAAACTTCATCAGGTGAATAAGTTACCTGAAGTGCTTTTCCATGACTCACTTTATATGGCAATTTTAGACTTCAAGCTAACACAAATACATCCATCATTTAAGGATTAGGTAAGAAATGTCTGAATTAAATGAAATCGACATCAACTCTTTACATGCAATTGTTCTAAGAGAAACAGAGAGTGATTCAATCCAAGAAATAGACCCTAATTTCTACAGAAACCTTTCTGATTTTATTGGAAACCTGAAAAAACAAGAATTTGATGGAATTGAAAGTAAAATTAAACAATCCTTAATCGATATGGCCTCAGAATTAACTTCTCTTTTACTCCATAATAGACTTGAAAAAAGCAATAGATCAGATGGAATAGATTTTACAAATCTTTTAGATGAAGAAAAATTCATTCTTGATGGAGAAGAACAAAAAAGAGAAAGGTCTGAAATGATTATTTCGGCAACAGTTAATGGCAAATCTAAATTTTTAGAATCCTTATCTCAAAATCATAAAACTAGGACCGTTGTTCTTCGATTTCTAAAAGATGTTGATGAAATTGTAGGCGCTGATTTGGAGAAATATGGACCATTCCAACCAGAAGATATTGCAACCATCCCATATGAAAATGCCCAAGCGTTAATTACAAAAAAAGCGGCTACAAAAATTCGTTGGGAAGATTAGGTAAAAATTACACCTATGAATAATTTCATCATTAATGTCTCATACAGGAGTTGATGTAATTGATTTTCTTTTTTATACAATTTATCCTGTAATTGGAATTTTCATAGTTGAAGCAATTAGTAGAGTCATTAAAGCTCCAAAATGGATTAAGCTTTGGGCACAGGCAGTTGTTTCAATAGGATTTGGAATCTATTACTGGTTTATTTTGCCTGCACCACAAAATTTTCCGTTAACTGCAATGGTGATGTTTGCTTTGGCCATAGCATTGATCTATCAAGGAAAGCGGGCAAAAATTTCTCCTGATAAAAGCCCCTACTAAATTTTTTAACCCTTGAATTTTCTGAAAAATCTTTTGAAAGCACTTTGCTTACCTATCCCGCCATCTCTAATCACTTTTCTTTCTCCAAATTTTTTAGCTCTGATTTGAGTTAGTTTAACACATCTATGCTCTTCTGGAAGTCTATGCTCCGAACAAAATGGATCTTTACAATAACTACAATGAAAAGGCATATCAGTCATATCTCCACAATAGGCACAATTTTCGGGCTTCATAATTTATCTTGATAATTTAATTCTAATAAACCTGTTAGTTTTATTCAAATTTTTATTTCAGCATAAATTTCACAAACATTTTTACGCTCTGGCTATTGAAACCAATTTAGTGAAATTTATTGATTAAAGATAAGGTGGCAATAATTACAGGTGCAAGTAGCGGAATTGGTTATGCCACAGCCCTTGCTCTTTCAAAAGCAGGTGCCAAAGTTGCAATAGGTGCAAGAAGAACTGATAAACTTGCAGATTTGGAAAATAAAATTAAAGAAAACAACGGCCAAGTTTATTCTCAAAAACTTGACGTTACCAAAAAAGATGAGTGTAATTCTTTTGTTAACAATGTATTAGAAAAATGGGGTTCAGTTGATATTTTAGTAAATAATGCAGGCTTGATGCCTCTTAGTTTTGTTAAAAATTTGAAAATCGATGAATGGGATCAGATGATAGACGTAAACATCAAAGGCGTACTGTACTGTACTGGTGCTGTTGTAAGCCATATGCTTGAAAAAAAGTCAGGCCATATCGTAAATATTTCCTCAGTAGCAGGAAGAGTGGTATTTCCTGCAGGTAGTGTTTATTGTGCTACAAAGCATGCAATTACTGCATTTAGTGAAGGATTACGAGAGGAACTTAGCGTGAGGAAAAATATCAGAGTAACTTGTATTGAACCTGGTGTTGTAGCTACTGAATTAACCAATACAATAACCGACGAATCTTTACAAGGATTTGTCGAGAATGCCAAAAAAATGGAAGCTTTACAAGCAGACGATATTGCCAACGCCATTCTTTATGCAGTTGAATCACCAAGTCATGTGAATGTAAATGAGATTTTGATAAGACCAACTACACAAGACCGCTAAATTGTCAGAAAAAATTCCACACGTCTTAATCTTAGGTGGTGGATTTGGTGGATTGTCAGCTGCCAATGAGATAAGAAAATCACTTTCATCGTCTCAAGTAAAAATAACTGTAGTTGATAAAAAAAATTGGTTTATGGTAGGTTTTGCAAAACTATGGATCATTAAAGGAACCAGGACATTTGAAAATTCAACAGGATCACTGACTGGTTTGGCAAAAAAAGAAATTGATTTTCTTAATGAGGAAATTCTTCATATTGACTTGAAAAACATGAATGTAAAAACCACAACAAAGAATCTTTCTTATGACTTTCTCATTATAGCAATGGGAGCAATGTTAGCTCCACAGAAAATCCCTGGACTTGTAGAAAATGGATTGAATCTTTATGATTATAAAGAATCTGAAAAAATTCATGAAAAAATAAAGAAGCTCAAATCAGGTACTATTGCAATTTCTATTATGGGCATGCCCTACAAATGCCCTCCTGCGCCATTTGAGGCAAGTTTGATTATAGATTCTATGTTGAGGGAGGATGGAATTCGAGATTCAGTTCAAATTCATTTCTATAGTCCAGCACCAATTACATTACCAGCTGCAGGACCCGAAATTAGCAAACAAATACTTGATTTGATAGATTCTGAAAAAATCATTTTTCATGATTCATGCAAGATAAAATCAGTAGAGCCAAACAAACTGGTTTTTCAAGATAGTGAAGCCGATTTTGATTTACTTCTTGCCATTCCACCACATGTGGTACCTGATGTAATTTTAGAAACTGGATTGGCCAAAGAAAATAATTTTATTCCAATAACTAGAGATTGTAAGACACCATTTGAAAACGTCTATGCTGTAGGTGATGTTACCACCTTGAAGGTTACAGAAACTATGGCAGTCCCAAAAGCTGGTGTATTTGCAGAAGGAGAAGGGCTTTCTGTTGCTAAAAATATTATCTCAAAAATTCAATCAAAAGAAGAATCTGCCTTATTTGACGGAAAAGGTGGATGCTTTATTGAGTCAGGTCGAGGTACTGCCTCGTTAATTGAAGTTGATATGTATTCAGGACCAAGCCCCTCTACTAAATTGACTGAATCGACTTCTGAGCATTTAGATGAAAAATTACAATTTGAAAAAGATAGACTTTCAAATTGGATGTAATTATTCGTCTGAATCTTTCTCTCTTGCCAAATGCTCGAGAATAGCTTTTACTTCTACACCTAAATCTTGAGAATTATTTGAGATTTGTAGTTGTTCAGTAATCTTACTCTTAAAATCTTCGTCTTCTAGTTCCACCCTTCTCTTTTGTATACAATCAAGGTGATCCTCCCCTGAACCCGAAATTTTATGGCAAATATTACAAATTTTCATTACTTTCTTTTTTCAATCCTACGATTTAATAATTTCATTTTGCGCGTAATTTCTAAGGGATCGTCGTCTAGCTTGGTATGATACTAGTCTGGGGGACTAGTGGTCGCAGGTTCAAATCCTGCCGGTCCCATTACACTTTACTGACTTTTATGGTCCCACTACGAAATAACGACATGAAGATAGAGTTAGCAGATAACAATGAGGATGTCTATGCTAACTTTTTGGATTACATGAAGAGTCCAGAGACACAACGTATGTACATTAGAAACTTGAGAATTTTTTTGAATCTTATTCCAAACAAAATTTTTGAAGATTATCTAAAAGAGAAACCTAGATCTAGAGAAATCGAAGATTTAGCAACTGCTTTTGCGAATCTAGCAAAAAAAGACATTAACATTACTAAACAAATTATCAAGTCTTACATTAAAGAAACCAAGAAAGAAGTAGAAGCTGGCAAAATCAGCCCAAATACGGTCAAAAACAGAGTAAAACCAATCAAGGCATTACTATCTGCTAATGAAATTGATATCTCTTGGTCAATGATAAACAAAATGTTTCCACGAGAGATTAGAAGTGATGATAGAGCATACACCAAAGAAGAAATTCAAGAAATGCTTGAACATTGTACTGATATCATTGACAAGTTAATCATCCTGATGTTTTCATCATCTGGTTTTAGGTTGGAAGCTTGGGATTATTTCTGTTGGAAAGATGTGATATTTTTTCCAGTTGAAGATAACAATTTCAAAGGTGCCGCTCTTCGAGTTTACAGAGGAGATCCTGAAGAATATTGGACCTTTATCACTCCAGAGACTTGCAAAATCCTACAATTATACAAAAAGGAATGGAAATCCAGATTTCTTAATGACCCAAATCCAGATGACCCCTTAATTGCTTCAACCAAATTTGATTTTCCTCACAGATTACGACAAAAGGGAGTTAGAGCCAGGGTAGATAAGATAGTCACCAAAATTGGCCTCAGAGACAGGCACAAAAAAGGCCAAAGAAGATTCGAAGTAAAGCTTGATCATGGATTTCGAAAATATTTCAACACTATGATGAGACGAGCTAAAGTAAACTATCTTGACAAGGAGGACATGATGGGACATAAAGTTGGACTAGAAAAAAATTATGAGAGATACCAAGAAGATGACTTTGAAAGATTCCCTGAATATCAAAAAGCTATACCCTTCCTTACAATTTCTAAAGAGGAAATTCTTAAAGCTGAAAATGATGCTTTAAGAGATAAGAATTCTGAACTGGATTTTATCCACAAAGAAGCTTTAGTGAGTCTATCTGATAGAGTTATTGATTTAGAAAAAAGGCTTGCAGAAAAATAATTATTTTAACTTGTTTTCAAAACTTCTAACTCTTTTTTGAATTTCTTTAATTGATATTGCATTATTTCTATATATTGGAATTATTGATTTTTCCAAATCACTTTTACTAGGAGGTGATTTTCTAAACCAGAACTCCTCTTCTAATACAAAAGCTCTGTGAAGAATCTGTTTTACCTCTTTGTTTCTTATTTTACGAGTCCAATGATCTGGCCATGGTAAATCATTGTAAGACATATGTTTTCTATCTGACAGATCAAGCCAGTAAAGAGGTGTAGTATTTTTTTCATTGGTTTTTTTAGTTATTTTGATATGTCCAGGTCTGTAGTTTTGCAGTTTTGAATAATGACGAAGTTTGATTCGTTCTCCAAATGTGTATAACTCATTCCAATTATCTGCTAACCATTTTTTCATTGAGGGATTCTCTGAACCATAAATTAATTGGATGTCTTCTGATATTGCATTGATTCTTGGAACAAGAGATTTGAGCAAGGTTGCTTTTTGTTTTTGAGAGTATTCCATATTCCCAATTAGATACTCTTTTTCCATATTTGTTAGGAGGCCACTTTTAGCGGTTCTACCTGTCATATTTTATGCCTGATTCTCCCTAATCATCCAGTATCTTCTGGATATTGTTTTAATGATAATTTTATAGTTTATGAAAAATGGTAAAATTCCAAAATCAATATAGAAAAATCCAAGGTTTAGTTGGAGACTCTTCTTTTAGTGTAGTTCTCCCTAAACAGTTTGCAACCTCCATCGGAATCTCAAAAGGAGATTTTGTTAAAGTGTATCAAAATGAGAATCGAATAATCATTGAAAAGGCTGATTGAATGACTACACTAAATATCGAAAAATCTACAAGAGAACGCATTAACGCGTTAAGGCGAGATTGTAGGACTTATGATGATATCGTAAATAGAATGATTGATGAAATTACAACCTTAGAGAGTTTTTTGCCGCGGTGGTATGGTAGGGTAGACCAATTTAACAGAATTTTGTCTCAAACTGAAAATGTGGCAGAGCGACTAGATCAAGTTCTTGACAACTCAAAAACTTATCTAAATACATGTACACGTTGTGGAAATATGTGGGAAACACATGTCCCTGTTAAAACATGCAAAAATTGTATTAATTGCCCTTCAGGATTAGATGAGTTTTTTTTTAATTAACCACACCCTTGAGATATTCCTGTTAGAAACATCAAACACACTTAATTTCTAACACCTTCTTTTATTCCATAATAATAATATGAATATTATTTTCCTATTTCCCAATATGTGGAGAATTATCCGTGTTTAGTGTGTCATATAAGAGATTACAATTTCAAATATTTTTTAAAATCAATCATTCAATGGTAAATGTGGTATGAGCAAATCATGATTTAGATAACTTGATAACGTAATACCAAATCAACCCCCTACCTATGGCAATAAGAGAAAAAGAAACACCCCTCCCCCTATCTCAAAATAATGAGTCTCAAAAGGATTGGTATTATGATATCCTATGTGTCTCATCTAGAGTAGGGATAAAAAAGTAAAAGACAAAATTTCTATTCAATACAATCATTAAAACACTCTCCATTAGAATACTCAATTTTCCCTATACATGGATCATAAATTTTTTTAAAATTTGCTGGATTGGTTATTGTTTTCATCACTACTAAAACACGTATGTTGGCATTTGGATATGCATCTGCTAATCTATTTGCGGCAGCAATTGATGTTGCTCCTCTAGTAATGAAATCATCAATTAACAAAATTTCAGCGGGGTCAGATAGTTCTTTCTGAACTGACATCGATTCATAATGTTCAAGAGCTTTTGGTCTTTCTGATGCTGGGCCTGCATGAGATTTTCGAATTGGTTTTGATCGTTGAAGACATTGACTAACTTTTATTCCCAGTCCATTCTTTACCAAAGCATTTGCTAAATTTAGTGGAACCCAAAGAGTATCGGTTTTAGTAAGAGAACTACTTGGCATTGGAACAAGAACTGGATTGATTGCAAAGAAATGAGCAAAAGGGAGCTTTTCTAAATCCTTCTTAATTCCTCGTGCTACATACTCTGACATTGAAATTCTATCTTCGGTAACTATTGCATCGGTCTTCAAATTTGATTTCATAGTTTTTGAACGAAATTCTTCCTCAGTGGTTCCCCAAGGAGAATATGTCCATAAAGTCCCAAACTCAATTTCAGAAACATTCATTGTAATTATTGAAATACATCAATCATTTCAAAACGTGTTGGTAGCACTTCCAATATGTCAAATGGATCCGAAAGTTCCATTGCTCCATACTCCATCATTTCTTTAGGCCAATCCAATTCTTTGTTATTTACGACAGACTCCCAAATGAATAATGGTCGTCCAAGTCTTAGTGTTTCCCATCCTTGATGTAACGAACCACTTGATTTTCCAGCCTCTACAATTACAGAAGCATCAGAAATGAGAGCCATTGTCCTATTTCGTATCACAAAATCTTTTGGTCTGGTTGGATAACCTACAGGAAATTGTGAAACAGCAAGATGATTTTTCATAATTTCTTGTTGAAGTTCAAAATTTTTAGCAGGAAAAGTTTTGTTTAATGGTGTTCCAAGTACTGCAATAGTTTTTCCATTCATCCTTATTGCCGTTTTATGACCTGCTGTATCAATTCCTTCAGCAAGTCCACTAACAATGATTACTTGATTTTCAATCAATGTTTTAGCAATTCTTTGAGCATTTTCAATTCCTTGTGGAGATGCCTTTCTTGAACCAATAATTGACACTTTTGGACATGGTAATGGAATTTTCAAAGAACCTTCTACAAAAAGAGTATCAACTTTTATCTTTTTTTCAACATCATTTAATGGACGACCAAGAAGCTCTTCAACACTAATCGATTTAAATTCAGGCTCGGCCACCATCTATCAACACCCAATAATTCTATTTTACGCTTCCTTAAGATCTTTACTAGTAACGATATTTTACTCATAATTTATTATTCGTAATTTCCATTTTATTTTATTTGGTTTTTATTCTGTTTTTAGTATAATGTTACTTCTTTGAGGTGGTATTCTGGATACTTTTTGTGAACCAAATCAAGTAATTCCACATATGACATTTTTCCATATTTTTTAAAAACTGAATCTATGGTTTTGATCTCTTCCTTGCTTAATACTTTATTTTGTTTGGCAGATTCTAAAAATTTCTTTCCTGTAGCTGTAATTCTGTAACAATAAACATCATTTCCAGAAGCAGTAGATTTTATTTTTTCTTCTATAATTCCTAATTCTGTCATCCGCCCAAGGAGATAATTTACACGATCCGATAAAGGACCTAATGGTGCAGGTTCAAATTCAAAATCGTATTTTTTACCTAATTGAACTTGAGATAGAAAAACCAATTTTTGTAGTCTTACTTTCCCACGAATCTCACTATCATGAGAGATAATTTCAAGTGGTATTGGAAATTCATCTAAAAGATTTGTTACCAAACTCATTTTTCCTCAGCAGTCCCTTCCTTTAAAGTAATTCCTTCTTCCATTGCTTCAAATGGCAAAATCGTATGGAGTATTCCTTGTTTGTAACTATCTAAAATCTTGATTACGTTTTCCTTTATTGCAGATAAATGGACAGTTTCGTAAAGAATTTCTGCGGGTCTTCCTCCAGTACTGCTCCTTTTCTTATTTTTACATTTGGTGACAAATCCTAGAGTAGATAATTTTTCCAAAGAATTTCCCACTGATTTTTCAGAATATGTAGTTCGAAATTCTTTTGGTAATGTACTTGAAATTGGATTTAATGTTTTGACAATTTCTGGAGTTGAGAAAGCCACTTTTTTCTCAAACCATCGTTGGGTAAATAAGAAAACAAATACTCCTATGTCCCGTGCATTCAGTCCCATTAAAGATAATCCTCCACCATATTTTCCATAAATTCCAATGTAGTTTTGAATCCAAGTTGGAGTAGACAATTATTATGATTATCATACATAGGATATTAAATACATGCGATCAAATTTTAATGATATTTTCCTCCTTTGGAAGAAAAGAATGTTGTATGAAAAAGAAAACGTAATTATTTTCTTCAAGTAGTGATCAATTTCCTTTTTGTAGAATAAAAATTAGAATTAAACATGCAAAAAGAAACTGAACAATGTCTCAAACACTTTAACATATTTGTTAATGCAAGAAGACATTCATGGGAAGATGCAACAATCGATTATACACAAGTAGTTGATTTAGCATTTCCTCCGCCACATGGACCATACGAAATATTCACCGTGCAATATAGTCGTGGCCCAAAGGAAAATCGTGAAGGTACTCTTGTAGAGGCTCAAGAAGTTGAAGTTAAGAACGGAATGGTATTTGATGTCACTCGAACTGATAAATCATAATTCCGATCTGCAGCAACTTCTAAACGAAGGTTATGAGGTAGAATTTTTTAATATCTACCTCATAATCCATCATGTTCCCTATGTTAATGACCAGAAGGAAATAGCATATGGTACCTTAGTTTCCAAGTCTACCTTATCAGGATCCTCAATGAAACCTGCTGATCATACAGTACTCTGGATTGGAGATTTTCCATGTGATTACAAAGGTTCACGATTACTCAAACTAGGAGACAACAAGGCCCAAGAAAAAATTCGAGAAGGATTAGTGGCTACTCGAATGTTTTCTCAAAAACCCAAAACCCCCTCAGCAGCATATACAAACTATCATGAAAAGATGACTACCTATGTCAGGATGATGGAAGGGGAGGCACGTGCTATTGACCCAAATGTAACTGCCAAGACTTTTTTACCTATTCAACCCACCGAAGAAGAATCCGTTTTTCGCTATTTGGACACTGCATCAAGTCGTGCGGGTATTACGTCTATTAATGATAAGCTAAAACAAGATCGAATAGCCATAATAGGATTAGGAGGAACAGGCTCATACATTCTTGATCTTATTGCAAAAACTCCAGTAGGAGAAATTCATCTTTTTGATGGAGATAAATTTCGAAATCACAATGCTTTTCGTTCTCCTGGATCACCATCGTATGACGAACTCTTAAACAATACAACTAAGGTAGAGCGGTTTACAGAAATTTATTCTCGTATGAGAAGAAACATCATCCCACATCCGTATCTTATTGATGAATCAAACATTGTAGAGTTGAATGCTATGGATTTTGTGTTTCTTTGTGTTGATAAAGGTGAACCAAGAAAATTGTTGGTTGATTATTTTATAGAAAACAAAATACATTTCATCGATGTTGGAATTGGCTTAATTAATGAAAATAACGCGATAACTGGACTGGTTAGAACAACTACGTATGATCCATCTTCTGATAACGACATATCGGGAAAAATTCCTTTTGGCAACAATGAAGATGATGAATATTCTACTAACATTCAAGTTGCTGATATGAACGCATTAAATGCTGCATTTGCAGTTGTTCAGTGGAAAAAAATATGTGGATTTTACCACACTATCCCTAATGAACATCATACTGTTTATGGAATTTTTACTAACACTTTGACAAATGATGAGGTTGAAAATGAGGCATAAAATTATCCAACATGAATTTGTTGATTTAATTCCAGATGTAATAGAAGAAGGAGTCTTGTACATATCTGTCCCTTATGCGACTGCTACTCACAAATGTGCTTGTGGTTGTGGTGAAATCGTTGTAACTCCGATAAAACCAACCGATTGGAAATTAACCTGGAATGGAAAATCAGTTACATTAAAACCATCAATAGGAAATTGGAGTCTTCAATGTAGTTCACATTATTTGATTATAGAAAATAAAATAATTTGGGCAGGAAAGTGGAATGATTTGCAAATTAAGACAGGACGAAAGAAGGATATGAAAACAAAATCTCAATACTATGGAAAATTTCGAAGGTGGTTTCCTTGGATGAAGTAAAACATACTCATGGTTGGATTTTTGGGGCTTTTGTTGGAGGATTATTCTATGCTATTTTAACGAGAACTGGAATAGATATTTCGCCATCTGGAATTGGATTAACAATTTTGGGTGCGTTCGAATCATCAGTAAATGAACAGAGTAGAATTTTTTTTAATATTGCAGAAATTACTTTGTATATCATTCCAGTAATATCCTTTCTAGCCATATGGTATCATCATGGCAGAAATGGGCTAATTGCTTATGTGGTTGTAATGATTCTTAGTTATGCATTTTTTCTTTATTTTTGGAAAGTTTAATTTTTTGGGATTATTTCATTGTTAGAAATGATTTCAGAGTTTCTAAAGCTACACGAATTGGTTCTTTTGCTTCCCTATGAGATTTAGATACATTGTTTAAAGCTTCTCTGCTTTCATTTGTCTTGATGTAGCTACCTAGAAATTCAGTATACCCATTAGTTTTTTTCATTTTAGAGTATGAATCCATTAACTGATTTTTCAAATCCTCATCAATAATTGAAAGAATTCCCTCAGTAATACAACGATCGAATTGATTTGTTTCATACTTTAACCCCTTAATGGATTCAGAATCTTGAGAGATTTTTACATTATACTCCATTTCAGAAAGCAATGATGTAAGTGGTCCAGGGTCTGACATTCTAGGATTATCGACTAATACTTCAGGCTTATTTCCACAAATTTCTAGCCATTGTTTTTTGTGTTGGATTAATTCTCTCTCCGTGTATTTTCTTCCTCTTGGATGTTTTACATTATACGCATGGACTTCAGCATGGCATTCAAAACACAATGGAATGGCATTTTCTATCTTGTTACTACCACCTTCTTCTGAAGGTTTCATATGATCAGTTTCCATTTTCACCCCACAAAACCTATGGCAAATGCAACACCTGCGGTGACATTGTGCTAGAAGATCACTGACTTTATTCCTATTAAATTCCACAAAATGATTAAAATCAAAATCACATATGAATTTAGTAATTTCAAAAATCTGAAAATCAAAGGTAATCTTAAGTTTCAAAATTACCTAAAATTACCAATGTCAAATTATAGACCAAAGCATACTATATTTGATAAAGAGAAATTTGCAGATGAAAGGTCATTTCTTGGTGGATTAGCTCAAGTTGGAATGAATACTACTGGGGGAACTGACATTGATTGGGTAATTGAACATAAAGGTGGTTTTATTGTTAATGAATTCAAGACTTTCAAAAAAGATTGGATAAATATTCCCGTAGGTCAGATTCTTACTTTTGAGCAGATGTATCAAAAATTAAATGCGGATGGAAAATGTCATTTTCTTATTTTTGGCCACGAACAAAATATTGATTGGAAAAATCCTGATTCAGAATGGTGGTTTTTTGATATGGAAGATTGGATGAATGGAAAAATTTGTCCAAATAGAACTGTATCATTCAAGACTTATGGTGTTCACAAAAGAGAAATGACAAAAATCACAATTAGAGAATATCGAGATTTGATGGAAAAATATTGGAAAGAATTTGAGGAATAAAACAGTTCAAAGCTAGAAGGATTTGAACTTGATTCAACTTTTTTCTATTTGTGCCTAAAATCTAGCCTATGACCCTTCAAAAAGCACTCAAAATAATTGATTGGTGGATCAATCAAAAGAGGAGGGCAATTGAGCATCTGGAAAAAGAATGGGATTATACTACAGATTCTCTTGGAGTAGGAAAAACTCTTCTTGATATGGATAGAATAGTGATTTCAAATTTAGAAAAAATTCGGAAGGAGCTGACTCCTAATTGTAAACATCCAAAAAAAATGAGAGATAAAGCTCCTAACGGTAAATGGTATTGCATGAATTGTAACTCAGATCTTTAATCTCCATCAATCATATTCATTAATTTAGTTAAATTGATCTCACAGGAGCATAACACAAAACACAAGATCCACTTTTTTAGGAATAACAACAATAGTGTATTATTAATGATTGAAGCATCAACAGCCTTTATTTTAGGATCTTTAGGAATTGCATTAGTTCCAACTGCTCACTCTGTTTGGCGAGAAACTAGATTTGTAGAAAAAGATCAAATGATTTTGGGTGGAGTAGCATCAATACTTTTCTTTATTGTATATGTTAGCGATCCAAACTTCCCAACTCATTTAGAATATCTACAATATTGGGCCTTACCAATTTTTATCACATTTGGAATAATATCTATAATTGTCGGAATTAAAGTCCGCAACAATAGAGAGCGATGGTGGACTCTATTTCTAAGTAAAAGACAGTTTGGTGCTTTGGGTATTGCTTTTTTGTATCCTCTTCTTTTTGATGAATTACCACCTAAAATTATACAGACATGGAATTTACCAAATGTTATTGATTTTAGTATAGTTTTGTTAGTAACTGTAAATATAATGTCCTTGATAATTTTAGGAATTAGAAGAGGCAGACGACGCTAAAAACTGTGCCTAATTAGTACCAAAATAACGAAAAATATACTCATCTTATAGAATTAAGATCTTGAACAATTGAGGTTTCAGGATTATTTAAAACTGGTTGATTAATAAAAAATATGAAAATATGAGTGAAAATTTCCAAGAAGAAGTCGATACCATTACAAATCTTGCAACTACAAGATATCAAAATCGTTCAATAATTAGAAGAATTTGTAACCTAAGACCAAACCCAAATCTTCAAGATTTTGAACCGTTTAATCAATCTGATCGTCGTAACCAAACTGGATACCAAGTAAATCAACCCAGAGTTAGACAAATGATTGATCGTCTTATTGTCAGTGAAACAAATTATCTCATCAACGAAATTGATAATCATTCAATCCACAGAGATGCTCAAGAAGACATCCGACAATCCATCCAAGATGCAGTAACTGAACTTTTCACAAATGGTTTTGATCCTTTTTCAATAATTGTTCCTAGAAGTTTGATGATGGATATGGTAATTTGGAGCAGAGAAATCGATCCGACTGGGGTCGCTGATAGGACTATCTTAGATCTTGGACTTGGTTTCCCTCTAAATGTAGATATGCCTGCTCAAAATGTTGAATTCAACCAAATCATGATACTTTCTAACCAAAGTAATATCTGGGAATTTATTCCAGGTCAAAATGATTCTTCTTTACAAATAGGATTTCAATTTAATAATACAGAAATTGCTTTTTGGTTACGAGAACAATGTAAATTCAGAAACGATGAAAATGATGGAATTATTTCTCTAAATCTGCCAATAGAACAGTTGATCTAAGATTTTTTAATTAACATATTCATTTTCCATGCCTAAAAGGGACCAAAATAATCACCAAAACCCTCTTAATCCTGCCGGTCCCATTCTATTTTAGTGATAAAAAGTCGTACCCCCCAAAATTTGATCTCATAACCTAAAGTTTGACTTGCTTTATTTTCCTAAAATTATTTAAAATTCAAATTCCTTCCAAAGATTTTATAATTTCTCCAGTTTCCAACAATTGTGAATAAAACCATAATTTCATTTTTTGTATTTTTTACATTAGTCTCGATTGTTGGTTTATTTCCTGCTGTATTTGCTGATAGTATTTTTGTGTCTATTCCAGAAGGAACTTCAATACGGGGATGCGAAGAAACTAACGAATGTTATCTCCCATATGAAATAACAATTGATACAGGTGATCAAGTAATTTGGTCAAATGAAGATTTGGCATTTCACACAGTTACAAGCGGCAACCCTACGGACGGACCAGATGATCTCTTTGATTCTGGAATGTTTAAGATAGACGAGCAATTTTCACACAAATTTGAAGACTCTGGTAATTTCAAGTATTTCTGTACGCTTCATCCTTGGATGGAAGGAATCGTTGTAGTTCAAGAAATATCTCACGAGACTATATCTGAAAATGAGGGAGGTGGTTGTCTAATTGCAACAGCTACATATGGTTCAGAACTGGCCCCTCAAGTCCAACAACTCAGAGAATTACGAGACAATAAACTACTTCAAACAGAATCAGGTTCTGCATTCATACGAGGATTCAATGATTTCTACTATTCATTTAGTCCTAAAATTGCAGATTATGAGCGTGAAAATACATTATTCAAAGAAACTGTCAAGATTGCAATAACTCCGTTAATTTTGAGTCTATCAATTCTAAATTATGTAGATATTGATTCAGAATCTGAAGTTTTAGGTTATGGAATCAGTTTGATTTCCTTAAATTTTGGATTGTATTTTGTAGTACCAGCATTTGTAATTGTAAGAATAAGAAAGAAATTTTAAAATTATTTTTAATCCATACATTTAGAATTCTTTGGGAATATCGCGCAAAATAAAATCATGGCAATCAAATATGATTCCACAAAAAGGTTTGGACGAAGATGTTTTAAAAAAATTAACTTTTTAACAAATTAATAAAAAAGAAATACATCAAATAAATTTTTCTCATTTTTGGAGTTTTTCGTGCCTAATATTGGTTAAAACAAAGTTTTTGTAACAAAATAAAATTACAAATAGGTATTGTTAAATTCAACATTTTTTACGAGATTGGTATTGGGCGATAGTGGAAAGAAATTTGTTATTTTTGCAACAATTGTTGCAGCAATAATGATAGGTGTTGGTCAAGGTTCAAACTTGGCATATGCAGCCAACGGTGGACCAACAACATCTGTAGAATCCTTAGGCGTACTACAAATTGCAGCTCATGACCTTTTCAATGTAAATCGATGTATGGATGAGGATCGTATGCTAATTACTGATGGTAGTTGTACGGTAGATGATTTTGAGGATGGAGAACTTAATTTGAGTACCCTTTTGGTAGACACCGCCAACGGTGATGTACCATTCTCCTGTACCGGTGATGGCGATATTTTAATGGGTGGAGAACCAAGAAACAGAGAAACTATTGGAATAGCTACGGCTTCTTCGCAGCTAGGACACATTTATTGTTATTTTGAAGAAACATATGATTCAGAATTTGCATACGAAAAAACTCTTTCCATTTATCATAAAGCAATAAAAAAGGAATTTCAAAGAACATTCAAACATGATTTTCCAGCACCTCAACCCGGTGATGTAGGTCATGAGCATAATTTGGCCTTAAGGTCATTACACGATTTTGCACCAGGCACTGTGAAATTTGACGGTGAAAATAGGCTTATTTTTGAATTACAAGGAGAACTGTTTGATAGTAGGAACGAAATGAGGCAACCTACTTCTGTTTTAGATGGTCAATTGGATGTAGAATTTACAGGAATTACTACATGCATACCCAATACTGATCCGGAAATTTGTATTGAAGTAGATCTTCTTTTGGCTGATCAGGATTTCGGTGTGCAATTTCTCGGTGACACACCAGGATGTGAAGCAACTAAAACGTGTACTTTTGATTATCACTTGAGAGAACTTGAAGATGGAGAGTACAACGAAGATGATGATGTAACTAAATTAATAATTGAACTCTTTGCTCGTGGACTTGAATTCCCATAACATTTTAAACCAAAAATCAACATAACTTTAAAATTTTTAAAAGATTTTCAAAGCTATCTCGTGATTGTTCTTTTTTGTAGATTCTTAAAACTTGAATAATCTTCTCTTTGGAGGGAGCTCTGTAAATCCTTTGAACCTTTTTTGCAATCCCAGAACCAATAAAAATTCCTTGCGTGATTGATGTTACATTTGACACTCTTCTCTTTGTGCTAGAGCTCTCAAAATCAATTAACGTAGATTTTCCATCCCCGATTATTACATGCTTTGAGATACTGCTTAGTTCCCCATGGTCAAATCCTATCTGATCTAATCTAAAACAATCCTCCAAAACAGCTTTAATTACATTCTTTAATTTTTTGGTACTCCCCTCCCCCTTTAGCGAATCTATCCAATTGCCAATTTTTTCTCCTTCAAGGTATTCCATAATGACAAAATTTTTACTAGAATCATAGAGTTTGGGACCGACACCTACTGTATTTACTAACTTGAGGAGTTTTGCTTCGCTTTTCATTTCACTTCTTTGAGAATCCAGCCTTCGAATTTTTAGTGCTACTTTTTTATTTCCTCTTTTTGCCAAAACAACCACTCCGACGTATCCCTTCCCCAAAATTCCTAATTTCCCAATTGTGGTAGGCCCAGTAAATGAAATTGATTTTATATTTAATTTCTCTAATTCCAAAATTCTAGAGTTTACCTGACGAGTTGTAGGCTTGGGATAGCCAAGAATTTTTGAATATGGTTCTTTGGATAATTTCTTAATTGAAATGAAAGATATTGTCATCAGTTGAGATTAGGTCTTTTGATACCTCTTTAATGGATTTTGATAAATTTTCCGTGCCTAAAAACACCATGAATCCTTTCTTAAAATCACCTTGAAGGCCCTTGGGTATGCCTGTTTGTAGATTATCTTTCAAAAACTGGGATAAAAATTTCACAGCATCAGGATTTTTTCGTTTTTCTAAAGATACAATTTTTCTGTCATCATTTATCCACATCAGTTCAGTTTTTGAGATATTTTTGGAAATAAAGCTACGACAATCCATCTCCCTGAAAAACTCTGGACCAATTTTGGGATATTTCTTGGGGATTACTGGAGATTCAAGCAAGAATAGTAGGTATGCCTCCTTTTTCTCGTCTGTGTAAGATTTACTTCGTAAAACCTTGAATCCTCCAATTTCTAGCTGAGTCTTTAAAGAATTGTTTGCTCTTTTTATTTGACCCCAGATAATATCTGGGCTTCTGATTTTAAAGTCAAATTTTACAGTTAGAACATTTTCTAGATTATTTTTAGAAATTTTAGGCTTTTTAGGTTTGAAAAATTTTAAGGATGGTTTAATCTGAAATGCCCTGCAATTTAAAATAAATTTACCAATATTTTCTTCTGAAATTGCTGCAGCAAGATTCCTTTTGCTATCAATGGGATCAATAATTGAAATTAGAGTTTCAAATTCGGTCGATGTTTTTCCTATAGTTTGATTTTCTTGTATTTTTGCAATGGATTTTACTATATTCTCAAAACTTCCAAAATTTAAAACCAACACCTCAGATACATACCCACTAAATCCTTGTTTTGCCATTTCTGCACCATAGATGCCAACAGATTGAAGAAAAGTTTTGAGTATTCTTACTTCGTTTCGCATTTTTGGTGAAAGAGCTGTTTTCATATGTTTGGTATGAAATGGAGATCTGTCAGCTGCACTCTTCCAGTTTCCCAACTTTACATCGTAACAAGGGACTACGTTGATCTTTGTATCCTTAATTTTAGCCTCAACATAGGGGTGCTCTGAATATCGAACGTATGGATTATATTTTTTCATTGAAGCAAAACCTATTTTCTTTGAAATTTCTTCAAATTTCCCCTCAGAAACTTCTTTTTTGAATTTAATGAAAATATCTACATCTGCATTTTTGGATAACCAAGTACCCTTTGCAAAAGAACCGCCAAATTCCAAATCAATTACTTCAGAAAATTTTTCCAATTGATCTTTAACTAGATTGAAAGCCAAATCAGCAATTTTCTTTTTTGAAGTTTCTAAGGATTTAGAAGGCATCACTGATTTTCTTACCTTGGAAATTATTGTTTTCATTATTTTGCCTCTATCTCCACTAAATCAGAATAAACTGGACCTTGTGGGGTAAGAACACTCTGTTTAAGCTTGATTTTTGATATTTCCTGTGATCCAAACTCAAATGTTTCAAATTTTTCCAATTCCTTACTTATATCGCCTATCTTATTTTTAATTCTAAATATAGTAATATGAGATTTGAAGAGTTTATCAGAAGAAAATCCTATTGGAGACAACACGTTTTCTACTTTTTTTGCCAAATCTATTAAGGCATCTCCCCCAACTTCATCAGTTCCAATCCATATAACTCTGGGAGATTTCATTTTGGGAAAAGCTCCTAATCCTTTGAATTTTATTTTAAACGATGAAAACTCTATTGTTTTTAGAGCTTGTTTTATTTTTTGAGATACTTCATTCGAAATTTCACCTAAAAACTGAAGTGTAAAATGCAAATTTTGAGGTTCTATAGGTTTTGCCTTAATTCTGATTTTGGATTGCAAATTGGTAATTGAATTAACCACTTCTTCATTGGAAATTTCAACAGCTACAAAAACTCGCATCATAATTTTTTTTGAAGTATCTTTATAATAATTTCCGGTAGCTTCATAGATTAGCCGATTTGTCAATTAATCAATGACAAAACTAATTGTATGCTTAACAGGCATGCCTGGAGCAGGGAAATCTACCATCGCTGATGGTCTAAAGTCTAAGGGATATAAAATCATCAACATGGGAAATGCCGTTAGAAATGAGGCCCAAAGAAGAAATCTTGAGCCTACAGGAGCTAATCTTGGAAAATTGATGCTTGAGCTTCGAGAAAAAAATGGTCCAGGTGCTGTAGCCGAATTGGTAAAACCAGAAATTGAAAATTCAAAATCTAATGTAATAATTATTGATGGTATAAGATCATCCCCAGAAATTGAAGTTCTCAAAAAATTTGGGAAAGTAAAACTCCTTGCAATACACGCTTCAACTAATACTCGATTTGGGTTCTTACAAAATAGAGGAAGATCTGATGATCCTAAAACAAAGGAAAATTTTGAAGAAAGGGATACTCGAGAACTAGGAGTAGGGATAAGTAATCCAATTGCTTTATCTGATGATGCAATTTCGAATAATAATCTTACAAAAGAAGAATTGATTGAATTATCATTTAAAAAAATTGAAGAATGGCTAAAATGAAAACTCCTTCACTAAAATGTAAAATCGAAATATTATGCTCAATCCATCCATCAGAAGATCCAAATAAAGTCAAATCTGCCATTTTAAACATATTTCCAAACTGTGAACTTGAAACCCAAAAGTTTTCAATAAAAGGAAATTCTAATGATTTACATTCATTAGAAAAAATTTACGATACAATAAGCTCTACACAATCTGAAAGAATCTACCAACGTAGGCTAGAAAAAAATTTAGATAAAAACTCAGCTTGGTTTTATCTTAATAAACAAGCTGCATTTGTTGAAAAAATAGCTATTTGTGAGGAACCTGACGAGTCCCCATTAGGACCAATCAAAGTAATTTTGACCTCAAACCAAATTGATAGAATTATTGATTGGTTAATCCATTACGAACAATAAATTCAGATTAACTAATTTCACTCAAAATTGAGATTGATAAAAAATGTAACAAAAACTAAATGTCATGTGATACAAAAAGTAGCATGGCAAACCTCAATGCAACATCAATTGATCATGTAAACATGAAAGTCAAAAACTTGGCAGATTCAGTTGAGTTTTACCTCAACCTATTTGGCTTTGAGATAAAACAAGAAGATAACCCAAACAAAACAGACGTGCCCTCAAAAATAATTGGAAATAACTCCATTAAGCTATGCTTGTATGAGGTACCCAGTATGTCCCCTGAAGGTGGAATTGCACATTTTGGCTTTCATATTTCAAACTTTGATGAGATAATCACGAAATGCCATGAGCTTAAGGTGCAGATTCTTTATGCAGGGGAAGTAGATTGGGAAAAATCAAAGTCAGTGTATATTGTTGATCCAAGTGGTTATGAAATAGAACTCTCCGAGATTTCAGGTGGCGGGTTATAGTCTAAACTTTATAATCAATTTCTAATGAACATTCAGAAAATAATTGGGATTATCACCCAAACTGGTGGACTTGCTTTTTCTATCCAATATGCCATTACTTTCAAACAGGCTAATAGTTTTCTTGACAATTTGTTCAATCTGGGCATTTCTTTCTACTGACATCAAAAGTAAATAATTTTGTGTCATGGGTATGGTGATTATAGCTGTATTATCCCTGTAAGTTGTAATAAAATTCACATTACCCAAAGTATCATCAAATTCCCCTTTCATTGAGAGCTCCAGGGTTGATTGTATGTATAGCATTTGTCTTAGGTCCTCACTGTCAAGTGGCTTTATCCCTTTACTGAAACCGCCTGTAACAATTCTACCCAGAGAATTTATGACACTACAAAATCTGATTTTTGGCTCGTCGCAAATTCTGTGGCATAAAATACGCAGTCCCTCATTTGTTAACGGAATCTTCAAATCTTCTTTACATTGAGAAGATTCATCTATTTTCATATCTTGAGATAAAAAATTAATTGATTTAATCTCATGTCATTAAGGTAAATTACACACAAAAATAGCTCTGTGGAAATTCATTCAAAAATTGAAACTAATTGAGGTAAAGCAGTAGCAGAAGTAGATCTAACTGATAAATCCATGTCTATTGTCATGACGGTTTCATCTGGATTTATTTCAATCAAAACAGCATTATTTTGTTTGGCATAGATTGGAAGAGTATTTGCAGGAGACACAACAAGTGATGTTCCAGAAATAATCATTACATCACAACTATTTGCATGGAATATAGCTTCTTCCCATACATCTTGTGGTAAACCCTCACCAAACCAAACTACATCTGGCCGTAGAATATTTCCACATGTACATAAAGGTGGTATATCTGAAAATTCAGTTAAGATTTCATCTTTGTAATCACAAACTGTACATTTAATTTTAACAATACTCCCATGTAGTTCTAATACTTTGGTACTTCCAGCCATTTGGTGAAGTCCGTCAATGTTTTGGGTAAGAACTACTACTTGGGAAAATTTTTCCAATTCAGCAATTGCTTTGTGTCCCAAATTAGGTTTAGCAGAAAAAATATTTTTCCTCCTTTCATTATACCACTCCCAAACTAATTTGGGATTTTCATAAAATGCATCAATTGTGGCTAACTTCATTGCGTCATAACTTCTCCACAATCCATCATTGCCTCTAAAAGTAGGAATTCCACTCTCTTGAGAAATTCCTGCACCAGTCACAAAAACAATTTTTTTTGCATTCTTTAGCTGGTCTTCAATGGAATCAAACATTTTATTTTATTTCAACTTCTAAGAGATCTCTGGCAGTAATTACCGAATCATGAATTTGCATAGCTTCCTCTAAATGTAGAGTTTCATCCTTATATCTCGCTGAAAAATGGGTAAGAATTAGATTTTTTACTTTAGCATTTTTCCCCAAGATAGCTGCTTGTTTTGCCGTAGAGTGACATGTTTCTGCGGCTTTTTCTTTTATCTCATCTAAAAATGTGGAATCGAAAACTAGATAATCACAACCTTCAAAAAATTTTTCTAATTCCGGAGTCGGCATTGTATCCCCTGAAATTCCAATTTTCTTTCCAGGTCGTTTTTCTCCTAACACCTGGTCTGGCAAGATAGTTTTTCCATTAACTTCCACAAGTTCCCCATTTTGTAATTTATTCCATAGATTACCTTCAGGAATACCTAGTGATTTTGCTTTCTTCAGATTAAATCTACCTGGCTTGTCTTTTTCTTCAAAACGGTATGAAAATGCTGTAACAGAATGACTTGCTTTACACGAGTATATAGAGTAAAATTTAGAATCTAAAACTTTACCTTCACCAATTATTGAAATCATTATTGGAAATGATAATCCAAAATTTAATACTTTGATATTTGCGGCGATAAATTTATCAATTCCTTTTGGTCCGTAAATCTCTAATGGTTCTGTTCTGTTTTGCATAGTCATTGTTTGAAGTAGTCCTAGAATTCCTATACAATGGTCTCCATGAAGATGCGTAACAAAAAGTTTCATTTTTTTATTCCATCCTAAACCTGATTTCAGAAATGAAATTTGAGCTGATTCTCCTGCATCAAACATTAGAATCTCTCCTTCTCTTTCTAGACAAATACATGACAATCCTCTATTTTCTGTAGGTTGTGCACCTGATGTTCCCAAAAAAACAAGTTTCATTTTATCAAAATTGTCCTTGTCAAGCTTTTATGCCTATAGATATCATAAGTCTTGGATGGATTCATGTTCAATTTTTTTTCAAATCCCTTTTTACACATTATTGCAATCTTTTTACGTCTAGGAAGCATTGAAACAAATTTTTTAATTAATTCTTGAGGGTCTTCTGAGGTTTTGGATGCAGTTCCATAAGGGAGGTCCGTAACAATTCCATCAAATTTATCTTGCATTTTTGTAAATTCACTAAAATCTGACTGGTAAATTTTTGATTTGAGTCCATTAGCCTTCAAATTTTCTTTTGAAATTTCACACATTTTTTCATCAAAATCTACCCCAATTGCCTTTATTCCCATAGATTCTGCCTCTAATAATATAGTACCAGTGCCACAAAATGGGTCGCATACAGTTTCACCTTCTTTTAATCCAATCAGGTTAATCATTACCCTAGCTAACTTCCAATCTAACTCATGTGGGTGTTTTTTGACTTTTTTAGGTCTTTTAGGAAATTCATTTGGCTTTGAAAAACCAAAAAAGTTTTCTTGATTTGTGAAAATTAAATAAATGATAATATCTGGGTTTTTCAAGTCTACTTGAGCCTCTGAAAGCTTTGAAACCATATCCCCCATCGAGCTTTCTAATTCAGGAATTTCAAATTGTTTTGAAGATAAATTAATAATTCTACAGGCAAAAGTTTTTGCATTCTTTAAAACTTCAAAATTATCTTCTCCTAAAAATAATCCTGACATTTTACGCAAAATTTGACCAGATATTTTTACAAAAGTTGCACGCTGAGCAATTTGTTCCCAATTTATTTTTGATTGTATTATTACCAAATTTGAAAATGAATTTGATTTTGCAAATCTATCATAAGTCTTTGCAATCGCAATAATTTCATCTTTGGCAATTTCTAAATGGTCTTTAGATAACACAAAAAAACTTTCTGGCATTATTTTAATGCCTTTGCAATGGTGCTTGAAATATCAACAATAGATGTTTTACCTGGTATTGTATTGGTACTGATAATCTTAGCAACACCAGCTTTTCTTATTTTCTTTTCTGCATTGTTCATTAACAGAGCATGGGTACAAGCGACAAATACTCGCTTACACTTTTGCTTCTTGAGAAATTCTGTAGCTTTGATTATACTTCCTCCCGTACTAATCATATCATCAACTAAAATCACGTCTCTATCTACTATATCGAGACCCTCAGTTTTAATTTTGACTTTACCAGTTTTACGATCCCGCTGTTTTTTTAGAGCAATAAATTCAGAATCAAATTCACTAGCAAACTCTTTTGCCCTTTCTTTTCCTCCTTGATCAGGAGAAACAACTAGAGGATTTCTAAGATTTATTTTTTTGAAATATTTGACAAGATCAGAAATAGCAGATATATTTTCAGATTTTATTTTAAAGTGTTTTAATCCAATTTTACTATGAATATCTACAACTATAATTTTGGAGGCACCAGCTCCCTTGAATAACCGTCCAAGAATCTTCATTGTTACGATTTCTCCGGGTAGGAATTCTCTATCCTGCCTAGCATATCCCAGATAAGGGGCCACAACCACTACTTCATTGGAGTGATCTTTCGCCTTTGAAATTAAGGATAATGCTTGAATTAGATTTGAATCAACTGGTGGATATATTGATTGAACTATGATTGTTTTATTCCTTGATAGCTTTCCCTTAAGAGTTATTTTACTCTCTCCATCAGGAAAAACCTTCACTTCAGATCTTACAAGATTAGCCTTTAGTTTTTTTGATATTTTTTTTGCTAAATCTTCTGAAGAATTACCAGCAATAAGATTAATCAACAAATGATCGTGTAGTTAGGGGATTCTTAAGTTTTGAGAAAAAGAGATTATTCTTCTCCACCACCACGACCAATATCTCCAAGACCATATTTGTCAATGACCTGATTTCTGTACTCATCCTTTTCACGAATTTCTTCATCTTCCTTCTTTTCATCACCTTGGTAGATTGTTCTAATTGGCCAGGGAATTCTAATGTCATACCTCTTGAATTCCTCATACATTATCATTCTAAGGTCTGTTTTAGTTTTGAATTGTGCTCCATAATCTCTAACATAAACCCACATTGTAAAATCTAGTGAAGAATCATTAAATTCGTTAAATCTAACAACGGGTTGACTAATATCTACATGAAGGTCCTTGTCACATCCACAACTTGGTTTGTTTTTATCTAGATACGGACATCTATTTTGTCTAACTAGATGTCGTCCTTTAACATCAACAATTTCTTTCATTCCCCGATGTCCAACTTTAACAAGAATTGAAGCTACTTGCTTTGGATTGTTCAAATAGGAAACTCCTACCTTTACTATCGCTGGGACCAACTTGTTTTCTTTAGTATAGTTTATGATTTGAGCAGTGACCAAATGTCTTGTGGGAATTACAGCAATAGATTCATGCATTGCGTCCCTTACATAAGTAACTCTGGGCGTGATTTTGTGCACATATCCATTATATCCTGTATCAAGTTGAACTCTATCTCCTTCTTGGAAGATTTTATCTTTTCTAATTACCAAATATGCAAAATAATTTTGCATTGTTTCTTGTAAAGCCAAACCTATTCCAATAGCAAATCCACCTGTTGCCGTTGCTAATACAAACAAATCAACTCCCCACCAGGCAACTACACCAAGGATTGTAGCTACAAAAATTCCAATTGGTATTACTTGTTTTGTAGATTTTGGCAGACCTTCTCTTTGCTTTTTTGCATAACCAGGTGGTCTTGAGCTAGGAATTATTGGCTCAAAACTATGAATTCTCTTCTCTTCTCTCCAAACATCTATGGGGTAAATTTCATCAGGCTTTGCACCAGGCTTTAATTTTCTTCCAGACTGATTATTTCCAGTGATACAATTCTTATAATATTTTTCATATTTTGTTCTCTCTGATTTTTTCCATTCCTCAAATGGATCTTTAACTAATTTTTCATAACTTCCAATTGGATTGCCTTTTGTGGTACGAAATTCTTCAAGATATTTCAAACCTTCTTTAGTTTTGAGATGTTTTTGGAATTCTTCTTCTGGTATTTCGTCTACTGTTACTTTAGGTGGCATCCATTTGTACAACTTGTGAAACAAATCTCCACCATCATCGGAGAATCCTCTAAAATCAAACCATGCATCAAAATCTTCTTTTTCAAGAATTGATTTGTCTCGTTTAGTAAGTGCAATTGGAATTAGATGAGAGATAGTATATCCTATTACTAAAATATTGAAGGTGTTGAGAATTTTTGCAAAAGTTGCTTCTGGAGATAAATCCCCTGAAATTTTAACTTCCTGCTCAAAAACGGCTGATGTTTGTATATACGCATTAGTTGAGGAAATAAGAGCAATTGCAAAAAATGGTAAAACAGCCCTCCGAATAAACCTGGAAAGATGAGGTCTAGTATAGAAAATTTTGTGAGATTTCACCAAACTAGAAAATTTGTTATAAGCTACTGCTATGGCAATCATCCCCACAATCATAATGATAAAGGCAAATTGCAACGATTCTGATGAGGCTAGTAATTCTGCTACAGTCTCAAATTCTCCTACTGAAATTTGTGATATATCCTCGCTACCCATGACTTTCTCTCCTCAAATTCACTTTGTTTTCTAGAATACAAAGGTTAAGCCACATTATCACCTCTTGTTGTAAAAATAATCAAAATTTTTGCCGATTTTCATACTTTGTCCTGCCTAAAAATTATGTAACCTTTAACAAGGGTAGATAGTTATTGTACTAAATGACTTATCAGGAGACAATTTGGGATGAATCTCCTTCTCTAAAATCATTTACGTTAGCAAATTTTCGTGATATTCCACAAATACAAAATCTTTCTGAGCAAACACAGTTCGAAATGGAAGTCGTTGGAAATGTTTTACCATTCAAGGCAAATAACTATGTAGTTGAGCAATTAATCGATTGGAATAATATCCCAAATGATCCAATGTATGTTCTAACTTTTCCCCAAAAAGGAATGCTCAAAGCAGAACATTTCGAAAAAATGTCAACTACTCTAAAAAATAATTCTGATAAAAAAGAAATTGCAAATGTTGCAAATGAAATTAGGTTACAACTAA
>Ga0224508_10000403_pt1 | contig 42804 bp, 42 predicted proteins | sample SF_Jan12_sed_USG_4_FD_170157 | JGI IMG/M metagenome (GOLD analysis project Ga0224508, IMG submission 170157) | Sediment microbial communities from San Francisco Bay, California, United States - SF_Jan12_sed_USGS_21 | ecosystem: Environmental > Aquatic > Marine > Sediment | place: USA... | reverse complement strand
CGGCGGGGCCCGAGGAGATGGTGTTCTTGACGAAGAAGACGTTGCCCCGTCGGACGGCGAAGGTGTCGGTGCCGTTGCCGTCCCAGTCGCCGACGAAGACCTCGTCGCCGGGCCGGCCGTAGCCGACCGCGGACTCGACTCCGGTCTGGATGTCGCGAACCGTGAAAACGTTGCCCCTCCGCCGGGCCAGGTCGTCCACACCGTTGCCATTCCAATCGCCGACCGAGAAGTCCGCATCGGTCGCCGAGCCGAAGTAGAGGACGGAGTCAGCGCTGCCGCCGACGAGCTGGTTCGAGAAGAACCAGACGCTCACCTCGTCTCCGGCGCCGCTCGCCGACCGCGCGACGAGTGGCATGACCGCCGCTGACAACACGATCACGACGACCCGAGCAATCCATCCGCGCAGCCCCATGTCGAACCCCTTGAGCGAGTGCCACCCGACCAACTCGTCGATCCGGAGAACCTGACCAGCATGATCCCAGCACAAGGCCGAGCCGACCACTGCCGAAAGTCACACTCCGCGGTCGGTTCGGTCCTGTCTCCGACGTCGCGATGGGCACGAGCTGCCAGACTGCTCTCCGAACGGTGACGGACGGCTGCACGGGTGCAGGGGGAGATCACGATGCTCGACTTCCGGCTCGACGACGAGCTCGAAGCGCTGCGGGCCAGGGCCAGACGGGTCGCCGCCGAGGGTGTCGAGGCATTCGGTCGCCACAACGACTCCTGGATCAACGGGTTCTCCAAGGAGTTCGCAGGCGTCATGGCGGCCGAGGGTTGGATCGGCATGGGCTGGCCGAGGGAACACGGCGGCCGCGAACGACCCCCGATCGAGCGCGTCATCGTCGCCGACGAGATGATCAGTGCCGGCGCGCCCATTGCCGCGATGTGGTTCGCCGACCGCCAGATGGGTCCCACGCTCATCGCCTACGGCACACCCGACCAGCAGGCCGAGTACCTGCCGCCGATGCTCGCAGGCGAGACCACGTGGTGTATCGGCATGAGCGAACCCGACGCCGGGTCCGACCTGGCATCGTTGTCGACATCGGCCACTCTCGACGGCGACCAGTGGGTGGTCAACGGCCAGAAGATCTGGACGAGCTTCGGCGACGTCGCCGACTACTGCTATCTCATCTGCAGGACGGGCGCCGAGGGCCCGCCCCACCGCGGCATCAGCGAGCTGATCGTGCCCATGACGTCTCCGGGCATCGACGTGCGTCCGATCACCGACATGACGACGAACCGGCACTTCTGCGAGGTGTACTTCACCGACGTACGGATTCCGGCGGTGAACCTCGTCGGGGTGCCGGGCGACGCGTTCAAGCAGACCATGCGCCAGCTCGAACACGAACGGGGCGGCATCGACCGGCTCGTCTCGAACCGGGCCCTCTTCGATCATGCGGTCGGCGCGGCCGACACGACCGACCCGATCGTGCGCCAGGAGATCGCCGCGCTCGAGACCGGCTACCGAGTCGGTCGGCTGCTCGTCTACCGCGAGGTCCTGCGCCAGGCCCCGGCCGGCTTCAGTGCCGCGACCAAGGTGTACTGCACCGAGCACGAGGCACGGGTTGCCGACTTCGCGGCCCGGATGCTCGGGGCCGAGGCCACGCTCGACTCGGAATGGACACGTGCGATCAGCTACGCCCCCGGCTACACGATCATGGGCGGCACGTCGAACATCATGCGCAACATCCTGGGTGAGCGGGTGCTCGGTCTGCCCCGCGAACCGCGCCGCTGAATGCCGAGCCGGTGAGAGTCACGAGGCTCGTCGACGAGCCGATCATCGGCCCGGCCTCGCGGGCCCGGGCCGGTCCTGTTCGACGACACGATGCGACACGCAGGGCTCCACGAGGTCGGCGACGTGCCGGCGGTCTACTGGACCCGTGTCGGTGATGCTCCGGAGCGCATCTGGCGCAGCACCATCGACCTCACCGACGACCGGGAGTCGTGGCAGGCGTCGGATCCCGTCGAGATCCTTCGCCCGGAACGGCCGTGGGAAGGTGCCGATCGTCCAGTCGAACCAACGCGGCACGGTGCCGTCCACGAGCCGGTGAACCAGCTGCGCGATCCGGCGATCTTCGAGGACGACGGACACACCCACCTGCTGTATGCCGTGGCCGGCGAGCGCGGCATCGGCATCGCCGAGCCGACGGACCCGCCCCGCTCCGCACCCCCAGGTCGAACCGACAGTTCGTGGGTCAGCGCACCCAGAAGCCGAGGTGGGGTGCAGCGGCATCGTCTTCGCGGTGGGGCCCGTCGAAGGTCATCGGCGGCGTGGCCGCGGCGCCGATCTCCGGTGCGGTGATCGTGAACCCGACAGGTGTGGCACCGGGCGCGGTCGCGAGCTGGGTGAGTCGGGCGGTCGAGAGCCCGTAGACGACCCGTCGGACCCCGGCCCAGAACATGGCGCCAACACACATCGGGCACGGCTCGCACGACGCGTAGACGGTTCCGTCGGCCAGTAGCTCCGAGCGGCGCTGCCGCTCCAGATCGCGGACGAGGACGGTCTCTGCGTGCGCGGTGATGTCGCGATCGGTGATCACCCGGTTCCTTGCCTCGGCCACGCGTTCGTTCTCGACGACCAACAGGGCTCCGAAGGGGTGGTCACCGGCGGACCTGGCTTCTGCGGCGAGCACGAACGTCCGGACGAGGTGGACATCATCGTCGAGCACGAGTGGATCGTACGGCAGCGGGGATGGCCCGACACGGGCCGGCCCGACGTGGACGGGTCGGTGGTTACGGTCCGAGCTCGATCATCGCCTGGCGGATACGACGCTCGCTGACGGGTCCCTTCGCGCCGATGGACGGCGCGAACAGGCTGACCCTGAGCTCCTGGAGCATCCAACCGACGTCTTCGAGCGCGCCCGATGGTGGGAGCGACTCGCCGAGTTGTTCGTATTCGAGCTCGAGCGCGGTGCAGCGCTGCATGATCCGGCGGTCCTGCGGCACCCGTTCCCGAAGCTTCGACAAGCGTCGTTCGATGCCGTCGAGATAGCGACCGATGTCGTCCAGGCGGTCCAATCCGACGCCGGCGAGAAATCCCGGGTAGACGAGCTGGGAGAGATGAGCCCGGACGTCCCGGACCGCAGGTTGCAGCGCCGGGGCGACGGCATCGTCGACCAAGCGGTCGATGTGCTCGATACGGGCGACGAGACGACCCACGGCCTCGGCGACCAGCGGCAACGTGTCGTCGAGCTGACGGGTGACGGCATCGACGAGCATCGAGAAGTCGGCCTCGGTCCATGCCACACCACCGTTCGCGTCGATGAGCGCGTCGAGGGCACAGTCGATTGCGTCGTTGTACCAGTCGACCGTCGACTGCACCGAGCCTTTCGCCAGAGCCAGCTTGGTCTCGTCGGGCAATAGTCGATCGAAGCGCTTCGCCGGTGTCGAGACCCCGAGTCGCACGAGCCGACGCAGCCCGAGGCGGTGGGCGGCGAGCTGCTCGGCTTCGGTCGCGAACAGCCGCACCGCTACATCGTCACCCGCGTCGACGAGCGCCGGATGCGCCCGCACCGGGTACCCGGCGCTGGTGGTCTCGACCACGCGGGGCAGTGTCCCGATCGACCACGATCGCAGGCCGGACCGTTCGAGCTCGTGGCCCTCGCGCGCCAGGCTCGCCATGGCATGGCGCCGGAGGGCAGCGACGATCGCCCCCAGATTCTTGCTCACGAGCAGCTGATCGCCGCTGTCGTCGACGACCTTCAGGTTCGGCCGCAGATGCGGCTCGACGCGAGCGAGGTCGAGATCGTTCGGGTCGACGGCGATGGCGCCCATGCGGCTGAGCTGGACGCTGAGCGTCTCGAGGAGCGAGCCGTCGGCTGGGTCGAGTTTCGGGAGCACGGCGTCGACCGTCTCGGGGATGGGGACGAACGGTTTCCGCAGATCCTTCGGCAGGGATCGAATCAGCGTGGTGACCACCTCGCGGCGGAACCCGGGCACGCTCCAGTCGAACATTGCCGGGTCGAGTTGGTGCACGACGCCGACCGGGATGGTCACGGTGACACCGTCGGTGCTGCTGTCGGGATCGAGCTCGTAGCCGATTGCCAGGTCGAGCTCCGTGCCATCGACACGCGTGTGCCAGGTCTCGGGGAAGGCCTCGGCGTCGACGATCGCATCGGGGTTCTCGACGAGTGCTTCGACGCTCAAGTCGAGCAGCTCGGGATCGGTCCGGGCAGTGTCCTTCCACCACGTGTCGAAGTGGCGAGTCGACACGACGTCGCTGCCGACGCGGGCATCGTAGAAGTCGAAGACCGCCTGATTCTCGACGACCAGATCGTGACGGCGCGATCGGGCGCCGAGGGCCTCGACCCGTGTGAGTACGTTGGCGTTGTGCTCGAGGAACGCGTGGGGCGCATCCCACTCGCGAGCGACCAGTGCATGATGGATGAACAGTTCGCGGGCCAGCTCGGCGTCGACGCGGCCGACCGGCACCGGCCGCTTCGCAATGATGGGCAGCCCATAGAGCGTCACTCCCTCGTGCACCATGGCGACGCCGCCATCGGCATCCCACCAGGGCTCGCCGTACGTGTATGTCGCCAGGTGCTGACCGACCTGCTCGGCCCACTGTGGGTCGATCCGGGCGACGCCGCGGGCCCAGAGCCGGTTGGTCTCGACGAGCTCGGCCGCCATGACCCAGCCGGGTGCGCTGTTCGCGAGGGTCGAACCGGCGGCGATGGCGAACTTGGCCCCACGTGCGCCTCGGTACTCGACGCGTTTGCGGCCCTTCGGTCTGACGTTGCCCCGGCGACCCTTGAATGCGGCGTTGTCCGTGGTGTCCTGCATGCCGATGTGCGACAACAGCCCGGCCAGCAACGATCGATGGATCCGATCGGGGGTCGCCGGCTCGTCGCTCGGTGTGAGGTGCAAGGAGCGCGCCACCCGCCGGAGCTGGCCATGGATGTCCTGCCATTCGCGGAGCCGCATGAAGTTGAGGTGTTCGCGTCGACACATCTTGCGGAACTGGCTGGAACCACGGGCCGTGCGCTCGGCATGGAAGTAGTCCCACAGGGCGAGATGGCCGAGCAGGTCGGAGTCGGGATGGGTGAACCGCGCGTGGAGCTCATCGGCAGCCTGGCGCTTGTCGGCGGGCCGCTCGCGAGGATCCTGGATCGACAAGGCCGCCGCGATCACGGTGACCTCGTGCAGGCATCCGTTCTCACCCGCCTCGACGACCATCCGGGCCAACCTCGGGTCGATCGGCAGCTCCGCGAGCTGTCGGCCCATGGGTGTCAGCCATCGCTTGGTGCCGTGGCGGTCGGGGTCGACCGCGTTGAGCTCCTCGAGCAGGGCGATGCCGTCGCGGATGTTGCGGCGATCGGGCGGGTCGACGAATGGGAACGCCTCGACGTCGCCGAGCCCGAGGGCCGCCATCCGGAGGATCACCGACGCGAGGTTCGTGCGGGTGATCTCGGGCTCGGTGAACTCCGGTCGACCGAGGTAGTCCTCTTCGGAGTAGAGGCGGATGCAGACACCGGGGCCGACCCGGCCGCAACGACCGGCGCGTTGGTCGGCCGACGCCCGCGAGACCGCCTCGATCGGGAGGCGCTGCACCTTCGTGCGATTGCTGTACCGGGAGATGCGTGCGTTGCCGGGGTCGACGACGTAGCGGATCCCGGGAACGGTGAGCGACGTCTCCGCCACGTTGGTGGCCAACACGATGCGCCGGCCCCGATGCTTCTTGAAGACCCGGTGTTGTTCGGCGGACGAGAGCCGGGCGAAGAGCGGGAAGATCTCGGTGGCCGCGAGCCGGAGGCCGTCGAGCGCCTCGGCGGCGTCACGGATGTCGCGCTCACCGCTGCAGAAGACCAGGATGTCACCGGGGCCTTCGGTGATGAGCTCCTCGACGGCGTCACAGATGCCCTGGGGTTGGTCGCGTCCGGGCCTGCCGTCGGAGCCGTCGACGGGTCGGTAGCGGTACTCGACGGGGTACGTGCGCCCCGAGACCTCGATGATCGGCGCGTCGTCGAAGTGCGCCGCGAAGCGCTCCGTGTCGATGGTCGCGGACGTGATGATGACCTTCAGATCGGGGCGACGAGGGAGGAGCTGTGTGAGGTACCCGAGAAGGAAGTCGATGTTGAGGCTTCGTTCGTGCGCCTCGTCGATGATGATCGTGTCGTAGCGGCGCAGCGTCCGATCATGTTGGACCTCGGCGAGGAGGAGACCGTCGGTCATCAGCTTCACTCGGGTCGCGTCGCCGACGCGATCATCGAAGCGCACGGCATAACCGACGGCGCCGCCGATCTCGGTACCGAGCTCTTCGGCGACGCGCTCGGCGATCGACCGTGCCGCGAGCCGGCGAGGCTGCGTGTGACCGATGAGACCGTCGACGCCGCGCCCCAGCTCGAGACAGAGCTTCGGCAGCTGCGTGCTCTTGCCCGAGCCGGTCTCGCCGGCGACCACGACGACCTGATTCGCACCGATGGCATCGAGGAGGTCGCCGCGCCGTTCGGTGATCGGCAGATCGGCCGGATACGAGAGTGCCGTCACGATCTCACGCTAATGACTTCGGCGGTTGGGTCGACGGTCGTTTTCAGTGCCCGCTCTTGTCGCCTGCTGCGACGGGCCGCTCGGGCCCGGCCGTCGTCGTGACAATGCACGAGTGGTGCTGGCAGATTGGTCCGATGACCTACGACTGTTTCGACGTCTCCATCGAGAGCAGGATTGCCCACATCGTGTTGAAGCGCGGTGATGCGCTGAACACCATGATCCCGGCGTTCTGGCGTGAGCTGCCCGAGATCGTGAACGGCATCAGCGACGACGGCGCGGCGCGGGCGATCGTGTTGTCATCGACCGGCAGGCATTTCTGCGCGGGCATGGACCTGGCGGTCTTCGGCGCGGGGGGATTACCCGGCGACGCAGTCGAACCCGGCCGCAAGAACGCCAACATGCGGATGCAGGCGCTGCATCTCCAGGAGACGTTCACCTGTCTCGAGCGAGCCCGGATGCCGGTGCTGGCGGCGATCCAGGGTGGCTGCGTCGGAGGGGCAGTCGACATGGTGACGGCGTGCGATATGCGGTACGCGACCGCCGACGCGTGGTTCTGCATCCAGGAGATCAACATCGGCATGACGGCCGATGTCGGCACCCTGCAGCGACTTCCCAAGCTGATCCCCGAGGGCATCGCCCGTGAGCTGGCGTACACGGGCGCTCGGATGCCGGCGGCGCGCGCACGCGAGGTCGGGCTGGTCAACGACGTCTTCGACGACCACGACGACATGCTCGATGGTGTGATGGGCGTCGCCGCCGAGATCGCGGCCAAGTCGCCTCTGGCGGTGTGGGGAACCAAGGAGAGCGTCAACTTCGCTCGCGATCACTCGGTCGCCGACTCGTTGAACCACATCGCCACCTGGCAGTCGGGCATGTTCCAGCCTGCCGACATGATGGCCACGTTCGAGGCGACGACCAGCGGCGAGGCTCCCGTCTTCGACGATCTTCCGAGGGTTCGTCGCGGTCTGGAATGACCACGTGTCGCGCTCGGGAACGACGAGATGACGAGATGAGGTGAGTTGGCGGGCAGTTGCCGCTACCATGTTCCGAAGCGATGCGGTATCCCTTCGTGGACCACGCCGGTCTGGCAGTCCGGCCGCGGCGCAGCGCAGCGGGTTGGTAGGCCTCGGCCAGGGCGACTGCCTCGGTCCGACGCCGAACCGGCTCGCGAGCACCTGAGCAGAGCCGGCTTCGTGCCTGCGGTGCGGACTCGGGGTTGTCACCGTCCGCCGATCTGCTCATCCGGTGCAGCCGGAGTCCGCAGCACCCCCATCGAGATCGCAGCAACGCCGACCACATGTCGCCAGACTCGGAGACCACGATCATCACCACCTGCTGTCAACATCTTGCGCCGGTTCCCAACCGACGCCGGGCGGGCCAGTGACCTCGGCCCGGTCCGGAGACGTGTTGCAGCCGACCGTGCTGTCGGCCGACTTCGCGGCCGTCGTCCAGGCCGAGATCGACGGCACCGCGACCGACGACGATCTGGCGCTGCTCGAGGCCAACGAACGGGCGTGGCTCGACGCGCTCTGGGACCTTCTCGCCGACCTCGAGGACGACCTCGACGCAGTCCGCGAGATGAAGGGACCCGACCGGGCCCAGATCGTTGCCGACTTCGAGAGCGAACGGACCGAGATCAACAGCGCGGTGAAGCGGGTCCGTCGCCGCGTCTTCGGCGAGGAGGCCGAACCCGAGGCCGACGACAAGAACGAGGACGAGCTGGCAACCAGCGGGCTCCAGCTGTCGTGGATCCCCGGTCACGTCGTGGCATGGGTCGGTGGCCCGCGGACCTCACCCGGCACGGTCGACGAGATCCGCGAGAGCCTCGTCGCCGCCGGCGCGCCGGCCGCGGGCTGGGAGCCCCACGATCCTGTTCCGCTCCCGGGGGGCGGTCGGGCCGATTCCCTCATCGCCACCACCAACGATGTCCTCGGTTGGCTGGTCGCCGTCGGCGCCAAGGCCGAGACGGAGAACATCACGGCCAGCCTGGGGTGGCTCGGTCAGGTTGCGGTCCTGGCGGTCGATCACACCGCGCGAGGTTCGATGGTTCCCCAGCTGGCGCCCGCGAAGGTGCCGCGCGGAAAGCGCCAGAGTGGCCGCAACGCCTACATGGTGCGGTGGACACCGGCGCTCTCGGACCCGCGCGAGCTCGAACGGCTGGCGACCGCCCTACCCGGCGCGGCCACGGCGTTCGACCGGCAGGCCGATCGCCGCACCGTTGCCCAGGGCGCGCTCGCTGATCTCGTCGATGCGATCTGCAAGACGGCGGCCCGCCAGGTAACCGTGCCGGCGCCGCCTCCCGAGCCCCGGACGACCGCCGACGTCGCCGAGTCGTTCCTCACACGCCTCGACGGCTCCCACTTCGAGGCGCCGACCAAGGCCGGGGGCGAGGTCGTGCGCCGGCTCGACCAGTGGGCCAAGCCGGTCACATCGCCGAGCAAGTCCCGTCTCGTCGTCCAGCTCCAGCCGCCCGACTCCGGCAACGCCTGGCACCTCTCGGTGCTGGCCCCGGGCCAGGACGGCAACCTCGAACCGGTCGAGGTCGCCAGGGTGACCGCGTCGACGAATCGTCGCAAGGAGGTCCGCGACAGCCTCAAGCGACTCGAACAGCTCCTCCCTGTGCTCCTCCGGCCCGGAAGCCATCGCGTCGGTGAGGTCGTCCTGAGCCAGGACGAGGCATGGGAGCTGATGACGGTCACCGGACCCACGCTCGCTGCCGCCGGCTTCGACGTGCGCGTTCCAGCCCTTTCACGGCGCAAGCCGACCGCCGCGCTGCGTCTCACCACCGACGATGCGCAGGAATCCGTCGTCGGTGCCCAGCAGCTGGCGGATGTCCGCTGGTCGGCGGTGTTCGACGACGTCGAGCTCGATGTCGGCGAGATCCAGCGCCTCGCCGCCCAGGCGAAACCGTTGGTCAAGTCCCGGGGCAAGTGGGTCGAGCTCGATCATGCCGACCTCGCCGAGGCCGCGGCCGCGCTCGCCGAACGCGCCGACCAGAAACAGCTCACCGGCGCCGAGATGTTGCGCCATGCGCTGGGGCTCGAGGGTTCACCGCTCAGCGGTGGGCTGTCGCTCGCGGGTGGCGGCTGGGCCGCCGATCTCCTGGAGAGCGCACAGAACATCCCCGCCGATCCACCGACATCGCCCGACGGGTTCGAGGGCGAGCTCCGTCACTACCAGGCCGAGGCGCTCGGCTGGCTGCAGTTCCTCGACTCGGCCAGCCTCGGCGGCTGTCTCGCGCTCGACATGGGTCTCGGCAAGACCCCGACCATGTTGGCGCATCTCCACTCCACGAGAGACGAGGGGCCCTCGTTGGCCGTGCTCCCTCCGGCCGTCGTCGGCAACTGGGCCGCCGAGGCCGAGAAGTTCACGCCCGATCTCCGCGTCGTGACCCATCACGGCCAGAACCGGGCGTCGGCCCGGGAGTTCGAGAAGCTCGCGGCCGGCGCCGACGTGGTGTTGACGACCTACGGCACGGCAGTCCGCGACATCGACACCATCGAGACGGTCGACTGGAACTGCGTAGTGCTCGACGAGGCCCAGATCATCAAGAACCCCACGAGCGACACGGCCCGACAGCTCCGGCGAATTCCGGCTCGCACCAGGCTGGCGCTCACCGGGACGCCCATCGAGAACGGGCTCGGCGATCTGTGGGCCATCATGGACTTCGCGAATCCGGGCCTCGTCGGCGCCAGGGCGCCGTTCATCTCGGCGTTGTCGGTGACCGGCGACAAGAAGGCCGGCGCCGAATCGGCGCTGAAGGCGCTGAACGGCATCCTCGTGTTCCGCCGGACCAAGGCCGAACCGGTGATCGCCGCCGAGCTGCCGGACCGGATCGACGAGCTCGACCACTGCACGATGACCTCCGAACAGATCGGGCTGTACCAGGCGGTGCTCGACTCCCTCGTGATCGACGAGAACGAACCAGGCGTCGAGCGCAAGGGCCATATTCTGGCCGCGATCACCGCGCTCAAGCAGATCTGCAACCATCCGGTGGCCTACCAGGACGACGGCAAACCGCTCGCCGGTCGATCCGGGAAGCTGACCCGTCTCGACGAGATCATCGAAGCGGTGTTCGCCGCCGACGAGCGCGTGCTCGTGTTCACCCACTTCGCGAAGTGGGGCGAGAAGCTCTCGGCCCATATCACCGAGCGAACCGGGATCGAGACGTCGTGTTACCACGGTGGGCTCGCGCGCGGTGCCCGCGATCGCCTCGTCGACGAGTTCCAGAGCGGCACCGGACCGGGGGCGATGGTGCTGTCGCTCAAGGCCGGGGGCACGGGCCTCAACCTCACCGCGGCCAGCCACGTCGTGCTGTACGACCGATGGTGGAATCCCGCGGTCGAGGATCAAGCACGCGACCGCGTCTGGCGCATCGGGCAGACCAAGACCGTCATCGCCCATCGTCTCGTGTGTCCGGGCACGGTCGACGAACGGGTCGAGGAGGTCGTTGCCGGCAAACGTCGCATCGCCGACATGGTCCTGCCGAAATCGAGCTCGCTGAGCGACCTCGACAACGATCAGCTCCGCACCGCGCTCGGGCTCGAAGCCGACACGTTGCTGGTCGACGACAACGGTGACGCCGCGATCCTCGAGGAGGCGTCATGAGCCGCTCGCGGCGCCGCCAGTCGAGTGGCGCGAAGACCGACAACGCCCAGCAGGGCAACGGGCAACGACGGAAGGGAAAGAGCGGCGGCAAGCAGAAGATCACCGCTCGCACGTACTGGGGCGGCCACTCGGGCGAAGTGGCCGAACCGCCGGTCATCGTGCCCTCGATCGACCCGGCGGCCGTGGTTCGCTCGCTCGGTACCCCACCGCTGTCAGGGCACGACACCGCCGCCGACGCGTACTTCGCCGCGGTGTACGAGAAGGCGGTCGGGCTGTCGATTGCCCTGGCCGCAGCCGGCGATCTCCTCGCGTCCGACGACGACTGAGAGGGTCACCCCGGCGTCAACGTGTACGGCTCGGCCTGGCATGCTAGTCAGGCGCCATGGCTGCATACATCATCGTGAACTACGACGTCGACGACGCCGATCTCTACGGCGAATACCAGGCCGATGCCGGCCCGGCCCTGAAGGTCGGCACCGAGTGCAAGGTCCTCGTGGTCGACCCGGCCTCCGATGTCCTCGAGGGCGACGATGTCGGGCATCAGACGGTGGTGCTCGAGTTCGACTCGATCGGGAAGGCCAAGGAGATCTACCACTCCGACGCCTACCAAGCGGTTCTCCCCAAGCGACTCCGGGCCACGTCGAAACACTCCGCCGTCCTGGTGAACGGCTTCGGCTGACTCAGTTGTTCACCTGACCGACGACCGACCGCGGCGTGAGCCTGACCACGAGGCGTTCATCGGTGACCATCGCCACGAAGAACTCGTCCCAGTTCTCGTGCGGCGAGCCCGTGACCGCCTCGAACTGGGCTGCCAGTTCCTGCCCGGTGGCGTCACCGGGCTCGGTGCTCACCTCGCTCAGCTCGACGTCGCAGTCGATTGACACGTAGCTCCAGCTGTCGGGCTGGGTCACGTGCAGGACCGCCCGCGGGTCGCGACGCATGTTCGTCGTCTTGGCCCGACCGTCGGTCACCGAGATCTTGATGATGCCGTCCATGACCGCGTAGGCGACGTCGGACGATTGCGGCCGACCATCGCTGCGGATCGTGATGAGCACGCCGGTGCGGTACCGGGCGGCGAAGTCGAGTGCAGCTGAAAGGTCCATGACGCCTCCTGTTGGCTCGTGTCCACCGTACGCCGATGTACGGAGGCATCGACGGTCGTGAACCGTTCGCGGCGGTCGCTCCGACAGGCTCGGTATGACGACGACACCGGCGATGACAGACAAGCGCTCGACCGAGCCCCGCGCAACCCGTCGATGGCGACGGCGACTCGGGAGACTGCTCGTTGCGGCCGCACTCATCGGCGTCCTCGTGTTCGATCGATCTCCGCTCGCCATCGTGGCCGTGTTGTTCGTCCTGGTCGTGCCCTTCGAGAAGCTGTTCCCGAGACATCCGGGTCAGCGGGTGCGACGTCCCGACGTCGGCACCGACATGGCATATGCGATCGGCCAGCCGGCGCTCGCGGTCGCCGGCATTGCCGTGGCGGTGATGGTGGGCATCGCCAGTCTGGCGTGGGTCCCGGGCCTGGCGATCCGACCTCTCGTGGCGATGATCCCGGGCGGCATCAAGCCCTTCGTCGGCATCGCGCTGTTCGACCTGGCCATCTACTGGGTGCACCGCTGGAGCCACGAGGTGCCGGTGCTGTGGCGCTTCCACTCGATCCACCACTCGACCGAGCACCTCGACTGGGTGAGCGGATTCCGCAGCCATCCCTTCGACGGTGCGATCGTGGCCCCACCGTTCGTCTTCCTGCTCGCGGCCGGATTCACGGCCGAGTTCTCCGGGCTGCTCGCGGTCATCCAGATCGTGACGGGGATCTTCCTCCACGCGAACGTCAGGTGGCGCCTGCGGCCACTGCACCGAGTGGTGATCACTCCCGAGTTCCACCACTGGCACCACGCCAACGAGACCTCGGCAATCAACACCAACTACTCGGTGTTCCTGCCCCTCTGGGATCTGTTGTTCGGGAGCTATCACATGCCGAGTGATCGACGTCCGCAGCGCTACGGCGTCGACGAGCCGATTCCCGACGGGATCGTCGCACAGCTCGCTCATCCGTTGCGTGGGATCGGCAACCCCTTCCGGGTCGTGCGCCATCCGGTGCGTTCGGCCCGCGGCGGCTGGCGATTCACGAGGCGTCTCGTTCGCGACATCGGTCGATCGACCTTCCGATCCCGCCAGGCCGTGGTCACGCGCTTTTGATGTCATAGGGTTGGCACCGCCACACCCGGTGTTCCCCGAAAGGACTCGTCATGACCGAGACCACCGTCGACCGAACCGCGGAATGGGACAGACTGCGCGCCGAACACCTCCGGCCTCGCGCCGATCGCCCGGCGTCGAGCGCACGAGGCGTGCACCACGTCGCGCTGCTCTCGAGCGACGTCGAGGCCACGATCCGCTTCTACCAGGACCTGCTCGAGTTTCCGCTGACCGAGGTCTTCGAGAACCGGGACTACCAGGGCTCGACCCATTTCTTCTTCGACATCGGCCACGGCAACGCTCTGGCGTTCTTCGACTTCCCCGGTCTCGATCTCGGGCCCTACGCCGAGGTGCTCGGCGGACTCCACCACGTCGCGATCTCCGTCGAACCCCAACGGTGGGAGCACCTCAGGTCCAAGCTCGACGCCGCCGGGGTCGCGAGCGCGACGATCTCGGGTTCGTCGGTGTACTTCAACGGGCCCGACGGCGAGCGCCTCGAGCTGATCAGCGACCCGCTCGAGGAGATGTACGGCAACGAGATCGGCTGAGCCCGGCAGGCAGCGCGGTCATCGGCTGCCGGCGTCGTCGGCGGTCAGCAACCGGCCTCCGGTGAGGTGCCAGGTCGTCTCGCAGCGGCCGCAGCGACCCTCGAGTCGTCCTGTCAGCCATCGGTTGCGCAGCGCGACGCGCTCGTCGCACCCGGGTGTGCCGCACCCCATGATGATCTGCACCGCCATTCGACATCCGTCCTTTGCCCGCGCCGGCAGAATATCCGACGTTCGGCCCGACCACAAAGGACGGGTTCCCCGGTCCTCGCGAGGTTCATGGTGGGGGCAGAACCACGTGTCAAGCCCCGATGCGGGCCAGCCAGATGGACGCGCTGTCGGCCAGCCGGTCGATCCGCTCTCCGAGGTAGTCGACCAACTCGTTCGATTCCTGGTCTCCCATCGCCCCCTTCTCGTAACGGATGCGCACGCCCTCGGTGATGCAGGCGAGCCGCCACGTCGAGAACGCGACGTAGTAGGGGAGCGCGGAGAGATCACGGCCGGATCGGGCCGCATAACGATCGATCACCTCATCGGTGGTGGGAAAGCCGGTGGCGACGGTCGGCACATCGCTCATCACGTGGCCCGCGTCGGGGTCGCCCCACCACATGACGAGCCCACCGAGGTCGGCGAGGACATCGCCGAGGGTGCACAGCTCCCAGTCGAGGACCGCGGCGACCGGCCCGCTCGGGTCCATCATGCAGTTGTCGAGCCGGTAGTCGCCGTGGACGATTCCGGCGCCCTGCTGGTCCGGCATGTCGCCCTCGAGCCGGGCGTGCAGCGCACGGAGCCCGGCCAGGGGTCGATCGCTGCCCTCGTCTATCTGGCGGAGCCAGCGTCGGAGCTGTCGAGCGACATAGTCCCCGCGTTTGCCGAGATCGCCCAGTCCGACTTCGGCCGGTTCGATCTCGTGGAGGGCGACCAGGGTGTCGACGAGGGACTCGCCCATCGCCCGGCGGGCGTCGAGCGGGATCGCATCGGTGGCGGGAAGGTCTCGCACGATGACGCCTGGCACGAAGTCCATCACGTAGAAAGGCGCCCCGTTCACGGCCTCGTCGTCACACAGGCCGACGAGCGTGGGAACCGGGACCGATGTGTGCTGGAGCGCGTCGATGATGCGGTGCTCGCGTCCCATGTCGTGCGCGCTCTGGAGCACGTGTCCCGTCGGAGGCCGGCGCAGCGCCCACCGATGACCGGCTGCATCGCGGACCTCGAAGGTGAGGTTCGAACGACCGCCCGCGATCAGCTCGAACTCGATCGGGTCGACCAGGTGGTCGACGTGTCGACGGAGCCACGCGACGACCCTCGGTCGATCGATGCCGGTGGTCTCGGTCACGGCGTCAGCCCAGCAGTCGGTTGCGGAGCTCGCGTTTGAGGAACTTGCCGTTGGCATTCCTGGGCAGTGCGTCGTCGAGGAACCAGATCTCGGCCGGCACCTTGAACTTCGCCAGCCGTTCCTTGATGTAGTCGGCATCGCCATGGGTGACGGACGCCTCCCAGATCGCTCGCATCGTCGGGGGAGCAGCGTTGTAGGTGCGGGTCGGGACGCCACGGATATCGGTCGTCGACCATGCGAACGCCGCCCCGGGCGCCGTGGGCTGTTCCCATGCCTGCTGCAGCGTGCTGTCCATCCACGTCCTCCGGCGTCCTCGACTCCGAGCAGGCTACCGGGACGACGAAATCGGCGATGTCGCCCGGTCGCGTCCCTCACGACGCGCTCATCCGTGACCCGGGTAGAACCACCCATGGTGGTTGACGAGAGAGTTTCGGTGCTGTGTCGATGCCGTGACGATGCCGTGACGATGCGACCAGAACCGCTTCCGGTGGTGTTTGGTAGGCGTGATGATCCGACCGTCGCGCCTCCACCGCGTCGCCGCCGCTGCGGTGTCGGCCGCGGCAATCGCCGTCACCGTCGGAGCTGTCGCCGTGCTCTCGGTCGCGGCGCTCGCCCCTGCTCGCGTCGAACGGGCGACGAGCGGCGTCGAGCCGGGACTGTTCTTCGATCGCGACGGAATCGATCCGGCGACGGTCCCCGATCAGCTCCTCCTGGTCGCCCACAACGCCGGCTCCAGCAGGCGGGCGACGACCGCGGCGCTGGCGCTCGGGGCCCGCGCCATCGAGATAGACGTGATCTCGATCGACGGGACGCTCTATGCCGCGCACGATCGTCCGCCCGATTTCGTCGGTTCGGTGTTCCTGCGCCGGCCCACGCTCGACGCCGCGTGGGAGTTCTCGGCGTCGGCGTCGAGCGTGTTCCTCGATCTCAAGACGAACAACCTGGGCGTCGTCGACGACCTGCTCGCCTTTCTCGACGAGCACGACTCGGCCGGTCGGGCCATCGTGGTCAGCCCGTCGGTCGCGGTGCTCGGCCGCGTCGCCGATCGAGGGACGACGGTCGGCCGGGTCCTGAGCATCGGCAGTCGATCGGGCCTCGATCGGGCGCTCGACGCCGACCTCGTGGGAGTCGTCACCGGTGTCTCGGTGCGCGAGTCGCTGCTCGATCGCGATGTCGTCGCCGCGTTCGAACGCGACGACCTCGACGTCATCGCATGGACCGTGAACGGTGCGGCTCGACTCGCGGAGCTGCACGAGCTCGGCGTCGACGGGGCCGCCACGGACAACCTCGCCTTCATCGAACAACAACACGAGACGCCCGACCTGGTGGCATTGCCGCCGGTCGAGGAGGGCCCATGATCACGCACCACCACGACCGGGTCCGCCACGGCTGGTCTCGGGCGAGACGTCACGTTGTGCTGGCAGCACTCGTCGTGCTCGCGACCCTGATCGTCGTGGACAACTTCGTCGTCGTGGAGGTTCGCCTCCTCGGAGGCCGGGCCGCGATGCGACTGGGATGGTTGATCCTCGGGGCCGGGCTCGCCGGATTCGGTGCCGGCCGATGGTCGGCCAACCGGGGCGTGGCCTGACTCACCGCTGGGCGAGCCACCACTCCTGAACGTCGGGGGCATACAGATTCGCGTACCGCCGGACGAGCTCGTCGGCCCCGTCGGGACTTGGCCGGTCTTCGGTGGGCACCAGCGGCGATGCGCCGACGATCGGATCGACCCACTCCAACGTCAGCGTCTCGACGGCGTCGCGGATGGCCTGAGCCTCGTTCTCGTGATGCGGGCTCGTCTGGTGGGCGAGGAAACCGTTGAAGTCGTCGAAGGCGAGCAGCGTGTAGTACGTGCGGGGCTCGGCACCGCGCCAGTACTCGTAACGACGCACGGCCGTCTCGTCGTCGTGGGTTCGGCGGAACAGGCGCGCCGCGATCGACTCGAACACGGACTCGCAGCCGGGCTTCACGGTGATGTGGGCGAGGATCGTCGCCATGACGGGAAGCTAACCCGTCTTGTACGGTCAGCGCGGTGGAACCGATGCAACTGACCATCATCGACGACGAGGCCCGAGTCATCGACGCGCACGTCGACGGCGACCGGGTCCTGCTCGACCCGGCCGACTTCGCCGTCGCCGCCGGGTGGGAGGTCAAGCCCGAAGGGTTCTGTCAGGGCGAGGTCTGTGTGCCGATGCTCGCACCGACCGACGTATTGATCGACGGGCGCGTCGACCTGTTCGCCACCATGTCGGCACTCGACCGGCCCGTTCTCGCCGCGCTCGACGATGCAGTCATCGCGCTCGGTCAGCGGGCCGAGAACCGCGACCATGCACTGCGCGATCTCAGGGCGGCACCGTTCGAGTTGCCCGACCTCGACGGGAACCCGCACCGCTTCGACGACTGGCTCGGCAAGAGGAAGGTCCTCGTCGCCTTCTCGACCTGGTGAGGATGCCGCTACGACCTGCCCGGGTGGCAGGAACTACACGATGAGCTCGCCGACGCGAACTTCATGGTCGTCGCCGTCGCGTTCGACGACGATGCCGAGGCCGTGCGTGAGTTCGCCGACGGCATCACCTACCCGGTCCTGATCGACCGACAGCACTTGCTCAGCGAGCTGTATGCGATCAGCAACGTGCCGACGGTGATGTGGATCGATGCCGAGGACAACATCGTCCGGCCCAACTCCGTGGCGTTCGGCGTCGACATGTTCACCGAGTTCCACGGCATCGACCCCGAGGACCACAAGAACGAGATCCGCGACTGGGTTCGCAACGATGTGGTCGGCATCGATGCCGAGACGGCTCGAACAGCCGTCGACGACCTCTCGGCCGACGAGATCGACGCGCGACTCGAGTTCCGCATCGCGGTCGAGTTGCGTCGCTCCGGCCGTCCCGACGCGGCCGACGTGCACTTCGCGGCGGCAGCCGAGCTGGCGCCGGTCGACTTCACCATCCGCCGAGCCATGATGCCGCTCCAGGGGGATGATCCGTTCGGAGAGGCGTTCTTCGAGCTGTACGGCGAATGGGAGGCGGCGGGCGCGCCGTATCACGGGATCCCGGCCAAGCGATGAGCGGCCCACACCAGCTGACACCCGACCGCAGCTCGGTCGAGCAGGTGGCGGTGACGCCCGCGAGCGCGGGGTGGGAGTACCTCAGCTTCTCGGTCGTCGGTCTCGCGACGGGCGAATCGTACGCACTGGCCCGACCAGGTGAGGAGGCGGCGGTCGTGCCGCTGTCGGGCTCGGTCACCGCGACCGTCGACGGCGTCGACCATCGACTCGGTCGTACCAGCGTTTTCGAGCAGATGCCCGACGTGTTGTACGTTCCGCCGGGCCCACGGGTCGAGCTGGTGGCGCACGAAGCGTCCGAGCTCGCGATCGGCAGCGCCCCGGCCGACGGTAGATACCCCGTGCGTCTGTTCACACCCGCCGAGATGCGTTCCGAGGTTCGCGGTGGCGGCGCGGCCCGCCGCCAGGTGAACCACATCCTCGCTCCGCCGTTACCGGCCGAGCGACTGATCCTGTACGAGGTGTACGTGCCGCGCGGCTCGTGGTCGGGATGGCCTCCACACTGCCACGACGGCTACGACGGCTCCCCGTACCTCGAGGAGACGTACTACTTCCGAACCGACCCCGCCGACGGGTTCGCGATGCATCGCAACTGGCGCGTCGACGAGCCCTTCGATGAGTCCTTCACGGCTGCCGACGGGGACGTCGTGTTGGTCACCAAGGGGTACCACTCGAGCAATGCCGCGCCCGGCTCCCACCTGTTCTTCCTGAACTACCTGGCGGGCGAGCTGGTCGACGGTGAGCGGGTCACGCCGCCGTGTTTTCACCAGTCCTACACGTGGATCGAGGCCGACTGGGACGCAGGGGCCTGGGAGCTGCCGGTCGTTGAGCCGTGACGGGCCCGCTCGGCCCGGGAAAGGTCCGAGGCCTCCAGCAGCTCTCGCGCGACGGCGTATTCTCGATCCTCGCGCTCGATCACCGTGACTCGCTCCGGGTCGAGCTCGACGCGGCCGATCCCGACGGGGTGGCAGCAGCCGATCTCACCCGGTTCAAGCTCGATGTGCTCGCAGCCGTCGGCGATCGTCCGTCGGGCGTCATGCTCGACCCCGAATACGGCGTCGTGCCCGCAATCGCCTCGGGTTCGCTGGATCCGTCCGTCGGATTCCTGTGTGCGTTGGAGGCCCAGGGGTATCTGGGTCGGCCCGGCGTGACCGGCAACGAGCTGCTCGACGGCTGGTCGGTGGCCAAGACCGGACGTTGCGGCGCCAGCGCCGCGAAGCTGCTCGTCCTGTACCGACCCGACGGCGGCGCGGTGACGGCTGCTCAGGAGGAACTGATCCGACGAGTGGTGGACCAGTGTCACGATCACGATCTGGCGCTGTTCGTCGAGCCGGTGCCCTACGACATCGCCGATGCCGCCGACCGACGGCGCGTGTGTCTCGGCTCGGCCGAGCGAGTGGCGGCACTCGGCGCCGACGTCGTCAAGATGCCGTTCCCGGCTGCAACCGACGACCGGGCCGGCTGGGATGCGGCGTGCGCAGACGTGACCGCCGCGATCTCGGTGCCGTGGGCGGTGCTGTCGTGGGGTGTGTCCTACGAGGTCTTCCGAGACCAGGTCGCCGCGGCCTGCGGTGCCGGCGCGAGCGGATTCATGGCCGGACGGGCCATCTGGGGCGGCGTCGTCGACAGCGACGAGCGAGCGGCAGTCGTCGAACGGGAGGTGATCCCGCGCCTCGACGAGCTCACGGTCATCGCACGAAGCCAGGCGACCCCGTGGACGGCTCGAACCGACATCGTCGACCCCTCGATCTGGGATCTCAGCGCCTATTGATCGTCACCGACCTCGACCAGCCGCACGAGCGGGATCTCCCGCTCGGTGCCGGACTGGTAGTCGAGATACCAGGGATAGCGGTCGGTCAGCCGCTCCCACACGCCGGCGCGGTCGTCTCCGATGACGGTCTCGGCCCGGGCCGGGAAGGATCGGGCGCGCTCTCGGACTGTGACAGCGGGGTCGGCGAGCATGTTCACGTACCACGCCGGGTGCGTCGGCGCTCCGGCGAAGCTGGCCACGACGATGCGGTCGCCGTCGTCGGAGAAGTACGGGAGACAGACGGTGTGCTCGTGGCCGGATCGGCGGCCCGTGGTGGTGACGAGGACGCCACGCATCCCGGCGAGCTTGCCGCCGATTCTGCCGTCGGTGCGTCGGTAGAGCCGCACGTGCGCTCTCGAGATCCACGGGATCATCCACCGCGGCGGGGTCTTGAACGATCTGGCCGGGGAGTTGTCGGCCATCACGCGTTGCGGGCCGTCAAGCCGCCGTCGACGACCACGACCGACCCGGTGATGAACGATGCCGCCGGAAGACAGAGACTGAGCGTCATGTGGGCCACCTCTTCGGGCTCGCCATAGCGTCGCAGGGCCGTTCGACGCGTGGCGAACACGTGCTTGTCGGCGTCGGGGATCTCGGCGGTCATGCCGGTGTTGATCGGGCCGGGGCACACGACGTTCACGGTGATCGCGTCGCGTCCGAGCTCGACTGCGAGCGACTTCGTCAGTCCGATGACGCCGTGTTTGGCCGCGGTGTAGCCCGAGATGCCAGGAGTGGCGCCCAACCCCTCGGTCGACGAGATGTTGACGATCCGTGGCGCTTTGCTGCGGCGGAGGTGGTGCAGGGCGGCGCGTACGATCCGGGCCTGGGCCGTGAGCAACACGTCGATGCTGGTGGCCCAGTTGTCCTCGAACTCGGGGACCTGGATCGACGACACGAGCGACACGCCTGCGTTGTTGACCACGATGTCCAGCCCGTCCATGCGTTCGGCGACATCGTCGACCACCTGCTTGATAGCGTCGCCGTCACGCACGTCGAGAATCCAGCCGATCGCGGTGCCTCCGGCGGCCGTGATCTCGTCGACGACCTCCGCGAGACTGTCACCGTCGACATCGGTGACCGCGACCTTGGCTCCTTCCTCGGCGAACAGTAGGGCCGTGGCCCGACCCATGCCGCTGGCGGCGCCGGTGACGAGTGCCGTGCTTCCTGCGATCGAACGAGGAGAACCGGTCGAGGGCCGAGCCATGGTCATCCCGCGACCGGCGGCTACAGGATCTGGGAGAGGAAGAGCTTCGTGCGCTCTTCGGTCGGGCTCTCGAAGAAGTGTTGCGGGGTGCCGACCTCGACGATCTCACCATCGGCCATGAACACGACCCGATCGGCGACCTCTCGGGCGAAGCCCATCTCGTGGGTCACGACGATCATCGTCATGCCCCCGTGGGCGAGGTCCTTCATGGTGTCGAGGACCTCCTTGATCATCTCGGGGTCGAGGGCCGATGTCGGCTCGTCGAACAGCATGACCTTCGGGCTCATGGCGAGGGATCGGGCGATGGCGACACGTTGTTGCTGGCCACCCGACAACTGGCCGGGGAACTTGCGGGCCTGGTCGGGGATCTTCACGTGTTCGAGGAGCTGCATCCCCATCTCCTCGGCTTCGCCCTTCGGCAGCCTGCGGACCTGACGTGGGGCCAGCGTGACGTTGTCGAGCACCGTGAGATGAGGGAACAGGTTGAACGACTGGAAGACCATGCCGGTCTCCCGGCGGATCTCCTGGATGTTGCGGATGTCGTCGGACAGCTCGACGCCGTCGACGACGATGCGGCCCGCGTCGTGTTCCTCGAGGCGGTTGATGCACCGGATCAGGGTCGACTTGCCCGACCCGGAGGGGCCGATGACCACGACCACCTCTTGTTTGCCGACGAGCATGTCGATGCCGCTGAGGGCCTGGAAGTCACCGAAGAACTTGTCGACCCCGGCCAACTCGATCATCACCTCGCGGCGGCCGATGTCGGTCGCATCGCTCTGGACCATGGTGGTGTCGCTCATCGTTCGCCAACTCCCAATCTGCGCTCGAGCCGCTGGCTCTCTCTTGACATGGTAAAGGCCACGGCCCAGAAGCCGAAAGCCACGAATACGAGGGTCTCGCCGATTCCGAAGCCACGGAAATCGGCCTGGGCGTGCACGAGCTCGCGGACGCCCAGCAGTTCGTTGATCGCGATGATGCTCAGCAGGGTCGTGTCCTTGAACAGCGAGATGAACTGGCCGACCATCGCCGGGATCACGGCCCGCAGTGCCTGGGGCATCACGATGAGCCGCATGATCTTCGGTTGCGAGAGCCCCATGGCTTGTCCGGCTTCGATCTGCCCCGGCGGGACCGCTTGGAGCCCACCCCGGATGATCTCGGCCACATAGGCGGCGCTGAAGAGCGTGATCGCCGCGATGGCACGCGTGATGAGCGACAGCTGAGTGTCGGAGCCGAGGAAGAACCCGAGGAAGAACTGCGCCGACAACAAGAATGTGATGAGTGGCGCACCCCGGAAGAACTCGATGTACGCGACCGACATCACCCGGACGGCGGGAAGACTCGATCGACGACCGAGGGCCAACAACATCCCCAGTGGGAATGCCAGGACGATGGCGGCGACGGTGGCCACGAGGCTGATGTGGAACCCGCCCCAGTCGGTCCAGTCGATGCCGTCGAGACCGATCGCCGAGTAGACGAGGAAGACCACGAGGCCCAACACCATCGTGGCGCCGGTTCGACCCGCGTCGATGCGGTCGCCCGAGATCATCTGGAACAGGCCGTAGAGGCCGAACAGGGTGAAGACGAAGCTGAAGATCCCGAGGCCGCCGACGGCGAACGAGTACAGGCCGACCGCGGCGCCGACGGCTGCGAGCACCCAGCTCAACGACGCACTGGTGTCGGTCAACAGGCGCCCGACCTCTGAGCGCACCAAGGGTGCGAGGGCGACCGTCATGAAGAACCATGCCCAGCCGCTGAAGCCCGACAGGAGCTGGAAGGAGATGACCGCCGGAACCGCCGCGATCGTCCAACGGAGGATGCTGAGCCGGGTGGGCAGGAACCCGGTGATCAGGTAGCCGATGACTGCCAGGGCGAGACAGCAGATGGCGACGATCCAGGGGCCGGCCGAACGCACGAAAGCCGAGAGCATGACGGCGACGAACAATCCGACGGCCCAGTAGCTCGCAAAGTAGGTGCGCCAGCTCTCGACCACCCTCGGTTCGCCGGTGTCGTGGGCGCGGTCGATGGAGGCGCCCCGCAGGGCTCCGATCGCCGCGCCGATGGCGCCTGCGATCAACAGCACCTGGCCCACGATGCGCCAGCGTTCGTCGCGAGGGAACTGTCCGATCATGAACAGCTCGAGGTTCTCGCGCACGGGTTCCCATCGGCCGGTGAAGAAGACGAACCGCACGGTACGGAACAGGAGGTACGCGCTCACCGCACCCAACACGATGGTGAGCACCGCGTTGAACCAGTTGTTGAAGAGGTTCTTCTTCAGCCACTGTCGGGGCGGGAGCTTCTTGGCCTCAGGGGCCCTCGCGAGCGCTTCCTTGATCTCGCGCTGCCCCTCGGTGGGGGCTGCCGGGAAGCTCCACTGATCGCTCATGACATCACCGCCCCACCAGCTGGAACTTCTTGTTCACGCGATTCAGGATCGTCGAGATGACGATCGAGAACACGAGGTAGATACCGACCAGAACAACGAGTGAGGGCACCGCGGGTCGGCCGTTGCCGATCGACGACTTCGTGAGCGCCGTGATCTCGGCGTACGCAACGGCGATGCCGAGTGAGGTGTTCTTGGTGAGGTTGAGGAACTGGTTGATCGTGGGTGGGATGGCGGTGCGCATGGCCTGGGGAAGGATCACGAAGCGATAACGCTGGAAGTTCGAGAGAGCGAGCGCGTTGGCGGCCTCGTTCTGGCCCAAGTGGACGGCGAGGATCGACCCGCGGATGATCTCGGCGATGTGGCTCGCGGTGTAGAGACCGAGCGCGAGGGTGACCGATATCCACCCGAAGTTCGCCACGAAGCCGCCGTCGATCCTGCGACCGCTCTCGGCCACCGCCGGGAACGACCAGACGTAGGGCGCCTGGAGCGCGATGAACGCGATGACCGTGATGCCCGTGAACACGCCGAACGACCACAGCACTCGATGGTGCGGGTCACCGGTCGCGATGTTGATCCGGGTCCGCCACCTCCACACCCCGACGGCAAGGGCGAGTGCAGCGAGGGCGATGAGCCAGAAGAGCAGGATCGGGCCGTCGCTGGAGAACGACGGGATGCCGACCACCGTGTTGGACACGATGAGCAGGGCCGAATCGCTCCCGGGCACCTGGACGATGTTCGGCGAGCTCGTGCCGCTCAGGATCGGGAACGGCCCGTTCGTGAACACCGCGGCGCCGAAGAAGATGATGATGATGAGCGGCGGGATGTTGCGGAAGACCTCGACGTAGATGGTGGCCAGCTTGGCCACCAGCCAGTTGGTGGACAGGCGGGCGATACCGATGATCGTGCCGAGGACCACGGCGATGAGGATGCCCACCGACGCGGCGATCAATGTGTTCTTGACGCCGACCCAGACCATGTTGCGGACCGGGCTGCGAGGGTCGAAGCCGGGATCGAACGGAACCTGGAAGTTCGTCGGCTGGCTCAAGAAATCGAAGCTGACCCCGATGCCCTGCTCGTCGAGATTCGTGAGCAGGTTGTTGATGAGCCAGTAGCCGATCGCGCTGACCGCCGCGACCGCGACGATCTGCCCGATCTGCTTGAGTGCCCTGACGTCGCGCAGAACCCCGGGAGCGGGGATGGCATCGCGGCTGACGACGGCCGTGGCAGCTGCCATGTCGCCGAGCGAGTGTCGCTCCCGATTCGTGAAGACCACGAACCAGCTGATCGGAATGATCGAGACGACCTCGCGGATCAACGCGGTCGGCAACGACGGGAGCGCCTCGTTCCTGTCGATGGCGAGGCCGAGCTCGCCCTTGGCGAGCGACGCGCCGCGGCGAGAGACGAGATAGGCGTTGTTGTAGAAGTGGAACGCGATCACTGCGGCGATGGTGAGGGGCAACCGAGCGTCGGCGCCGAAGGTCTCGATGGCCGAGACGCCGGTCAACAGTCCGACTACCTGTACCAGGCCCATCGTGAAGATCGTGGCTGCCGCGGCAACGACGTCGAGCGCGACGTCGGTGATGCGGGCCAGGAGCCGATACGACAGCGTCCGCGGTGTGGGCTCGGCCGGCGGAGCCTCTGGCGATTGGGTCGACTCGGTGATTGTCACGGCAGCCTTTGGTGACGGGTGAGGCGGGAACGGGAGCGGCCAGAAGCTAGCCGACCGGGCCGAATGTGACCAACGGCACGTTCCCCGAACGAGCGACGGGGCGGTCTCGGTGCATCCGAGACCGCCCCATCAGCTCAACTGATCGTGCGGTTCCTAGCGATACGGCGGGACGTACATGAGGCCGCCATTCGTCCACAGGTCGTTCGGCGAGCCGGCGAGCGACAGACCGATCGGGACGATGTTGGCGTTGTAGATCTCCTCGTAGTTCCCGACCGACGACACGATGGTCACCGCGAAATCGGGCGGAAGGCCGAGACCCGGATCGAATCCATCGGTACCGATGAAGTTCAAGATGTTCGGGTCATCACCGTCGTAGCTGCCGATGGTTCCCGAGTCGAGCCCGAACTCCCAGGCCTGCACCGGCGCCATGACCGACCACTCGACGGCCTGTGCCCACTCCGTGTCGCCATCGGCGACGACGGGACCGAGCGGCTCCTTCGAGATGATCTCGGCCATGATGAACTGGTCTTCGCCGCCCTCTCCCTCGATGGTGGCCTTGAAGGCCGCCAGCTGCGAGGCGTCAGAGGTCCAGCCTTCGCACTGGCCCTCTTCATAGGCCGGGCGGAGCTGGGTGTTGTCCTCGAACACGACCGGGTTGAACGGGATGCCGCGCGCATTGAACACCGCGGTGAGGTTCAGCTCGGTCGTGGTACCCGACAGCACGCAGATGTTCGCATCGGCGAGGTCCTCGAGGGTCGTGAAGCCTGTCGCCGCCGGGACCATCACGCCCTGGCCGTCGAAGAAGGTCGTGAACAAGAAGTTCGCGCCTTCCTGGCCGTCGCGGGTCGCAGTCCAGGTGGTGTTGCGGATCAGCACGTCGATCTCGCCCGACTGGAGGGCCGTGAAGCGGGCCTCTGCGGTGAGCGGCACGAACTCGACAGCATCGGCATCGCCGAGGACGCCTGCTGCCACCACTCGACAGAAGTCGATGTCGAAGCCGGAGAAGTCACCGGCGTCGTCGACGAAGCCGAAGCCCGGAAGCGTGTCGTTGCCACCACAGATGAGGCTGCCGCGATCGCGGACGGCCTGGAGTCGGCCTCCGTCCTGGGTCAGCTCGACGGTCTCGTCGCCTTCGTCGGCTTCGTCGCCTGCGTCGGCTTCGTCGGCTTCGTCGGCTTCGTCGGCTTCGTCGGCTTCGTCGGCTGCATCGGCTTCGTCGGCTGCATCGGCTTCGTCGGCTTCTGCGGTGTCGTCACTGGCTGCTGGTTCATCGCCGTCGTCATCGCTACCGCAGGCTGCAGCGAGCAGACCGAACGTGGCGATGACGGCGAACAAGGTCAGCCATCTACGAGTCAACATGTACCCCTCCATGGGTTGGCTATCGCGAACACGGCGGGTGGTTCTCGACGCGTTCGTCTCTAGTGGCGACAGACCATAGCGCCACGACGGGGGGGAACGGAAGACCATGATGAGATGTCACGCGGCAGCAACATGGCGGCAATGCATGTGACGCTTGACACAGACCACGTGCGGGCGGATAGTTGCGGTAGTCACGCTGACTGGTCCACCGGACACAGCAGGTGACAGAGAGGCAAGGAGGTTGGATCGAGATGTTCCCACCGATTGTCGATGGCGAACGGGATCCTCCGAAACGGTGACTTTCTGAGCCGTCACGGACGTCGAGACTCTCCCGCAGCTTTCTCTCACCCGCAGGGCCCGAGAGGCCACTCGAGGAAGAACCAGGTGGAACGTCCCGAGGATCGTGACAATGCTCATCTCACCGCGAGCGGGCACCCCGAGCGGGGTGCCCGCTGCGCGTCCGGGTGCGGGTCGGCGCGAGATCTGCGCTGGATGCGCAGCGAAGTATCGTGCGCCGATGGTCTTCACGTTGCGTCGCCCGGCCGCGCGGGTCGTGCTCTTCGATCGCGACGGCCGCATCTTCTTGATGCGCGCCTCCGATCCGATCGACGGCTCGAAGCCACCCTGGTGGGAGATTCCGGGCGGCGGGATGAACTGGGGCGAGAGCTCCTCCGACGCCGCGAGGCGCGAACTGTACGAGGAGGCCGGGTTCGCCGAGGTCGAGATGGGACCCTGCATCTGGGTGCAACACGTCGAGTTCGACTTCGCCGGCTATCACTTCGATTCCGACGAGCGCATCCACGTCGCGTGGTGCGACGGTGGCGAATGGCGCCCGATGCATCTCGAGGCGCTCGAAGCCGCGGCATTCGAGGGTGCCGACTGGTGGACGATCGACGAGGTCCTCGCCACCGACGAGCCGCTGTTGCCGACCCGGCTCCGTGAGTTCCTGCCCGCGATCGTCGCCGGCGACATTCCGGACGAACCGATCGACATCTCGCCGTCGGTCCGGAACTAGCCGCCTCAGACGGGGCCGGCGCCCCGTAGCCCGGCCCACGCGAGCTCGGCGACCAGCGATGCCAGCCGCTCGGCGCTGATCTCGTCGTGATGGCGGGCCCAGTGGCGTCCGGCGCCTTCGGCCAGGCCGACGATGGCGTTGGCGAGCACCTCACGGGCGGGGCGGTCGAGCCCCTCGACCTCGATGAGGTCGGTGACCATGTCGGCGATCGACTGCACGGCCCGATCGGCCTCGGCGCTGATCGACTCGTCGGTGCGTCGGGCCTCGCCGAACAGCACCCGAGCCGCCTCGCGGCGATCGCGCAGGAACTCGAAGTACGCCTGGAAACCCTTCTCGACCCGCTCTCGTGGCCCCTCGGCGGGAGCGACGGATGCCTCGATCGATGTCCGCAACACGTCGCCGACGTGGGCGAGGACGGCCTCGAAGAGCGCCTCCTTGGACGCGAAGTGCTGGTAGAGAACCGGCTTGGTGACGCCGGCGGCGTCGGCCACGTCGTTCATCGACGTGGCATGGAAACCTTCCTTGCCGAACGTGATCGTTGCGGTCTCGAGCAGTTGGCGGCGTCGGGTTGCGGCGGGAAGTCGGACAGTCACAGGGCCCTCTGGTCTGGAAGCCAGCAATGGTATTCGGCGATGGCACCGATGCGCGATGTTCCGGGGTCCGACGGGTCAGTGGAAGCTGCCGCCGCGCTCCTCGCGATTCGCGGCCTTCACGCCGTAGGCGAACACGATCGCCGGCGCAAGGATGATCGACCCCACGACCATCGCGGCCACGATGGGCGTCACGATCACGGGGCGGAACCCCACGACGAAGCCGACGACGAACAAGACGATCGCCACGGCGAACAGCGAGTAGCCGATGCGTTTCCCGAGCGCGCTGATGCGGTCGACACGTTCGCGCCTCGCGAGGATCGGGTCGGTCACGGGCCCCAGCCTCGCGCACGGCGGGCGCGGCTGCCGTCAGACGGTCGGCGGGATCTACACTCGCCCGACGATTCGACGATGGGGGAGCGATGGCCGAGATCCGCGCCGACATGGCGGCGACGATCTGGAGAATCCGGGTCGAGGCCGGCGCGACCATTGCCGTGGGCGACGAGGTCGCGATCCTCGAGTCGATGAAGATGGAGATCCCGGTGGAGTCCGCAGTCGCCGGCACGATCCGGTCGGTCGAGGTCGTCGAGTCCCAGCAGGTCCAACCCGGCGACGTCCTCCTCGTCGTCGAGTAGCGACGGTGCGCCCGGTCGACGCGAGCCGGGTCGTTTCGCTGGGTACCCGGTCCGCGGCTCGACGAACGCTACGATCCGGGCGTCGCAGCCCGCGATCCGACGGCGGATCCGGCCGCCCCCGGCGCACCGTCTCGACGTCACCTCGAAACGCCTCTCACCATGCCCGACCGCCAACGACAACTCCTCGTGGTCGCCAACCGTCTGCCGATCCGCGCCGTCACCGAGCACGGGGAGACCCGGTACGAGACGAGCCCGGGTGGTCTGGTCTCGGCCCTCGGGCCGGTCATGAGCGCTCGACCGGGATCGACATGGGTCGGTTGGGCGGGCGCCCCTGGCGACGCTCCGGCTCCGTTCGAGCTGGACGGCGTGCACCTCGTGCCGGTTGCGCTCGACCCGAGCGATGTCGAGGACTACTACGAAGGGTTCTCGAACTCCACCCTCTGGCCGCTGTATCACGATGCGATCTCTCCGGCTGACTATCACCGGCACTGGTGGGATCGCTATGTCGTCGTCAACCAGCGCTTCGCCCACGCCGTGGTCGACCGGGCCGAGATCGACGCCACGGTCTGGGTGCACGACTATCAGCTCCAACTGGTCCCCGGCATGTTGCGCGAGATGAGGCCCGATCTTCGCATCGGCTTCTTCTTGCACATTCCCTTCCCGGCCCGGGAGATCTTCATGCGGCTCCCCTGGCGCCGGCAGGTCGCCAAGGGGCTGCTCGGCGCCGACCTCGTCGGCTTCCAGACCCGCACGACGCTCCACAACTTCCGCCACAGCGTCCCTCGGGTGTGCGACGCGACCACGCACGGGTCCGTCATCACCTACGGGTCCCGGGACGTGGCGACCGTCCGCCATCCCATCGGTATCGACTTCGACCGGTTCAGCGATGGGGCCAGCGCCCCAGCCGCCGCCGAGCGGGCCGAGACGCTGTTGGAGAACCTCGGGTCGCCGACGACCGTGCTGCTCGGCGTCGATCGGCTCGACTACACCAAGGGCATCGATCGTCGGCTACGCGCCTATCACGAGCTCCTGCAGGAACGCCGGCTCGACCCCGAGACCACGACCTTGGTGCAGATCGCCGAACCGAGCCGGTCGAACGTCAACCGCTACAACGAGATCCGGGTCACGGTCGAACAGCTCGTCGGTGAGATAAACGGGGACTTCGGCACCATGGACAAACCGGCGGTGGTCTACCTCCACCAGAGCCAGCCGTTCGACGAGCTCATCGCGCTCTACCGGCTCGCCGATGTCATGGTCGTGACACCATTTCGCGACGGGATGAACCTGGTCGCCAAGGAGTACGTCGCGGCACGCGTCGACAACCGTGGGGTCCTGGTGCTCAGCGAGTTCGCGGGCGCCGCTCACCAACTGCGGCAGGCGGTGCTCGTGAACCCGTACGACATCGACGGCGTCAAGGGTGCGATCGAAGCAGCTGCGACCATGCCACCGGCCGAGCAGTCGTCGCGGATGCGTCCGATGCGACGACTCGTTCGTCGCACGTCGGCCCAGCAATGGGCCACGAGCTTCCTGGCGGAGCTCGAGCGCACATGATCGACAGCCTCCGGGCCTTCGCCCGGACGCCGGTCATCCTGGTGGCGTGCGACTACGACGGGACACTGGCGCCCATTGTCGACAACCCCGACGAGGCGCGACCGCTCCGCGAGTCGATCGCCGCGCTCCGCACGCTGGCCGCCATGCCCGACACCCACGTCGCGGTGATCTCGGGCCGGTCCCTCCGCGATCTCGCGGCGCTCAGCCGGCTGCCGGAGGAGATCCACCTCATCGGCAGCCACGGCTCCGAGTTCGATGCCGGCTTCGTGCACGCGCTGAATCACGCGCAGCTCGAGCGGCGCGACGAGATCGCCACGGCGCTCGGCGAGATCGCGCAAGGCCATCCCGGGTTCATCGTCGAGCGCAAGCCGGCCAGCGTGGCGTTGCATTACCGACAGGTGCCGGTCGCCCTGCACGAACAAGCAGTGGACGATGCCGTGGCCGGCGCCGGCTCACTCGAGGGCGTCGTGGTCAAGCCGGGCAAGATGGTGATCGAGCTCGCGGTCGTCGAGACCGACAAGGGCACGGCGCTCACCGATCTGCGCCACCTCATCGGCGTCGAGGCAGTCCTCTTCGCAGGCGACGACATCACCGACGAGGACGCGTTCGAGCGGCTCACCGGGCCCGACCTCGGGGTCAAGATCGGTCCGGGTGAGTCCGCCGCGATCGCACGGGTCTCGGACCCCGACGCCTTCTCGCACCTGCTCGCACGCCTCTGTGAGCTACGCCGGGCGTGGCTCGAGGGCGACACGGCGCCGGCCATCGAGCGGCACTCGCTGCTGTCCGATCAACGCACGCTCGCATTGGTGACGCCGGACGCGCGCATCACCTGGTTGTGCCATCCGAGAGCCGATTCGCCCGCGGTGTTTGCAGAGCTCCTCGGTGGTCCCCGGGCCGGGTACTTCTCCGTTCGGCCCGACAGCGCCGCGCGGCCGATCTCCCAGCGGTATCTGCCCGACACCATGGTGCTCGAGACTCGCTGGTCGGATCTCATCGTGACCGACTACCTCGACTGCGCGGCGGCACGGACCCGGGAGCCGGCGGGTAGGACCGACCTCCTCCGGGTGCTCGAGGGTCGGGGGCCGGTGATCATCGAGTACGCGCCCCGTCCCGACTACGGCCGAGCCTTCACCCGTCTCACGCTGTCCGGTGACAGCGTCATCGTGCGGGGCGCCCAGCACGTGATCGAGCTGCGTGCGCAAGGCGTCAGCTGGGAGATCATCGACGCGGGCCCCCACGAATCGGCGGTCGGCCACGTCGAGCTCGACGGACAGTCGCTCGCGCTCGAGCTGATCTTCGATGCCCATGTCGACCGACCGACCGAGCTCGACGAGGCCGACCGCCGCCGGGGCACGGTCGAGCACTGGTCTCGGTGGGCAGAGCGGCTCGTGCTCCCGACGGTGGCCACGAACGAGGTCAGGCGCAGCGCGCTCGTCCTCAAGGCGCTGTGTTATGAGCCCACCGGCGCGATCTATGCAGCCGCGACGACGTCGTTGCCCGAGGAGCTGGGCGGCGTCCGCAACTGGGACTACCGATACTGCTGGCCCCGCGATGCGTCGTTGAGCGCGGCCGCTCTCGTCGAGCTCGGTGCCGTCGACGAGGCCAAGGCGTTGCTCGCATGGCTGCTCGATCGGGTCGACCACCTGCCGGGGCCCGATCAGCTCCGTCCGCTTTACGCCGTCGAGGGCGACGAGTTCCTGCCGGAGGCAGTGCTTCCCACCCTCAACGGCTACCGAGGGTCACGACCGGTGCGGATCGGCAATGCGGCCGACAGCCAGGTGCAGCTCGACGTCTTCGGGCCGGTCGTCGACCTGATCTGGCGGCTCGTGGCGCGGGGCGAGCCGCTCGAGGATGCTCACTGGCAGCTCGTCATCGACATGGTTGCCGCCGTCCGCGCTCGCTGGTTCGAACCCGACAACGGCATCTGGGAGGAGCGCCGCGCGCAGCGCCATCACGTGCACTCGAAGGTGATGTGTTGGCAGGCCGTCGACCGCGCCGTGAGGGTCGGCCACGCCTCCGGTCGTGCCGTACCGGCGAGCTGGCGTCCACTTCGCCATCTGATCGCCGCCGATGTCATCGAGAACGGCTGGAACGACCGCGTGCGCGCCTACACGATCGCCTACGGCGACGACTATCTCGACGCCAGCGTGTTGCACATCGGCCTGTCGGGGCTGTTGCCGCCCACCGACTCCCGATTCGTCGCGACCGTCCGGGGCATCGAACGCAAGCTGCGAAATGGCCCGATCGTCTACCGGTACCGGTTCGACGACGGTCTCCCCGGAGACGAGGGCGGCTTCCTGATCTGTTCGGCGTGGCTCATCGAGGCGTACGTCTTGATGGGCCAGCTCGCCGATGCCCGCCAGCTCTTCAAGGGGATGGTCGACCGCATCGGTCCGACCGGATTGCTGAGCGAGCAGTACGAGCCACGCAATGAGACCATGCTCGGCAACCACCCGCAGGCTTACTCCCACCTCGGACTCATACTCGCGGCCCTGGCGGTGGAACGTGGCATGGCCTCGACGGGCGGCTGAGCACGTCCTCGTCGCCGCAGTCGACCGGCGCCGGTGATGCTCTCGGACCGGCGTTGTAGGGTCGGCCGATGACCGCACACGAGACGCCACCGGTCACCGACTGGGCCACGGACTTCGACCACACCCATCCCGACTGGGCCGCCCGGGCCCACGAGATCTGGGACGATCTCCGCGAGCGGTGTCCGGTCGCGCACTCGGACCGGTTCGGGGGCACCTGGTTGCCGACCCGGCACGCCGACATCGCCGACATCGCTCGTGACACCGAACATTTCAGCTCGGTGGGCGTCGTGGTGAGCGACTTCAGACCCGACATCCCGCCGCCGGTCGGGTTCGCGCCACCCATCACCTCGGATCCGCCGTTCCATGCCGAGGCCCGACGCCTCCTGCTCCCGGCGTTCGGCCCGAAGCCGATCGCCGCGCTCGAGCCGTCGGCCCGCGAGTTCTGTCGAGAGCTGCTCGACGAGCTCGTCCGCGACGGCGCGGCCACGGTCGACGGTGCTGTCGGCTATGCCCAGCACATCCCTGTCCGGCTGATCGCCCACATGCTCGGTGTGCCGCCCGACGACGGCGACAAGTTCCGGGTCTTCATCCACAACATCCTCGAGACACCGGGACGCGACGACGACGTCCCGGTCGACCAGACGCTCGACCACTACCTCGACGCGATGATCGCCGACCATCGGGCGAATCCCCGAGACGACCTCATCGGGTTCCTCGTCGATGCCGAGGCCGACGGTGCGCCATTGTCCGATGAGCACGTACGGGGCACGGTCGCGTTGTTGTTGATCGCCGGGATCGACACGACCTGGTCGGCGATCGGGGCGAGCCTCTGGCACCTGGCCCAGCATCCCGAGGATCGACGCCGGCTCGTCGAGGAGCCCGAGCTCTTGCCGTTCGCGGTGGAGGAACTGCTCCGTGCCTACGCGCCCGTGACGATGGCCCGGCTCGTCGCCACCGACACCGAGCTCGGCGGCCGTCGGCTCGAGGCGGGCGACTGGGTGCTCCTGCCGTTCCCCGCCGGCAACCGCGATCCCGAGGAGTTCGACGACGCGGACGAGGTGAGGCTCGACCGGGCCCAGAACCGCCACGCAGCCTTCGGGCTGGGTATCCATCGGTGTCTCGGATCCAATCTCGCTCGCATGGAGCTCACCGTTGCCATCGACGAGTGGATGAGACGGATTCCGGACTTCGAGCTGGCCGACCCCGCCGCTGTCCGTTGGTCTGCGGGCCAGATCCGCGGGCCCCGCGCGCTGCCGCTCCGGATCATCACGTCGTGAGCAGCTCCTGAGCCACGAGCCGACCCGGCGCGGCTTCCGATCCGTGCTCGGGGATGTGCAGGTTCGCGTTGCCCTGGTGGAGCAGTGCGCTCAGATCCCGCTTCCGTCCATCGAGCCCTGGAGGCCGCCACCGGTCGCGCTGAACACATAGCAGGTGATCTCCCGGTGAAGGCCCGGCCCGGACCAGGTGGTGTCGGTCGGGTGGATCACACCGATCTCGAGGGCGGAGAGCTCGTATTCGGCCGCCGCGAATTCCTCGAAATCTCCGTAGCACTGCTCGTCGGCCCACGCCCGGATATCCTCCTCGCCCGGGTACGCCTCGCCCGGTCCGGCCGGGAAGCTGCGTTGCAGGTAGACCTCGCTCTCGTGGGGCCTCGTGCACTCGACGACGCGTGTTGTCGGCTGGGCGTCCTCGCCGAAGTCGACAACGGCGTACGTGTTGAAGCAATCGCCCGGGTCGAGATCGAAGCGGTTGACGAGCACGCCTTCCTCCACCTCGGGGAGCTCGACCAGTTCGTCGGAACCGTCGCCGACTCCGGAGGCGGGCGTCGGGGTGGCCGCGATGATCGCCGGCTCCAGCCCGTCGCCGTCAGCGCCGGAATCACCGGTCGTGCTCGCACACGCCGAGGCCGCGAGGGTCGCGGCCGCGACCAGCAGCGCCGCCCGTCCGACGGTCGAGCGTCGCATCGGTGCCCGGGACATCAGTACGAGGGAATGGCCTGATCGATGTGGATGAAGGCCATGAACAAGAGCGCGGCCACGGGCGCCAGCGCCAGTACGTACGTCGGGAGCAGCCGCCAGCGTCGGCCGAGGAAGCCGGCTGTCATCCACAGGGCGACGGCGGCCGTCATCCACGCGACCGCCGGCGGGATCGCGTCGCGGTCGCCGTTCAGGCCCTCGCCGAAGGAATCCTCACCGGACGAGAACGGTGTCTGGTCGATGGCGCTCTCTCCGGCGGCAACGGCAGCGACGGGAGGCTCGTCGTCGTCACCTTCGTCGTACTCCGAGGCGAGCAGCTCGGCCTGGGCGGCCGCAACCACCTCGGGCCGTGGCGGGGTCGGCTCGGGCTCCTCGACCAGCTCGGCGACCACGATGATGCGCTGGCGGGCGCTGTACTTCGGGTGACAGGCCGTGAGGGTGAGGCGATCGTCACCGAAGTCGTCGAGTACCTGCGTGTCACTCGGGCTGACGATGAAATGACCCTTGGTCTCGCCGTCGGCCGACGTCTGCGGCATCACGCGGTACGTGAAGTCACCCTGGAGGGTGGTGATGTTGATCTCGTCGCCCGGTTCGAGCTCGTCGATCCGGTGGAACGGCGCGCCGTAGGTCGTCCTGTGCCCTGCAATCGCCGCGTTTCCGGCCTGCCCCGGCAAGGGAGACGTCCGGTAGTGGCCCGGTCCTCGGCGGAGGTCGGCGACCCCGACACCTTCGACGAAGAACTCTTCGAGGCCGATTCGCGGGATGTCGAGGCGGCCGAGGACCTCGCCATTCGACGGGTACAACAGCTCGAGGAACACCGGGTCGAAGTCGGCGAGCGCATCGACGCTCGACACCGATCGCGGCGCCTCGTCGGTCTCGGAGTCGTCGACCAGCTCGGCGTCGACAGCAGGTACGGTCCCGCCCTCGACCGCGGCGACCGACGTCTGTTGGTCGGGCGCGACCTCGGGTTCGACGACCTCCAGGAGCTCGGCGAAGTCGTCCTCGAGGTCGTCCTGGGCGGCCGCGTGTTGGAGGCCGGTGCCCCACAGCTGGTACGCGACGAACAACAACATCACCACACCCGTACCGATGAGGAACCGCCCGATGGCGCCGAGGAGGCGTGCCACTCGCATGCCGTCGAGGTTACCGGTGGCTCCCGGGCTATCCCGGTCACCGGTCGCCGCCATGGGCCGGTCGACCCTGGGGCCAGTAGCCTCGATTCGTGGTATCGGAGACCGTGATCTCGCTCCGCGGCGTCGTGGCGCTGCTCGGGCGATTTCCCGCGCTCGCCCGGCTCGACCTCGATGTCGACGCAGGCGAGATCGTCCTGGTCCGGGGTCCCAACGGCGCGGGCAAGTCGACATTGCTGCGGGTGTGTGCCGGCCTCGTGCCCGTCGACTCCGGCAACGCTCGTGTGCTGGGCCACGACCTGCGAGCCGATCGCCGCGTCATCCGCCGCTCGGTCGGCTACCTCGGCCACGACACCGGGTTGTACGCCGATCTCACCGTGCGTGACAACGTGCGCTTCTGGGCCCGGGCCACGGGTGCGTCCGGCGCCGACGCCGACGCCGCCATGGTCCGCCTCGATCTCGACACCCGGCTCGCCGACATCATCGTGGCCCGGCTGTCGGCAGGGCAGCGGCGCCGGGTCGGTCTCGCGGTCCTCCTGGCGCAGCGCCCGAAGGTCTGGCTGCTCGACGAGCCCCACGCTGCCCTCGACGAGAACGGGCGCGACGTGCTCGACGAGGTCCTGCGGCAGGCCGCCGCCGGTGGGGCAGCGGTGTTGGTGGCGTCACACGACCATGGTCGAGCCGAACAGCTCGCGCACCGATCGGTCTCACTCGCGGGCGGGCATGTGCACAGCGTGCGCGAACCGGGCGGCACGGGGGTCTTCGGTGGCTGACGGAACGTTCGTCAACGATGCGGCCCTCGTCGCCGCCAAGGACCTCCGCCTCGAGCTGCGCTCGCGAGTCGCCGTGAGCCAGGTCGTTCCCTTCGCGGTGCTGTTGTTGGTCATCTTCGGCTTCGCGCTCGACGGCGACCAGACCACCCTGCAACGACTCACCAGCGGTCTGTACTGGGTCGCGGTCCTCTTCGCAGCGGTGCTCATCGTGCAGCGCGCGTTCGCAGTCGAGTCCGACGACGGTGTCCGCGATGCACTCCGGCTGGCCGGCATGCGGCCGGCGTCGGTCTTCGTCGGCAAGGCCGGCGCGATCTTCGTCCAGCTCATCGTGCTCGAGGTTCTCCTGGGCGTCGGTGTCGCCGTCTTCTTCGGCACGACGTTGACGGGCTGGGGGCTCTTGATCGCATCGGCAGTGGTCGCGGCCGCTGGCATCTCGGCAGCTGGCACGCTGTACGGCGTGCTCACCGCCGGGCTCCGGGTCAAGGAATCCCTGCTCCCCATGCTGTTGTTGCCGGTCCTCGCCCCGGTGCTCATCGGCGCGACCCGCGCCATGGGTGCCGCCCTGGGTGATGTCGCAGTCGACGGGTGGTCGTGGTTCAATTTCCTCGCGATCTTCGCCCTCATATATGTGGCACTCGGACTGTTCGCGTTCGGTCCACTCCTGGAGGAGTCGTGACCGACACGACCACCAACCCGCCGGGGGCAGGCATGGGCGCCCCGACGCGTTCCGGCGACGACCCCCGCAATACGGCGTCGAAGGGCACACGGGTGTTCGGAATCCTGTCGCTCATCGGGATCGGCTGGCTGGTCGCGCTCGGTCTCGGCCTCAGCCCCGACGACCAGACCCAGGGCGACCTGGTGCGTCTCATGTACGTCCACGTGCCGTCGGCCTGGCTGGCGTACCTCTCCTTCGGTGTGACCGCCATGGGCAGCATCATGTATCTCTGGAAGCGCTCCGAGTGGTGGGACCTCGTGGCGGCGTCGTCCGCCGAGATCGGCGTGTTGTTCACCGGCCTCGCACTGGTCACCGGCATGATCTGGGGCCGTCCCACCTGGGGCAGCTACTGGGAGTGGGGTGATGCCCGCCTGGTGACCACCCTCGTCCTGTTCTTGATGTTCCTCGGCTACCTCGCCGTCCGTCGTATCCCCGCCGACACCCATGTCCGGTCGCGACGGTCGGCCATCGTCGCGCTCATCGCGGTCGTCGACATCCCGCTCGTGCACTTCTCCGTGAAGTGGTGGCGCACGTTGCACCAGGAGGCAACGGTGCTCAGCTCCGACTTCGATCCCAAGATCGACGATCTCATGCTGTTCACCCTGATGGTCGGCCTGGTGGTGTTCACGCTCGTCTACGTGTGGTTCATGTTGCACCGGTTCCGAGTCGCCTGGCTCGAGGAGCAACTCCTCGACCACTCCCTCGCCGACGCCATCGAAGCTCGCAGGGCCGAGGCCGTCGGGACCGGAGCGACAACGTGAGCAACTGGGGCTACATCATCGTGGGCTGGTCGGCCGCGGCGGGTGTTCTCGGCGCCTACGCGGTGCGCCTCGTGACCCGTGGGCGCAGCCTGTCCCGTCGGGTTCCACCGGAGCGGCGCCGATGGATGGGCTGAGTGATCCGCCGGCCGCCTCGGTCGAGCAGATCCGAACCGACGATGCCGGCGGCGACACGATCGTCCCGTCGGAGCGCACGGGTGCAGCACGCGGCGGGGTCCGACGCTGGTTGACCACCGCCTTGGCGGTCCTCGCCTTCGCCGCGGTCGGGTTCGTGTTGTTCAAGGGCCTCACCGACGCAGCCTTGTTCTTCCGCAACGCCGACGAGGCCGTCGCCGACCGCGACGATCTCGGCGAGAGTCGTTTCCGTCTCCAGGGACTCGTCGTCGACGGCTCCGTCGAACAAGACGGCGACCTGGTCCTGTTCGCCGTCGAGTTCAACGACATCCAGGTCGACGTCGCGCACGAGGGCTCGCCGCCGCAACTCTTCGCGGCCGGCATCCCGGTCGTGCTCGAGGGGAACTTCGTCGATGCGTCGAGCCCGGTCGGCGTCTCGTTCGCCAACACCGACGGCACCAGCGTCGACGGCTACTACTTCTCGAGCGACCGCATCCTCGTGAAGCACGACAACGAGTACGAGGAACAGAACGAGGACCGCCTCGACGACGCGCGCCTGGGTAGCGAGTCGAGCTGATGCGGCCCCGACGCGGCCACCGGCGATGAACCTCGCACTCGGCTCCGGCGCCATCACCCTGGCGTTCGCGGCCTCGGTGCTCGGTGCCGTCACCCTGGCGGGCGGACTGCTCCGGGGTCGCCGCGAGCTGCTGCCGCTCGGTCGGGTCTACGCATGGATCGCACTGGGGGGTGCTGCGCTCGCGTTCATCGCGATGGAACGAGCGCTCATCACCCGCGACTTCAGCGTCGCGTACGTGGCCGAGGTCGGCAGCAGCCGCACCCCGCCCCTGTTCAACTTCACCGCGCTGTGGTCGTCGCTCGAGGGCTCGATCCTGTTGTGGACCCTCGTCCTCGCCGGATACCTCGTCGTGGTCGCGACCAAGTTCCGCCGCCGGCTCACCGATCCCATGGTCGCCTGGGCACTGCTCACGATGTTCGTCGTCGCCATCTTCTTCTTCGGGCTGATGCTGCGTCCGATCCTGGGATTCGAGGGGCCGGCCAACCCCTTCGCATCCTTCGATCCGCCGCCCGGCTACGACGGCCCCGGCCCCAACCCGTTGCTCCAGAACAACGTGCTCGTGGCCTTTCACCCCCCGCTGCTCTATCTCGGCTATGTCGGGTTCACGGTGCCGTTCGCGTTCGCGATTGCGGCACTGGCGACGGGCCGCCTCGGCGAGGGGTGGCTCATCGAGACCCGGCGATGGACCTTGTTCGCGTGGGGATTCCTCACGTTCGGCATCGTCCTGGGCGCCTGGTGGAGCTACGACGTGCTCGGATGGGGCGGCTACTGGGCCTGGGACCCCGTCGAGAACGCGTCGATCCTGCCGTGGCTGACCGGTACCGCCTACCTGCACTCGGTGATGGTGCAGGAGCGGCGCGGCATGCTCCGGGTGTGGAACCTCTCGCTCGTGTGCGCCACCTTCTCGCTGACGATCCTCGGCACGTTCATCACCCGGTCGGGCGTGCTCGACTCCGTCCACGCATTCAGTGAGTCGGGTATCGGTCCGACGCTGCTCGGGTTCTTCGCGCTCATCGTGATCGTCACGGTGGGCCTCATCGGCTGGCGTGGCGATTTGCTCCGTTCGCCGGGCCGTGTCGACTCCCCCATCTCGCGGGAGGGGGCGTTCCTCGCCAACAACCTGATGTTCGGTGCGTTCGCCTTCGTGGTCCTGCTGGGCACCGTGTTCCCGCTGATCCTCGAGGCGGTGAACGGCGAGCAGATATCGATCGGCCTGCCCTACTTCAACCGCATGGCCACACCGATCGGGTTGACGTTGCTCTTCCTGATGGCCATCGCGCCGGCGCTCCCGTGGCGGAAGACGACCGGCGAGGTGCTACAGCACCGGCTCGAATGGCCGGCATGGATCGGTGTCGCCTCCCTGGTGGTGGCGCTGTTGTCGGGCGCTCGCGGGCTCGCCCCGCTCCTGGCCTTCGGGCTCGGCGGCTTCGCGGCCGGCGCCGCGCTGCGCACGGTCGTGCTCGCGACGAGGCGACAGGGCTGGAGAGGGCTGGTCGGCCGCACCAACGGCGGCATGATCGTTCACCTCGGCGTCGTCCTCGTCGCAGTCGCGCTCGCCGCCAGCAACTCCTATCTGAGTCAGGCCGAGTTCGAGCTGTTCCAGGGCGAGTCGGCCACCATCTCCGGGCACACGCTCACCTACGAGCGGTTCGACGAGATCGACTCGGTCGAGAAGCTCCGCAGCCAGGTCACCGTGTCCGTCGATGGCCAGACCCTCGTGCCGAGTCTCGACCGATTCAAGGTCAGCGGCCGGGTGATCGGTGACCCGGATACCCGCAGCACGCTCGTCGAGGACGTGCAGCTCGCCATCATCTCTCTCCCCACCGACGACGGACCGGTCATCGTGCGCGCCACGGTGCAGCCGATGATCATGTGGCTGTGGCTGGGCGGCATCGTGATGGGTATCGGGACGGTGCTCTCCATCTTCCCGGGGCGTCGCCGCCGTGGGACCGAGGCCGTCTCGGCGCCGGTCGGTCAGGCTCGGCCCCTGCGCCCGTCGACGCCCGCCCCCCGAGCCGAAGAACCGGTGTCGGTCCGGTGACCGACCCGACTCCTCCCGGATCGCTCGACGAAGAGGTCGCCGAGGTCGAGCTGCGGGACCGACCGCGGCTCGCGGCCTGGGCCGTTGCGCCGGTCGCGGTCGTGCTCGCCGGCCTCTTGATCGTGCTCGCTGTCGCCGACACCGAACGGAATCAGCCCGGTCGGGGAGAGCTGCTCGGACAGATCGCGCCGCAGGTATCGGGTCAGACCATCGACGGCGACACGTTCGACAGCGACGCGCAACGGGGTCGATGGGTCGTCGTGAACTTCTTCGCGTCGTGGTGCCCGCCCTGTCGTGGTGAGCATCCCGAGCTCGAAGCGTTCGTCGAACGGCACGCTGACAGGGACGCCGTGCTCGTCGGCGTGGCGATGACCGACGAGGAAGACGACGTCCGCGCCTTCTTCGAGGAGCTCGGCGGCGATTGGCCCGCCATCGCGACCGACACCACCTCAACGGTGATCGACTTCGGGGTCAGCGCACCGCCGACGACATTCGTCATCGCACCCACGGGCGTGGTCGTCGAGCAGTACATCGGCCAGGTGACCGCCGACCAGCTCGACGACACGATCGCCCGCTACAGCCCGACCGGCGAGCTCGGCGAATGAGCACTGACACTCGCCTCCGGACGACGGTGTCGTGGACGCTCATCGCCATCGTCGCCGTCGCGGCGCTGGCATTCGGCACGCTCGACGAGGGCGGATCGACGACGAACGCCGACCGGGTGTTCGATCTCGCCCGTTCGATCCGGTGCCCACAGTGTTCGGGCCAGTCGGTCGCCGAGTCCGACGTGGCGATCGCACGCGAGATCCGCGCCGACATCGCGGTGCGGGTCGACGCTGGGGAGTCCGACGAGGCGATCCAGCAGGTGTACGTCGATCGCTACGGCTCGTCGATCCTGCTCACGCCGTCAGGATCGGGCCTCGAGGGGCTGGTGTGGATCATCCCGATCGTCGGCGTGGCAGCTGCCATCGTCGTCCTGGGGTTTGCGTTCTCGCGATGGCGCCGCGCTGCCCCTGCGATGGCGACCGATGCCGATGTCGTGCTGGTCGACCAGGCCCGACGCCGTGGCGGCTGAGCCGACCGCTCGCGTCCGCCGGCTCGGTCCCGACGAGCTGGCAGAGCTGGAGGAGCAACGATCGTTCCTCCTCCGGTCGCTCGACGATCTCGAGGCCGAGCTCGCCGCGGGTGACATCGACGAGGCCGACCACGCCGCATTGCGAGACGACTACACGAGGCGCGCCGCCGAGGTCCTCCGCGCCATCGACGCCGGCAAGGCCGCGATCCGTTCGGCGGCGCCGCCCCGGAGTCGCGCCAGGACAGCGGTCGTGCTCGTCGGAGCTCTCGCCGTCGCGACTATCGCCGGATTCCTGCTCGCCCGATCCGTCGGCTTCCGTGGTGCGACCGAGTCGGCTACCGGTGACATCCGAACGTCGGTGCGGACGACGTTGCTCGAAGCGGCCGACCTGGGTGCTCAGGGCGAGCTCGAAGCCGCCATCGAGCGCTACGACGAGGTCCTCGAACAGCAGCCATCGAACGTCGAGGCTCTCACCTACAAGGGCTGGTACATCTTCTTGTCCGACGCGTCACCCCAGGTCGAATCCGAGGTCGAAGCGCTCCTCGACGCCGCAGTCGTCGCCGACCCGCGCTTTCCCGATGCCCGGGTCTTCCGGGCAGTGCTCCTCAACGACCAGGGTCGATACGACGAGGCCGCGGC
>Ga0224508_10000402_pt1 | contig 42907 bp, 33 predicted proteins | sample SF_Jan12_sed_USG_4_FD_170157 | JGI IMG/M metagenome (GOLD analysis project Ga0224508, IMG submission 170157) | Sediment microbial communities from San Francisco Bay, California, United States - SF_Jan12_sed_USGS_21 | ecosystem: Environmental > Aquatic > Marine > Sediment | place: USA... | reverse complement strand
CGAGCCCGAAGGGCGAAGCCCGGCGCGTACGCGCCGGCAAGGCAGAGCAAAGCGACCGCCGCGCCAGGGAGGATTACGGGTGGGGGTGGGCGGGGCGGTGTCAACAAGCCGTACCACGCCACCCACCCAACACCCCCGCCCCCCAACACCCGCGGCAGCGTCAGTGCCAGCGTCGGTGCCAGCGTCAGTGCGTGCCCAGCTCTTTGAGATCCGGTCCCGACCACAAGGTCGTCGACAGCTTCGACTGCAAGTCTGCGGCCGTCAGCCCGTGTCGAACCTCTCGAACGCGCACCCCTTCCGGGCTGAAGTCGAATACGGCAAACGGACAAATGAGACGCGTGATTTGGACGCCAGTGTCGCCGCGTGGGCAAACGAGTGAGCCAAGCTGCTCGACGGTGGTGTGGCTCAAGCCAACGACCGGACAATCGAGGGCACACGGATCGGCATTCGTCACTGCGCGCCCCTGCGGCGACACCGCGCTCACTTCGATGAACGCGATCTCCGTGGGCGCTTGCTTCGCTCCTTCGCCATGCAGATCGATCGCGCTTCGCAGCGCCTGCGGAAGGCCCCGGCCGAACCACATGCCCTGCTTGGACTCGCACTCCTCCGCGGCGCGCGAGAGTAGGCGCTCGAGACTAGCTGCGTGCTCGGGCAATGGCATCGGTGAACCGCCGGAACAGGTACCGCGAGTCGTGCGGCCCCGCAGCTGCTTCGGGGTGGTACTGAACGCTGAACGCCCCGGTTTCGAGGTGTTGGATTCCCTCGCAGGTGTCGTCGTTGAGGTGCAAGTGAGTGACCTCGCACTTGCCTTTGAGGGAATCGACATCGACGCAGAAGCCGTGGTTCTGGGTCGTGACCTCGATGCGGCCGGTCTGTAAGTCTTTGACCGGCTGATTGAGCCCGCGATGACCAAACTTGAGCTTGTAGCTCTGCCCCCCAAGCGCGAGGCTCATCAACTGATGGCCGAGGCAGATGCCGAAGATGGGACGCTGGCCCAGGAGCTCGCGGACGGTCGCGACTCCGCCGGTGACGGCAGCCGGGTCGCCGGGGCCGTTGGACAGGAAGATGCCGTCCGGATCGAGCGCGAGCACCTCCTGTGCGCTTGCCGTCGCCGGAACGACCGACACCTTGCATCCCTCGTCGACGAGGCACCGCAGGATGTTGAGCTTGACGCCGAAGTCCATCGCGACGACGTGCCAGGGGCGCGCGCCTGAGCGCGGCACCGACCAAACGCCCGTGCCCTCCGTCCACTGGTAAACCTCCGGCGTCGTCACCTCACCGGTGAGATTCTGCCCGGTCATGGGAGGCGCTGCTTTCGCGCGGTCATGCAGCGATGCCGCGTCTTCGGTGCCAACGGCTGCCATCTGTGCGCCCTGGTCCCGGATGTGGCGCGTGAGCGTCCGGGTATCGACGCCGGTGATTCCGACGATGCCCATTCTGGCGAGGTAGGCGTCGAGCGACTCCTTCGTGCGCCAATTGCTCTCGATGGCGGACAGCTCCCGCACGACGAAACCGCGAAGGGCAGGGCGCCTCGCCTCGCCGTCTTCGACCGTGATGCCGGTGTTGCCGATCTGGGGGGCCGTCATGGTGACGATTTGGCCGCAGTACGAAGGGTCGGTGAGGACTTCTTCGTAGCCGGTCATACCGGTCGTGAACACCGCTTCGCCGGTGGCTGTGCCTGTGGCGCCAAAGCTGGTCCCCGAAAAGCGGGTTCCATCGGCAAGTACCAAGTGTGCTTCTTTGCTCATGTCCTCAGCTCGTGCACGACACTGCCCCCTACGATCGTCATGACGGGCCTTCCCATGAGCTCACGACCGAGCAACGGCGTGTTGTGCGATTTGGAGCGTAGCGCTTCTTTGTCGAGAATCCATCGGGCTTCCGGGTCGAGAACGGTGATGTCCGCGCGCCGCCCGACTTTCAGGGAGCCTCCTTCGAAATCGGGGAGCAGGCGCGCAGGGGCGGTCGACAGCGCCTCGACGAGGCGCAAAGGCTTGAGCACGCCATCGCGCACGAGCTGGAACATCGAGCCGATCGCGGTTTCGAGCCCATTGATGCCCACCGAGGCTGCCTCGAACTCGCAGTCCTTCTCGAGCTCGCTGTGCGGCGCGTGGTCGGTCGCGATGCAGTCGATGGTACCGTCGGCGATCGCCTCGCGAAGGGCTTCGAAATCTTCAGCTTCACGAAGCGGAGGGTTGACCTTGCAATAGGTATCGTAACTCAGGAGGGCCTCGTCGGTGAAGAGCAGGTGGTGCGGCGTCACCTCGGCCGACACGGGCAAACCTCGCGACTTCGCCTCGCGAATCAGCCGAACCGCCCCGAAGCTCGAGATGTGCGCAACGTGGTATCGGGCGCCGGTGGTCTCCGCGAGAATCAAATCCCGGGCCACGATGATGTCCTCGGCCGCGCGCGGCCACCCCCGAAGCCCGAGCTGGGTCGAGCGCGCGCCTTCGTGCATCTGCGCGCCTTTGGTGAGGTTGTGGTCTTCGCAGTGTTGGCTCACCAGCAGGTCGAACGTGCGCGCGTACTCCATCGCATGCCGCATGACCGCGGCGTTCATCACGCAAACGCCATCGTCGCTGACCCCAATCGCGCCCGCCTCGCGCAAGTCTGCCATCTCGGTGAGCTCGGCGCCTTTTTGCCCCCGGGTCACCGCTCCAAAGGGCATCAAGCGCGTGCCACCGTGCTCTTTTGCCCGAGATATCATCATCTCGGTGATGGCGCGCGTGTCGTTCGTCGGCCTGGTGTTGGGCATCGGGCACACGGCAGTGAACCCGCCCGCAGCCGCTGCGTCCAGGCCCGAGCCGATGTCCTCTTTGTACTCTTGCCCGGGCTCACGCAGATGCACGTGGAGGTCGATGAAGCCCGGACAAACCCAGTGTCCGGACGCGTTCACGATGCGCACGGCCTCGCTCGCCTGACAGGCCGCACCTGCATCGCGACCGAGCTCCTTGATGCGCCCCGCTTCGATGACGACGTCGGCAGCTTCGTCGAGCCCCTGCGAAGGATCGAGAACGCGCCCGCCACGCAGGACGATCAGCTCGGTCAGCATAGCGGTCCGCGCTTACGTGACGGACCCGAACCAGTCAACCCGCTTAGCCGGCTTTGCGCTGAAGATCGTCGTCGTCCGCCACCCCGTCGTCTGCCGCCGCCACCGTGCCGACGGAAGACGAGAGCTTCGACTGCGACTTCTTTTCCTCGACGCGCTTCTTCATCGTCATCACCTTGCGGTAGACCGACGCGAAGTCCTTGTTGCGGGTGGCCATCGATGGGGTGCCGCCGCGCAGGAGGGTTTGCAGGATGAACTCGAGAACTTGAATCTCGCCTTCGGAGAAACTGTTGCTGATGCGCATGGTGCCGATCTACCACCGCTCCGTGTACATGACAATCAGTGACGTGAGATGTAGGGCCACAAGATGTCATCGAGATTCCAGGTTTGAGTCCCAAGATCACAGAACCTCATGCTTTCCTGGCCTGGCGCCACCGGGATCGACGATCGCCGGTTTCCATGGAAATTGTGAAGGCCTGTTGACAAATGGAGTTCGAGCGAACGCTGGCAGCGCCGGCCTAGTGGTCCGCGGCGGTCACCCGGACGACCTCGTCGATCGTCGTGACGCCTGCGAGCACTTTGTTCAGGCCGGCACGGCGTAGCGTGGCAACCCCGCCCCGAATCATCTCGTCCTTGACCTCAGCAGTGGACCCGCCCTGAAGCACGATTTCGCGGAGCCGGTCTTTGAACGGCATGACCTCGTAGAGGGCGATTCGGCCCTTGTAGCCGGTGTCGTTGCAAACCTTGCAGCCGGTGCCACGGAATGCGACCGCGGTGGCGATTTCGCTCTCCTCGAAGCCCACGTCGATCAGGACCTGCTCGTCGGTGGGGACCTGCACTTTGCATTCCTCGCAGATCTTACGTCCGAGACGCTGTGCCACGACGCAATTGACCGAGGCGGTCACCAGGAACGGCTCCACGCCCATGTTCAGGAGACGAGTCACGGTGCTCGGCGCGTCGTTGGTGTGGAGCGTCGACAAGACCAAGTGGCCCGTCAACGCGGCCTTGACCGCAATCTCGGCGGTTTCGAAGTCTCGAATCTCACCGACCATGATGATGTCGGGATCCTGACGCAGGAACGAACGCAGAGACGCGGCGAAGTTGAGGCCGATGTCCTCGTGCATCTGTACCTGGTTGATGCCCATCAGGTTGAACTCGATCGGATCCTCCGCCGTGCTGACGTTGGTGCCGACTTCATTGAGGTCCGACATGGCGGAGTAGAGCGTCGTCGTCTTGCCGGAGCCCGTCGGCCCGGTGACCAGCACCATCCCGAAGGGCTGATGAATTGCGTCACGGAAATCCGAAAGCGGCTTCTGCTCGAAACCGAGCTTCGTCATGTCGAGCTGAAGGTTCGACTTGTCCAGAAGACGAAGGACGATCTTCTCGCCCCAGAGCGTAGGGACGGACGAAACACGATAGTCCATCTCGCGGCCCTTGCCGAGCTTGAGCTTGATACGCCCGTCCTGCGGCAATCGGCGCTCGGCGATGTCGAGCGAGGACATGATTTTCAAACGCGATGCGATGGCGTTCTTGAGCTTGATCGGCGGCGTCATTTCCTCGTGGAGCACGCCGTCGACGCGGTACCGGACACGTAGGACTCGCTCGTACGGCTCAACGTGAATGTCGGATGCGCCTTGCTTGATTGCATTGAGCAGAATCGCGTTGCAAAGCCGAACGACCGGCGCATCCTCGCTCGCTCGTTCGAGGTCGAGGAGATTGTCATCCTCATCGGTAGTGGCGACCTCGATCTCGGACTCGTCGAAGCCCTCCATGATGTCGTCGTAGGAAATCTCCGGCTGTGCGTACGCTTTCTCGAGCGCGCTCAAGATGGCGCTTTCTGACGAAACGACGGGCTCCACGTTGTAGCCCGTGAGGAACTTCACATCGTCGATTGCGTTCAGGTTCGACGGATCGGCCATGGCCACGATGAGCGAGCTTCCGGCGCGTGAGACTGGGATGATCTTGTGACGCTCGCAAACCTGAGGGCTGATGAGCTTCAGAATCTCTCGGTCGATTTCGTATTCGGAGAGGTCGATCGACTGGACGCGATACTGCTCGCTCAAGAAGTCGGTGATCTCTTGGTCGGAAATCGCGCCGAGGCGGGCGAGCGCGTAGCCCAGACTGATGTTGTCATCCTTCTGATGCTTCTGCGCTTCGCGCAATTGCTCGAGGCTGATTCTCTTCTCGCGTACGAGGAGCTCACCGAGTCTGTTTCTGCTCATGCCCGTTCAATTCCCAAATCGGATACAGTCTTAGTATATTTATTCACAAATATCCGGCAAACTCAAGTGCTGGTGCAAGCCGGCCGACTATCGGGCCGATCAATTCGGGCACGTCGAGTATGAAAGCTAGCTTACCTTTGGAAAAGGCGCTTGGCGAAAAGGGCGCTTTCCTCAGTATTTACGGGCAATTTTCGCCGGCCGCCGGAGCCTCTTGGCTTGCCGTTCCTCGGCCGTCGCGGTACCGAGCGTGAGTGGCGAAGCCAAAAAAGCAAATCACCGCAGCCCCGAAAGACGCGGGGGAGGCGCTCGAGCAGATCGAACAGCCCAAGATGAACTGGAAGGTCCTGGGCCTCATCGGCGTGGCGCTGGCCGTGGTCTGGGTCATCGCTGGCATCCTGCAGCCGAGCATTGGGTACGTGGGCCTGATCGTCGCGGGGGTGCTCACCCTCATCGCGCTCGGATTTCTGATCTGGATCTGGCGGCTGACCCGCAAGTCGGCCGACATCGCGGCAATTCTAAGGGGCGCAACCGACAAGGAAGGGCGCCTGGCCGCGCTGGAGCAACTGCGCGCCCGACAGACGCCCGGCGGCAAGGATGCCCTGAACGCCATCGCCCAGGCGCAGCTCGTGGCGCAGGAGGAGCCGGCCGAAGCGATTCGCATTCTCGAGGGGATCGACATCAACAAGGCGCCGGCGATGGTTCAGGACGATGTTCGGGCCAACCTCGCGATGTTCTATCTGATGACAGGGCGGGCGCGTGATGCGCGCGAGCTCAGCAACGACATACGCCTCGACCGCCAGCCTCAGGCCAAGGCCAAGGCGATGTATGCCGCCGTGGTTGCGGAATCGTTGGCGCGCACGGGCGACGCCGAGGAAGCGCGCAAGCTGCTCGAAACCTACGATCCCAAGGACAAAGAGTTTGGACAGGTTTCCGGCATGCTCCTTCGCGCGCAGGTCTATACCTATACGGCGACGAAAAAACGTGGACGGGCGCGCGAGGCGATGGACCAGCTGCTCGAAGTCGACCCGAACATGGTGGCTGCGTTCATTCAGAAAGGGACGCGCCCCGAGCTCAGCCGCCTTGCAAAGCAGGTGCTGGCCAGCGCCGGCGCGCTCCCCAAGCAGAAGATGCGCGTGCGTACGCGCTGAGGGCTCGTGACCGCTCGAACCTGGACCATCCGCGAAGTCCTCGACTGGGCCACGGAGGATTTCACCGGGCGGGGCATCGAAAGCCCTCGCCTCGATGCGGAGCTCCTCGTCGCCGAAGCGCTCGGGACCGATCGGGTCGGGCTCTATCTCGATCTCCATCGGCCGCTGGTGGACGTCGAACGGAGCTCGATTCGACCCCTGGTGGCCCGCCGCAGGGAACGCGAGCCCGTTGCATACATCCTCGGGCACCGCGACTTCTACGGCCGACGCTTCAACGTGACCAATGACGTGCTCATCCCGCGACCCGATACGGAAACCCTCGTCGACCACGCGCTCGAATGCATCCCCGACGACCAGCCCTGCCGGGTGCTCGACATCGGAACCGGCAGCGGCGCCATTGCGGTGACCATCGCGGCCGAGCGGCCGTTGGCGATCGTCACGGCAACCGACATCTCCGAAGCGGCGCTGACGGTGGCTGCCGACAATGCCGAACGACTTGGCGTCTCAGACCGGATCCGACTCGAGCGGGCGGACCTGCTGAGCGGCACCGAGCAGTACGACCTGATCGTGTCGAACCCGCCCTACATCGCTCGGTCCGAGATGCAATCTCTGCAGGCCGAGGTGCGGGAGCACGAGCCGTCGGGCGCGCTCGAGGCCGGCGAAGATGGGCTGGACATCATCAGAGCCTTGCTGGTGGCGACAGAAGCTGCCGCGGCGACAGGGGCGCAGCTGCTGGTCGAAGTCGGCGCGGGGCAAGCCCCCTTGGTGGCGGATTTCGCTTCGGCGCACACCGCCTGGAATCCGGTTGCGGTGCACCGGGACCTCCACCGCATCGAGCGGGTCGTTCACCTTCGTCGAATCTGACGCAGCCAAAGCTCGCTAAAGAGCAGGGCGACGACCAGCAGAAGCAGCCAGGGTGCCAACGGTTGCTCGACACCGCTCGAAGCGTCGAGCGTGACGGCTTCGAAACGGCTCTCCAACTCGGGCGCGCCCCTCGAGACGAGGTCGCTCTCGGCGGGCGGCGCATCGACGACGAAGGCAAAGCGGGCACCGTTGACGCCGTTCACGAGCACTCGATAGGCCCCGATTTCGCCGGTGTCCCGAAACGCCACGCGGTCGGCTTCCCCGAGATCGACGGTCCGGCCCGTCGGGGTCACGACCTGGATGCGCTGGCTCTGGGTCGACCCTGGAAGCGACACGGACCCATGCGGTTCGACGGAATGCTCGGTGCGCCCGGCCAAACGGAGCAGCGTATCGAGCACGAACGGCACGAATACCGGCTGGTAGGGCAAGTCGGTCCACGCGTCGTCGATGGTGGTCGCCATCATGGCCACACGGCCGTTTCGGTACCGGTGCTCCAACATCGCGGCGGCACCATCGCTGAAGCGCGCGGTCACCACGGCATTGAGAGAAACCTCCGCGATCGGCGTGCGGCCGTGCACCTTGGCTTGGTCGAGCTCGGGAAGGGCCTTCGACCTCAGAGACAGGGGCCGCGCTTCCATGCGCGTTGCGGTGTAGCGACCCGGAAGCAGCTCGCGGAGGACGCTCCCGTACGCCCTCGGGTTGACTCGATCGCCGGCGGTAATCCACAGGCTCCCGCCGCCGCCGACGAACCGTCGGATGAGCGGAAGCCACTTCTCGTCGAGGGTGGCATTCGCCATCACGACCACGTCGGAGCGGATGATGGCGCTTTCGGAAAGGTCCTGGGCGTCCAGGGTTTCAACCGCAAAGGAACGGCCAATGCGCGGGGCGACGCCGAGCGCATGACTCAGAAACGCGGTCTCCCGCTTGCGCGGATCGGGGTGAGGGTCGCCGTCGACGAGCAGCACATGCACCGTGTCCGACCCCAATAAGACCCCGCGCACGTTGTCCGCAGGAAGAACGTCGTCGGGGTCGAGCTGCAGCTCGACGACCGCGTCCGTCGAGCCTGGCCCGATTGACAGGGACGCCTCCGCGCCATCGGCTGTGCGCTCAACCGAGGCCTTTTGCGTCTCCTGCCCCTTCTGCCGCATGCGGACGGTTTGCTGCGATTGGGTCGACGTACCCGCAATACGGACGTCGAGCCGCATTCCGCCCGGGGCGTCGCGCGCTCCGATCACTTCGACTGACGCGATGCGGCGGTTGTCGGGATCGGGCGTGGAGACCGTTTCGAAGGCGACTCGAATGCCGCGGCTCGGCCATTCACAAGATTCGGCGCGTGTGCCTTCCGCAAAATCGGAGAAGACCAGCAGACGCCGATCCGGAAGCTCGCTTTCGAGCAGGAGCTCTACCGCCGTTTGCACCGCATCACACATGGCATCGCCGCGCGTAGAGCGTCGATCGATCTCGTTGAATACCGTTTCGACCATCTCGAGGTCCGAACGCCGACGGACCCAGACTCGGGGAGATTTTCCGGACAAGACGACCGAAACCTCGGAGCCTCCGGGGAGATTGTTCACCTGCTCGGTCGAAAGCTCAGCCGCCCGTTCGATGAGCGTCTTCCCCTCGTGAATTGCCGCCATCGACATGGAGTCGTCGAGCACGATCGCAAGCGCATGCTGCCGGTCCAGGAGGTTCGACTGGACGACGCGGTAGGGAGCTGCCGCGACGAGGACCAGTGCTGCGATGAGCAAGACCCGTGCGATCAATAGCAGCATGTCCACGACGCGGAGCCGCGCGGCTCGCGTGGCATGAATCCGATGAAGGAACGCGATGGTCGGCAGCGTTTGCCTCGGAAGCTTCTGTCGCCTCAGCAAGTGAGCGAGGATCGGAATCGAAACGGCGACGAGCCCGGCGAGCGCCCATGGCAGACCAAAGCCCATGACTCAGCCATCCCGTAAGAGCTGGAGCAGCGTGTGCTCCGGCGGAGTGTCGGTCCTCGCTAGGAGATACCGTGCGCCGGCCGCGACCACGCGTCGCTGACAGGACTCGACGAAGGCATCGATCGCCTCTCGGTACTGTCTCCGAAGACCCTTCGGATCGACTTCCACAGGCAACTCGCCTTCGAGGCCTTCAAAGTGCATCGGCTGCTCGTACGGAAGCTCGAGCTCGGCCGGATCAAGGACGTGAAGCACGATGGTTTGGTGGCCCCGCGCCTCGATTCGAGCGATGGGGTCGAGGGCTTCGTTGTCGAGGTCGAGCAAATCGCTTGCGATGACGACAAGCCCCATGCGACCGGCATGCTCGATCAGCTTGTCGAGCGAGGCATGAAGGGCCGTCTGCCCGCTCGGTGGCGTCGGCTCGGCGAGCGTGCGCATCAGGTAGTCGAGGTGCGCAGGGCCGGAGCGCGCGGGCAATCGATCGCGAATCTTCTCATCGAAGGTCACGAGCGAGACCGCGTCGCCTTGGCGGGTCAGGAGGTAGGCGATGGCCGCGAGGAGAGTGGCGGCATGATCGATCTTGCTGACATCGTCGCTTCCCCAGTGCATCGACGGAGAGATGTCGAGCGCCAGGGTCCCGCGGAGCTGGGTCTCGTGCTCGAAGTGCTTGATCGTGTACCGGTCGGAGCGGGCATAAGCGCGCCAGTCGATCCACCGCGGATCATCCCCGGGCCGATATGCACGGTGCTCTTTGAAGATCGCGCTTGCGCCGCGGTGAGGGCTTCGGTGCATGCCGGCGAGCAGACCGTCGACGGTGCGCTTCGCACGAAAGGTGAGCCCGGCCAAACGTACCGCGAGCTCGGGTTCGAGCACGTGGGTCACGGCACGATGCTTTGGGTGATGCCTTCGATGACGTCGGCCGGCGTCACACCTTCGGCTTCCGCTCGGAAATTCATGACGAGCCGATGCTTCAAAATCGGGTCGACCAGCGCGCGCACGTCGTCGACCTCGGCCGCATAGCGACCGTGCAGGACAGCGCGTGCCTTGGCACCGAGGATCAGCCCCTGACTGGCTCGAGGGCCGGCACCAAATGCGACGTTCTTTCGCACGAGGTCCGAGGCTTTGCCCTCATCGGGCCTCGAGGCCCTCACCAGGTCCACGGCGTGCTGGACCACGTGATCGGCGGCTGGAACGCGCGGAACCAGGTTCTGAAAGCCCACGATGTCTGCGGCCGAGAGCACGGGCGTGATCGACGTCGGCATCGGCGCCGTCGTCCGCTTCACGATGTCGACCTCTTCGTTCGGGCTAGGGTACCGAACGTCGATCTGAAAAAGAAAGCGGTCGAGTTGCGCTTCGGGCAAGGGATAGGTGCCCTCCTGCTCGATTGGATTCTGGGTCGCAAAAACCAAGTAAGGCTGCTCCAGCGCGTAGGTGTTGCCACTCGCGGTGACCTGCCCTTCAGCCATCGATTGAAGGAGCGCAGCCTGCGTCTTGGGTGGCGCGCGATTGATCTCATCGGCGAGCAGGATGTTGGTGAAGACCGGACCCGCAATGAACCGGAAGTGACGCTTGCCGGTCGTCGCGTCCTCTTCGAGGACATCGGTCCCGGTCACATCGCTCGGCATCAGGTCCGGCGTGAATTGGATGCGGTTCGAATGGAGCGAGAGAGCATCGGCGAGCGTGGTGATCAGCAGGGTCTTCGCGAGCCCGGGCACGCCGACGAACAGACCGTGACCGCGTGCGAACAGCGCGATGAGGAGCAGCTCGATCACGTCTTCCTGCCCAACGATGCGCTGCTTGAGCCTCGAGACGATTTCATCGCGCGCGCTTGCGAGCTGTTGCACGCGCAGCACGTCGGAGGCGGCGCCACTGGGCGCGGGGGGTGGAGTGCTGCGTACGGGTTCGGTCACCGGGACCTTCTAGCGCCTGACGGCAACAAGTGCCACATCACTCGCGGATCCCGCCGAGCCGGGAACAAAGCGTTGCTTCGTGATCGGCATGGGGAACGCCGAGCTTTGACAAAATGCAATGGGGCTGTGGATCGAATGGGTTGTGGGCGATCGCCGCCGTCGCAGCTTCCTTTGCCCGCTTGCGCATCGAAAGCCGATACGCCGCGGTCGCGAGGCTGGACAGCGCGGGCGCATGCGTCGGGTATCTGTCGAGGGTGAGCATCAGGGGCGCGATGGCATCTTTAGGGCGACCGCCGGCGATGGCTGAACGGGCATAACGTGATGCGACGACGGGATCGGCCGGTGCGGCCTTGTGCGCTTTGGCGTACTCGACGGATGCGGCTGCGGGCCGGGAGCGCGTCCACAGAAGGTCCCCGAGGCGAAGGTAGTTGCGCGCACGGTCGAGCTCGACGCTGGCGAGCTCGTCTTGCTCAGTCGCCTCACCGCTGAGTCGACGGGGCAGCAACCTCGCAGGCAGCGGTTTGGGCAGCTTTGAAAGCGCCTTCTTCCAACGCGTTTCGAGGTTCTTCCAGGAAACGCCGGCAACGTGGGCCAAGGCTCTTTTGGCGTCCTCGCCCTCGCCGATCAAATAGAGCGCTTGCTGCACTCCCTCCCGCCCGTACTCCTCGTAGTAGGTCTCCATGAACGAAGAGACCTGTGCGAAAGCGAGCGAGGCTGCCTTTTGAGATGGGAGAAGAGCGATCGACGGATGCAGCTGATCGAAGCCGAGCAGCTCGTCGGCCACCGTCGCCTCGTAGAGCAACTGCGCGGACGCGGGATCGTGCCGCAGGTCAGGCTCATCCCGTCGCCAGCGGGTCTCTAGAAACTTCGCGAGCCCTTCTTGCAGCCAGACGGGCGCCTGGTCGAGCGAAGCCTTGGTGAGTAGCAGATGAACGTATTCGTGCGAAATCGTGTCGAGCCAGGGGTAGCCGTGCATCAAGGCGGCCGGCGACGCGATCATCAGTCGGCCCCACTTGCACAAGGCGATCGTTCCGGTGTTGCGGATGGCCTCGACCGGAAGTGTCGAAACGCGCGACAAGGAATCTGCGTCCGGATAGATCTCGAGACGGATTGGGCTGACCATCTTCACGCCGAGCTCCGCTTCGAGCGCCTCGCCGACAGCCTTCAGCGCGTCCACCGCGTATGGCACGAGAATTTCGTCGTTTCCGGGCGCATACCGCACCTCGATGTTGTCGAGTCGAAAGGTCTCGAAGTTCTTGGTCGTCTCGTAGGTGTCGATGATTACGTCAGCGAGGCTGCCCAAGTTCGCCGCGTAGCCCGGATTCGCTCGAAGCTCGGCGATACGCTGGGCCGCGGCCTCGTAGTTGCCGGTGTAAAACTCGGTGAGCACTTCGAGCTCGGTGACGCGGGAGCTGCGCGGGGAGTCGACGAGGTACTGGCGAAGCAGAACCTGCGCAGGAACACCTTCGCCTGCGGTCAGCGACGCTTCGAGCAGCTCCAAAATGTCAGAGCGCTTCACTTTCTCGGCGGGCACCGGCCTCGATACGGATGCGAGCAAGACGCAGGCCGTGAATAACGCGACGCGCTTCATCGAAGGAGCCTTTCGTAGTAGTCGTCGACGGCCTGCCGATAGCCGTCCGGAGGCGCACCGTTCATGGCGTCGAGCACACGGCGTCGCCAGGCGAGCTCGTCGGCCTTGGATCGGACCGCAGGGATTTCGACCCGTTCGGTGGCTCGCCCGCCCTGGGTTTGCTCTTTCCCACCGCCGCCGACCGTGTTCTTGCTTTGGGATTCGAGGTGCTGCCGCAGCCGCCGGAGCTGATCGGCCGCGGCCTCCTGCTGCTTGTTTGCCTCGAGCGGATTCGCTTGCTCCAAGGACTGCGCGGCCCGTTGCATCGGCCGCTGGATGGCTTCGAGCTGCTCCGCCGCGTCTTCGGACACCGGCACCCCCCCGACCTCTTCGCGCAGTCGTCGCGCAAGCTGACGGGTGGCTTCCTGAGTCGCACTTTGACGCTCCGCTTGTTTTTGGAGCTGTTCGCGTTCCTGGTCGGTCAGCGCGCCGCCGACATCGGGGACTGCCCCGCGCGCCGCGTCGCGCAAGTCCTGCGAGCGCGCGGACGCCTCGCGTGCTTTCGACGCCGCTTCGGAGGTCTGACCGTTCTTGCCACGAAACATCATGGCCGAGAGCTCGAGGTCTTTCGCGAGCGCGCTTGCCGCCCGTGCGAGCTGATTGGCCATCGAGAGAGCCTCGCCGAGGTCGCCTCCCTCGAGTGCCTTCTCGAAATCGTTCAAGCGCTCGGCCGCCCGTCCCTTGAGACCCGACTCGTACGGACCCAGCGCCTCGTCATCGACACCACCGAGCAGCTCCGACACTTCCTTGGCGATTTCCTCGAGCTGGCCGCGGAGCTCGCCTGCGAGCGACTCCTCGTCGCCGGCCGCCCGATCGATCGCTTTCTCGCCGACACGGCGTGCCTTGTCGGCGAGTCGCTGCTGCTCGACTTCGAGGTCGCGAATCGTATCCATGGCCTTCATCAGTGCACGCTCGCGCGGGCCAAAGCGCGCTTCGACCAGCGAATCCTCACTCTGAGCAAGAGCCTGCGTCATCGCGTCGATCGTTTGATCGAGCTTGGTCAGCGCGGCTTCCGCCGCATCGAGGTCACCGCTGGCGAGCGCTTCACGCAGGGACTGAAGGGCGTCGGTCGACTTGCTTGCCTGCTGGGACTGCTGGTTGACGAACTCTCCGGGCACGTATCGCATGGCCTGCCGAAGCTGTTCGCGCAGCGCGTCGAGGCGGCGGTCCGCGCGATCCAGGGCTGCCATCAGTGCTCGCTGTAGCTCTGGGGTTTGCCCTCGCCGTAGCTCGCCGATGAGCGAGGCGATCTCGCGGCGCAGCTGCTGCATCTCTCGAGCGATCTCGGCGGCGTCGTTCAAGCGCGCCTCGCTGATGAGATCGGCCACGATGAGCGTGTCCTTTTCCAGCTCGGCCACGACCGATTTGTCCTGCTGCTTGCGCGCTTTGGTTTGCTCGCGACTTCGATACGACGCGGCTTCCCGTTGGTGCGCCCGTTCGAGCCGCTTTCTCATGTCCAGGAGCAGCGGGATAGTCCTCGGGCCTCGGTGGTCGCCCACGTCCGCGAGCAGCTCTTTGACGCGGTCGTAGGGAACGAACATCGCCGCGCGGCGCTCCAGGGCCTCGCGAAACCTGTCGGGGACGGGCTGCTCGAGGCGAGTCGCCAAGGTCACAAGCAATGCGTCCAACAGCTGCTCGAGCTCGACGATGCGATCGCGCCGGCGGGTGATGTCCGATGCGAGGGTGAGCGTGCGCACCGCGGAGCGCCCAACGCCCGGTCCATCGACGCGATTGCCGTCCTTCGCTTCCAGCCAGACCGTCACCGCGTCGGCCGGGGCGAGGGCGAACTCGTCGAGGCGCAGAACGGACTCGCCGAACAGCTCTGTCTGCATTTGGTCGGACGGCGTCAGGATGGCCCTTCGAAGATGCTCGCCGTTCGGAAGCTTGATGATGAGGGTGAGCTCCTGCACGCCGTAGTCGTCGGTGGCTCGGTGCTGCAATTCGATCGGCTCTCGAGCTTCGACAACGAGGTCTTCCCGCGGAGCCACCATGGTGACCTGCGGCGCTTCATCGAGCTGCACCCGAATCGACCGAGCGCGATAGTCGACGCGGCGTTCGCCGCTCGTGGATTCGACGTAGATTTCGAGGGGCCCGTCGGTATCGGCGACGAACGACGTCACGAACTGACCGCCCACGCGGTCCGCCTGGACGTGGCGCCCGGGAAGCTCGAGCACCACGCGCGCGGCATCCCCGATCGGCGTGATCGTGTACTCGACCGACGTCCCGCGGGGCACGGTCAGGCGGTCGGCGTCTTCGACACGTTCATTGCCGCGGTCCATGTACTCGGGAAAGAGGAGCTCCGCATCGGTCCGCGCGACCACGTGGCCCGTCTGCGGGCCGTCGACCTCGCTGGTGTCTGCGTGGAGCAGCGCGTAACGGCCAGCTGCGGCGCGATCGAAGTCCAAGGACCACCAGGCAACCGCGGCCAGCACCAGGGTCGCCGCCAGAGCGGGTTGGAGGAGCCATCGCCAAGGAATGAACTTGCGCGCCGGCGAATCATCGAGCGAGCGCAGCAAGCGAACCCGCTGCGCAACGACGAGCTCCCGCGAGAACGCGTTTTCCGTCTGAAGCTCGTAGGCGCTTTGAAGCGGCGACAGAAGGGAAGGCTGCTCGGCCGCCACCAGCCCGAGCGCCCCGTGCCCGCGAAGCCCGCGAAGCGGCTGAATCGACCAGGCCACCGCGGCGGTCGTCATCCCAAACACCACCCCCCAGCCAACGCAGAGCCAGACCAGCGGCGTCATCGGCCCCAGCACCCAGGCAACCAGGACGAACGAGGCCAGGCCGACGGCCGAAGCCGCCGCAGCGACCCGGAGCGCCAACACCGTAGCGGCGGCGACCCGAAGCCGTCGCCGATACTCGGCGAGTCTACCGGTGGTGGAGCTCACCGGCCGATCGTAGCGCTGGGGGGAGGGGAAGCGCCACCCCGCAAAGCGACTCCGTCGCCGCGGGGCTAGGGGGCCAGTGGCAGCTTCAGCGCCAGTGTCGGTGACAACGTCAGTCCCAGGAAGGTCGATCGAAGGCCCCAGGCATGGGATCGTTTTGAGCCCATGGCCGAATCCAAAGACCGGCTCCGACGCCTCAGCCTAGGATTGCTGCTCGCATTCATCGGGTACCAATCATGGATGCAGCCGGCGTTCGTCGCGATCGGGCTGCTCGTGCTCCACTTCGGCCGCCAGCTCCCCAACAGACACTGACGCTGGCGCTGACGTCCAACTACGACGGGGCGCGGGATGTGGTGGGGTGGGGTGGGGTTGCTGAACGTGGGAGCTGGTTTGGTTTAGTTACACCGCCCGCCCACCCCCACCCGTAATCCTCCGCGCCCCGTCCATGCATGCCTTAAACGAAAAAGCCGAAGCACGAATGCTCCGGCTTTCTCAGTTCGAGCTAGGCGTTCTTTAGAAGCCCATGCCGCCCATGCCGCCGCCGTGGTCGTGACCGCCGGGCATCGGGGCCTCCTCCTTCGGGATCTCTGCGACGAGGGCCTCGGTGGTGAGCATGAGGCCCGCAACCGAAGACGCGTTCTGCAGCGCGCTACGCACGACCTTGGTCGGGTCGATGACGCCGGCCTTCACGAGGTCCTCGTACTCCTCGGTCTGCGCGTTGAAACCGTATGGACCCTTGCCGTTACGAACGTCGTTCACGACGATCGAGCCTTCGAGACCAGCGTTACCTGCGATCTGACGAAGCGGCTCTTCGATGGCGCGAAGCAGAATGCCGGTACCGATCTTCTGCTCGTCGCTGACTTCGAGCTTCTCGAGCGCCTTCTGCGAGCGAATCAGCGCAACGCCACCACCGGGGACGATGCCCTCTTCGACGGCTGCACGCGTGGCGTGGAGCGCATCCTCGACGCGCGCCTTCTTTTCCTTCATCTCGACCTCGGTGGCTGCGCCAACCTTGATCACCGCGACACCACCGACGAGCTTCGCAAGGCGCTCCTGCAGCTTCTCACGATCGTAGTCGCTGCTGGTCTCCTCGATCTGCTTGCGGATGGTCTCGATGCGGCCCGTAATGTCCTTCTTCTTGCCAGCGCCGTCGACAATGGTGGTGTTGTCCTTGTCGATGGTCACGCGCTTGGCACGACCGAGGTCGTTCAAGGTCACGTTCTCGAGCTTGATGCCGAGGTCCTCGCTCACGACGGTGCCACCGGTGAGGATGGCGATGTCCTGAAGCATGGCCTTGCGGCGGTCACCGAAGCCGGGCGCCTTGACCGAAGCGGTCTGCAGCGTGCCACGGAGCTTGTTGACGACCAGCGTGGCAAGCGCCTCGCCCTCGACGTCCTCGGCGATGATGATGAGGGGCTTCTGCTGACGGGCAATCGCTTCGAGAACCGGCAGAAGGTCCTTCATGTTCGAGATCTTCTTCTCGACGATGAGGATGTAGGGGTCTTCGATCTCGGCGACCATGCGCTCCGGATCGGTCACGAAATAGGGCGACAGGTAACCGCGGTCGAACTGCATCCCCTCGACCACGTCGAGCTCCGTCTCGAGACCCTTGGCCTCTTCGACGGTGATGACGCCTTCCTTGCCGACCTTCTCCATGGCACCGGCGATGATCTCACCGATGGTGCGGTCGCCGTTGGCGCTGATCGTACCGACCTGCGCGATCTCCTTCGGATCCTTGGTGTCCTTCGACAGCGCCTGAAGCTCCGCGACGACGACCTTGACGCCCGCGTCGATGCCTCGCTTGATCTCCATCGGGTTGTGACCGGCGGCGACCATCTTGGTGCCCTCGCGGATAATCGCCTGAGCAAGCACCGTAGCGGTGGTGGTGCCGTCCCCCGCGATGTCGGAGGTCTTGGACGCGACCTCGCGCACCATCTGTGCGCCCATGTTCTCGAACTTGTCGGCAAGCTCGATTTCCTTGGCCACCGTGACGCCGTCCTTGGTGACGGTTGGTGCCCCAAAGCTCTTCTCGATCACGACGTTGCGACCCTTCGGACCCAACGTGACTTTCACGGCATTCGCCAGGGCGTTCACCCCGCTCAGAATGCGATCGCGAGCAGCAGTATCGTAAATGATTTCTTTCGCAGCCATGTTTCCCAGTCTCCTATTCGATGATTCCGAGGATGTCGTCTTCACGGAGGATCAGGTGCTCTTCACCATCGATCTTGACTTCCGTGCCGCCGTACTTGCCGAACAGGACGAGCTCGCCCTTCTTCACGGCAAGGGGCCTAATTTCGCCGCTGTCGAGAATGCGCCCGGTACCTACCGCGACGACTTTTGCCTCGATCGGCTTCTCTTTGGCGGTATCCGGAATGATGATCCCGCCTTTGGTTGTCTCTTCTTCTTTGACTCGCTTGACCAAAATCCGGTCATGCAATGGACGAATGGCCATTTATTCCTCCCTAATCGGGCAGTTTCGCTACCCGCTAGCTTGATTAGCACTCGATGATGGAGAGTGCTGATGGGCCGGCAACCTAGTCACGAACGTTGGGGAGTCAAGCCATGGGCGCCCGCTTTCTCCCAAGGCCGCGACGCCGGATTTGCCGGTCCGGGGTCCCCCTGCTAGCCTCCCGCGACTATGGCACGCGTCACCGTCGAAGACTGCTTGGAACACCAGGAAAACCGCTTTGCGCTGGTCATCTTGGCCGCACGGCGGACCCGCCAGCTCATCAAGGGCGCCCCGGCGCTGGTCCACAGCAGGAACCGTCCCATCGTGACGGCGCTGCGCGAAATCGCCGACCAAAAGGTCTACTTCGCCAGCTCGGTCAGGGCGGCGGTCGAAGAGTTCATCGTCGAGACCAAAGCCAACGATTCGCAGGCCTGAGCCAGGTCTCAGGTTCTCGGCGTTCGCCCCATCTTTGCAGGCGGAGAAGGCCCCAGGTAGCCTGATGTTGGGGTCATGGCTCGCATCAGCATCATCGGGCCAAGCGGGCGGCAGGAGCGTCAGCTCTTCCGTCATAACTCGCTTGGGCGGCATCCAAGGAACACCCACCAGGTCCTCGACCGGGTGGTCTCCAAGGAGCATTGCCACATCGAGCTGATAGGGGACGAGTACGTCCTCAAGGACCTGGGCTCGCTCAACGGCACGTACATCAACGGGGACCGCGTCGAGGGCCAGCAGTCGCTCGAGCCCGGTGACGAGATCACGATTGGATCGACGCGCATCATTTTCGACCCGCCCGACCGGGCCACTTCGCTCTCCTTCGACGCACTGCTGAACGACGAGCCGCGCGAGGCCACCAACCGATTCAAGATCGGCGACACGAACGCCGGCCCGCTGATCCGGGCCAAGGTGTCGGCACTCGCCGACAAGACTTTTTTCGCCGAGGAGCTGGTTCAAGACGACGCGTCTTTGCGTCGCGACTACGAGAAGCTCCGCGCAAGTTACGAGGTTACCCGCGCAATCGAGCTTGGAACCAGCATCACCGCACTTTGCAGCAAGATTCTCGAGGTCGCCTTTCGTCTGGTTCCCGCAGACCGCGGCGTCGTGCTCCTGCACAACGAGCAGAACGTTCTGGAACCGGTTTCGGTGCGCTCGGCGGAGGACGTCGACCCGAACCAAGAGGTCGTGGTCTCCAAAACCGTGCTCGACACGGTCGTTCGCGAAAAGGAAGCGGTGCTCTCGCACGACGCTTCGGCCGACGCTCGTTTTCAAAGCGCGCAGTCGGTCATCATGCAGGGCATCCGCTCGACGATGTGTGTCCCGTTGCTCCAAGGAGACACCGTCCTGGGGGTGATGATGCTCGACTCGAAGCTCGCCACGCATGCGTTCACCGACAAAGATCTGGCGCTCTTCGAAACCGTCGCCAGCCAAGCGGCGATTGCCGTCCAGAACACCCTCTTTGCAAAACGGATCGAGCAAGAGGCCGTCATGCGCGAGCGATTTCGGCGGCTGCTCTCGCCGGCCATCGCGGAGCAGGTCCTTTCCGGACAGCTCGAGGTGGCCAAAGGCGGCGAGCTTCGGGAAACGACCATCCTGTTTGCCGACATTCGCGGCTTCACCAGCATGAGCGAATCCCACGAACCCGAAATCGTGGTGGACGCCCTCAACGAATACTTCGAGCGCATGGTCGAAATCGTGTTCCGCTACGAAGGGACGCTCGACAAGTTCATTGGGGACGAGATGATGGTGCTCTTTGGATCGCCGGTTGCACATGACGACGACGCGGACCGCGCGGTTCGCGCAGCGCTCGAAATGCAAGAAGCGCTCTCCAACCTCAACGAGCGGCACGAAGCGCACGGTCTGCCTCCGTTCGAAATTGGAATCGGCATCAACACGGGGGACGTGGTTGCCGGATATATCGGAAGCAGCCAGGCCCTCGAATACACCGTCATCGGTGACCCGGTGAACACCGGCGCACGGCTCTGCTCGCTGGCCAAACCGGGACAGACTCTGCTTTCCGAAGGCACCGTCGAAAAGCTCACCGGTGGCTTCGCATTCGAGGAGCTCCCTCAGGAGAAGGTGAAGGGCAAGGCCCGGCCGATTCGGGTTTTCGAGCTGATCGATTGCGCCGAGCCCGAATGAGCCTCCCGGAGCTTGCCGCCCCCGATAGATATGCGAAGCACCAGGCGGATGGCCCACCTGGACTTCGAAGCGCCCCTGGTCGAGCTCGAGGAGCGGATCGCCGCCCTCAAGGCGCTGACCGAGGCAGGCGCCCCGGAGGCCGAGGCGATCGACGGCGAGATCGGCGCCCTGGAGGCGCGGGCCGAGCATCTGCAGCGCGAGCTCTACGCGGATCTCGACGTGTGGAAGAAGGTCCAGCTCAGCCGGCATCCCGACAGGCCGTACTTTCGAGATTACATCGCGCTCCTGTTCGAGGACTTCGTCGAGATGCACGGCGACCGAACGTTCCGCGACGACCCTGCGATCATTGCTGGGTTTGCGCGCTTCGAAGGTGAAATCATTGCGATTGTGGGCCACCAAAAAGGCCGAACCGCCAAGGACAAGGCGCACCGAAACTTCGGCATGGCGCATCCGGAGGGCTATCGAAAGGCGATCCGCGTGATGCAGCTCGCCGAGCAGGCCGGGCGCGCCGTCTTCACGTTCATCGATACGCCCGGGGCGTATCCAGGGCTCGGCGCCGAAGAGCGAGGCCAGGCCGAGGCCATCGGCCGCTCGATCGAAGTGATGAGCGGGCTGCGGGTGCCAGTTCTCACGACCATCATCGGAGAGGGCGGCTCCGGGGGCGCCCTTGCGATCGGGGTGGCCAATCGGGTGCTGATGTTCGAGTACGCGACGTATAGCGTGATCACCCCAGAGGGCTGCGCGTCGATTCTCTGGCGGGACGGGGCGCGGGTCGCGGACGCGGCGGAGCAACTTCGACTTCTTGCGAGCGACGCCAGGCGCCTGGGCGTCGTCGACGAAGTGGTGCCGGAGCCGGCCGGTGGGGCGCACCGAAGGCCGGAAACGGCCGCGGAGTCGCTCCGGGAGCGCCTGAGCCATCACCTGGACGGATTGCGCGGTCTTTGCGGCGAGGAGCTGGTCTCCCAGCGATATCAGCGATTTCGCGCACTTGGGACCTGGCGGTAGGGCACGCCTTTTTTGACGTGAGTCCGCTGGCTTACCTACGATTCAGTTGCGGGATTATGCCGTGAAGACGCTCTTCACAGTGGCCAGTGTATCGACCTTGATCGGGTGCAGCTCGGTGGGAGCGTATTCGAACGCCCGAACTGCGTCCGATGAGGCCGCTCGCGGCGCCGAGCTGACCGCGCTTCGCGTGCAATTCGAAGATCAGGAACAAGAGCTTCGAACGGTTCGAGGCCAGCTCGCCCTGGCGCGCGCGGAGGTGCAAGAGCTCAAGGGAGACAAGAGCTTTTCCTCGGAGCGATCGAAGAGCAGCGCGCGCGACGTCGGGCTGCCGTGGGCGAAGAACGGGGAGGGCGAGCTCGCGATGGAGCCTGTCCTTCGCATCGACGGCGAGATTGTCGACGAACGTTTGCCGACGACGGCGGACATCCCGGAGATGCCCGACTTCGTCGAGCCGCAGTCCGCCGACGCGCCCCAGCGTCAAGAGGTCAACGTTGAAGGGTACCGCCGCGCACTGAGCTTGATCCGGGAGCAGAAATTCAACGACGCCCTGCTGGAGCTCGACGCGTTTGCGTCCGAGCACCCGAGTCATCCGTACACGGACAACGCGCTCTATTGGAGCGGCGAGATTTACTATTTGCGCCACGAGTACGATCGTGCGCTCGAGTACTTCCAGCGGATCGAGAAGCTGCACGCCTGGGAAAACAAGGCTCCGGACGCGCTCTACCGGATTGGGCAAATCTATCTGAGACGCGGTGATACTGCTCGTGCTCAGGCTTACTTCGACAAAGTTAGGGAGCAGTTCCCGAATACCGCGGCGGCGCGGTTGGCGCTGCGGGAGGACGCATCATGAAGCTGGTGGGATGGACGAGCATGGTGGCTATGCTGATAACGGGCACGGCAATCGCACAGGGCGGTGAAGACCAGGGAACCGAAGAGGCAACCGTGAAGGTCCCATCGGACGTGCCCAATTCGCACACGGTCAAAGAAGGCGACACGCTCTGGGACATTACCCAGACGTACTACGGCGATCCATACCGGTGGCCGCAGGTCTGGTCATACAACCCCGAGATCACCAACCCGCATTGGATCTACCCTGACGCGACGGTTCAGCTTCGCCCGGGCGATGGCTCGGCGGTCGACACGGCTCCCCGCGGCTTCAAGCGGACCAAGTACAGGCCCTCCACGACGCACGCGGTCTACCAGGCGGAGTACGGCTTTCTGAATGACAATGCGCTCACGGACGCTGGCTACATCATTGGCGCGAAAGAAGAGCAAATGATGATGATCGACACCGACGTGGTGTACGTCCGCTTCGACAAAGGCGTGGAGCCGGAGATCGGCCGTACCTACACGGTGTTCCGGACGATCGAGAGGGCCGAGCGCGAATCCTGGGAACGGGGGACACTGGTGCGCCTTCTCGGCCAGGTCCGGCTCGATGACTACGACGAGAGGCGCCAGGTCGGTCACGCCGTAGTCACGAACGCGCTCGAAGGTCTGGAGCGCGGCTTCCGGCTCGCGCCCTTGGAGCGGAATTTCTACTGGGTCGACGTCGTCCCCGCCGAACGATCGCTTCGCGCCAGAGTCGTGGCCAGCCTTTACCCTCGTAAGCTCCCGTCGACCAACCAGATCGTCTTCGTGAACGTCGGCGAAGAGCAGGGCGTCGTCCTTGGAAATCGCTTCTACGTGGTTCGCCAAGGCGACGAGTGGCGCAGGAGCGCGGAAGGAAGCATCGGCCGCGAGATCGAGACGACGGTGCCGTTGCCAGACGAGCCGGAGAGCTACCCCTGGGAGGTCGTCGCGATCGGACGGGCGGTCAATGTGCAGCCCAATACGACGGCGATCCTCCTCGAGCGAGCCACCAGGGCCGTTCGCATGGGCGATCGCGCGGAATTGCGCCAAGGGGAATAGAGCCCGCGCGAAGGTCGTTGCTTCCATGCCCCGCTTTGGGGGAGTATCGACTCCGTATGGCTTCAGATGGCGATCGAGACGGCACGGAGGCGCTGCGACTGCAAAACGTCGTAGAGCGCGAGCGGGCCAAGCTGCGGGCGCTTCAAGACATCAGCTCGGCGCTCGGTTCGACGCTCGACCTCGGCGAGCTGCTCGACATGATTCTCGACCGGATCTCCGAGTTGATGGAGGCCGACCGGTCGACGCTCTACCTGCTGGATGAGGAAACCGACGAGCTCTGGTCCAAGGTGGCTCAGGGCGACGAGGTCCACGAGATTCGCCTGAAACCGGGCGAGGGCCTCGCCGGAGCGGTGGCAAGCACGGGTCGGCCGCTCAATATCAAGGACGCCTACCAGGACGTGCGCTTCGACGCGGCCTGGGACAGGGAGACGGGGTACCGGACGCGCTCGACCCTTTGCGTGCCGATGAAGAACCAGCACGGCCGCACCATCGGCGTGGTGCAAGTGCTCAACAAGCATGAGGGGCACTTCACCGTCGGCGATGAGGCGCTGCTGACGGCGCTCGCAAGCCACGCGGCCGTGTCGATCGAGAACTCGAAGCTATTTCTTTCGGTGGTCGGTAAGAACATCGAGCTGCTCGATACCAAAGAGAAACTCGAGAAGAAGATCCGCGAGCTGGATGTTCTGTTCGAGATCACCCAAGTCGCGGCGAGCGCGATGGAGCTCGACGACCTCTTGGCCGGTGTGCTGGCTCGAACGATGCGCGCCACCGACGCCGAGGCGGCGTCCATTCTGATCGCGGATGAATACACCGGCGACCTCACTTTTCGCGCGGCAGTCGGTGGCGAGCCAGACCGCGTAAAGAAGATGAAGATCAAAGCGGGCCAGGGGATCTCGGGCTGGGTCGCTGAAAACGGCCGGCCACAAATCGTCAACGAGGCGGAAGAAGATCCGCGACACTCGACGCACATTTCGCACGAGGTTGGGTATCATCCGAAGTCGGTTCTCTGCGTTCCGTTGCGCTGGGACGACGGCTCGGGAGCCCTGCAGCTCCTCAACAAGTCGGGCGGCCGGGCCCCATTCATCGACGACGACCTCAAGATGGCGACGGTCATTGCCGGGCATCTATCGACTGCGATCGCCCAGGCGCAGTCGCGTGCGCAGAAGGCCCGCCAGGAGCGCCTGACCACGCTCGGCCGCTTCCTTTCGAGCATGCTCCATGATTTGAAGACCCCCCTGACGGTCATCTCCGGCTACACGCAGATGCTCGTCCAAGAGGGCGACGAAGACGAGCGGCGGGCGCTCGCCGCTTCGGTCCGGCGCCAGGTCCAGCTCCTGACGACCATGATGGGCGAGACCCTAGCCTTCGCGAAAGGCGAGCGGCGGATCCTGATTCGGCGGGTCTACCTTCACACCTTTTTCGAAGACCTCGCCGAACAACTCAAGCCCGAGCTCGCCGAGCGTGGCATCCGCCTCGAGCTCGCCCTCAGCGACCGTGGCGTAGCCCACTTCGATGAGGAAAAGATGCAGCGCGTCTTTCACAACCTTGCACGCAACGCAGCCGAAGCCATCGGCGACCAAGGCGGTGTCTGCCGCCTCGAAGTCGACCGCTCCGAGGGCGGCGACCTCGTCTTGACCTTCGCCGATGACGGCCCGGGCGTCTCCGAAGAGATTCGCGAGCGCCTGTTCGAGTCGTTTACGACGCACGGCAAAAAGGGCGGCACCGGCCTGGGTCTCGCGATCGTGCAGAGCATCGTGGAGGACCACGGTGGGAGCGTGACGGTGGACAGCGAGCCCGGACGGACCGCGTTTTCGATCGTGCTGCCCCAGCCACAACCGAGGAGCAGCGTGAGGCCGGCGGCTGCGGAGTAGATCGGGGCGCGCCTGCGAACTGGCCGCGTGGCCGTTTGTTTTCCTGCGTTTCTGCCCAAATTGCAGTCTGCCGCTCCGGGTCACGGGAAGCGCCCGCCCAATAGTCTATTCTTAGTTGGCCTCGGCCACGGCTTCGCGAATGAAAGGAACGATGTCGCGGTACATGATGCTTCCGACGGCGGTATTCGCTTCGATGATCAGGATTGCCCCCCAACCCTCGTCGGGATGGAGAACCGACCGCGCGCCCCAAGCGCCGGTGTCCACGAATGGCGCTGGCCCATCCTCGAACCACCACCAACCCATGCCGTAGTTCACGGCCTCGAACCTCCAGATCGGCAAAGGCACGCCCTCCGGCACCAGAGCCTCCTGCATGGTCTGCACCATGGCCGTCGATAGGACCCGCTGCTCGCCACACCTTCCGCCGCGGAGGTGCATCAACAATACTTCGCTGTAGTCGCCGATGGTCGTGTAAGCGCCACCGGCAATGACGGGGTTGTCGGACGGTGGGATGGCCGCGGGTTCACCATCGAGCGCGTCGGCATAAGGTTTGGATGAGTCGACGTTCCGGTAGGCCGTGTTCGTGAGGCCGCAAGGAGTAACGAGCCTTTCGTCAACCAGCTCTGCCCAGGTCCTTCCCGAAACGACTTCAGCGACCGCACCGGCCAGCTGCCAGGCATCCGCGCTGTACTGGAACTTCTCGCCCGTCGGAACGGACTGGCTTTCGTCTTGGAACACCACGCGTGCACAATCTTGCATGCTGTCCGCGGGGTCCCTGACGCAGGGATCATCTTCGGGGATGCCCGACATCATCGATAGGAGCGACCGGATGGTCGCAGTCGGATGTTGGTCGCCCCAGTCGAGATACTGAGCGACGGGCCGATCGAGCTCGAGCACCCCATCGTCCACCAGCGTCAAAATGACCCCTGCCGAGAGGACTTTGCTCGTAGACGCGATCAGACTCACCCGTTCACGGTCGAAATCGCCATAGCCCATCTCGTAAATTTGACCATCGTCTTTGTGCACCACGGCCAGCGTGAGACCGGACACGCCGTACGCGTCCATGAAGTCCGCGACCGCCGAGTCGACCGCGCTGAAATCGTAGGTCCTGCTCGGCGGGTTGGTGTCGCTGCAGCCGCCAACCGCAGCCAGGGCGAGGCCACATAGGCCCATCGATCCAAATAAGTAGCGCATTACGACCTCCCAGTCTGCAGAACGGCGACCCGCCGCGTGATCTGAGGGTCGCCGTCCTTGGTTACCAACGGTTCAACGCCTCGGCGGCACTACTGCGCTGTGCAGATCATGCTGCCGTACGTCCGGTAGCCCTCACGGACCGGTACTCGGATCGTGTTCGCGGTGTCGCCGGGCCAGGCCCATGAGGCTACGCAATTGCCGGCCGTTCCACCGAACTCGAACTGCTGCTCCCCGGGCGTGACCTCCGTGAAGCCCCCTGCCCCGAGGGGAAGATACCAGTTGGTTTCCACGGCGGTCCCTGCAACGAGGTCGGCGCGATACTCCTCCGTCGCCGAGTCGTAGTAGAACGATTCACCCACCGCGCCGGCGGTCGAACCCGCAGGCGCGAACGTCAGGCCTTCGGTCTCGCTTGGGTTCTTGACGAGTCCAACGATGCCGTCTGTCCACGGGTATGCCGTGTTCAGTTGACTGGCGACGGCCTCGAGCTGCGCGTCGGTGTAAATCCGTCGGGTAGTGCTTGCCTCAGCATCCTCATCGCTCACGTCAGCCGTCAGCCATTTGCCGTATCCTTCCTTCTCGGCCGTGAGCAGAATTTCTTGGTCGGCCGGCAAGACGAGTGTAGCGGTGCCAAGCACGTTGCTCAGGGCACAGTTGTCGGTGTCCGCCTCGCAGAGCTCTACGCCCTCGACGCCAACGACAGATCCGTCGGGTTCCAGTCCGGTGAATCTGATGACGTACGTCAGGCTATCGCCGCCCGCTCCGCCGCTCCCCGCGCTGCCGCCCGCACCCGCGTCGCCTCCGGCGCCACCGTCACCGGTCGTTTCGCTACAGCCGAGTATCGGCAGCACGCCGAGTGAGCACACACAAATGATTCCAAACAAGTAGCGCATCACGACCTCCCCGGTTCGACCGACGCGACTTTGCGCCGGCTTCAAAAACAAGCTGGGTCGTCATGAATCCTCTGACTATACGTAATTCTTTACGGATCTTGGGTGCGCAAGGGTTGCGCGGCGCCCATCGAGATCGCGTCCGGGAACGATTGCGCTTTTCTCGGATCGAGGGGGAGCGGCGCAAGATGTGCGCTTAGGTTTCTCGAGGGGGAGAACGCCGGCGCCTTCGCCGACACTGGCATTGGCGCTGGCACCGTCACTCACGCTGGCACTGACGCCGGCGCTGGCACTGACCCAGGCAGTTGACCCGGGCACGCGCCTCCCCCCAAGCTGCCCCCCGTGCCAAGCGACAACCTCCTCGAAGTCCACCCCGCCCGTGACGAGCTCTACGAGGAGCTTCACAGCCGTCCCTCGCCGCTGGTCGATACGCCATGCACGATTAGTCACATCGCGGTTCAAATCGACCCGAATGAGCGTGGCGCGGAGCACGTGCACTTGGCGGAGCTTTGCGGTCAGTTCGGGGCGAACCCGCCCTCTGAGAACGCTTCCTGCCTGTATCAAACGTTCGAAGGGTTCGAGCTTCGCTGGGAAAGGCACACGGAGTTCTCGACTTATACGTTCATCCACAGAGTGCTGGGTGACCCGCTTCGACAGCCCGCGGCGCTGACGCACATCCCCCGTGATTGGCTCGGGAAGATGCCCGGCAGGGTGACTACGGCGCTACATCTCGCGTTCAGCTGTGCCGACGGCGCCCTCGATGCTGCCGATCTCGAGCAGTACTTCGAAAAGCAGTCGCTTCGAGGTGGTGTCGTGCGGCAGGGCACGGCCTACCTCTACAGCAACTTCCGGCTTCATTCCGATGGCTTCGGGCGCATCGTGCTTCACGCGCGCGATCTGACCCCTCTTCAGGCGGGACGGCTGGTGCAGCGTGTGCTCGAGGTCGAAACCTATCGTCTGATGGCGCTCCTCGGGCTGCCGGTGGCGCGCAGGATTGGCCCCGAAGTCACCGCCATGGAGGCGGAGCTCGCGTGGATCAATCAGGAGTTGGCCCAAGAGCAAGACGAGCCGGGGCAGCAGGCTTTGCTAGGCAGGCTTTCGAACCTGGCAGCCCGCGTGGAGCGGCACCGTTCGGACACGACCTATCGGTTTGCGGCGACGAATGCCTATTACGACCTGGTTCGCGAACGCCTTGGCGAGCTCGGCGAAGAGAAGATCCCCGGGCTGCAGCCGGTCAAGCTCTTCATCGAGCGGCGCCTGGCGCCCGGGATGCGCACCTGCAATGCGATTCGCGATCGACTAGAGGGCCTGTCGGCCCGCATTGGACATGCCAGCGACCTCTTGCGCACCCGCATCGAGCTCGCAATCCAGGGGCAGAACCGGGAGCTCTTGAGCTCGATGAACCGGCGAAGCGAGGTTCAGCTTCGCCTCCAGCAGGCAGTCGAGGGGATCTCGATCGTCGCGATCACCTACTACTTGATGGGCTTGCTCGGCTACATCTACGAAGGGCTTGCCTCCGCAGGCCTTCACGTGAACAAGAAGATCGGCTTTGCCATCGCGGTGCCGATCGTCATGGTCCTGGTCTGGCGGGTCATCCACAGCGTCAAACGCCGGGTCCAACTAGACGAGTAAAGGCGCGGGGACTACGCGAAGTCGCGCTCCATCCGCTCCTCGTCCTCCTTGCAGCGGATGCAGAGCTCGGTTTCGGGACGTGCTTCGAGGCGCTTGATACTGATCGGATCTTCGCAATCCTCGCAGACGCCGAAGGTGCCTTCGTCGAGCTTCTTGAGGGCCTTCTCGATCTTCTGAAGGAAGACGCGCTCACGGCCCCGGAGGCGGAAAGTGAACGACTGCATGTATTCGCTCGATGCGAGGTCCATTTCGTCGGGAAGCTCGGACGCATCGAGGGTCATGTCCTGATCCATCGTTTCGCGTGCACGGCGGATGACCGCGTCCCGCTTCTCTTCTAGGTTGGCCCGAAATCTCTTCAGCTCGGTCTTCTTCATTCGTCTGACCCCCTTTGAGGGAGCGCGATAATAGTGACGGCCGGTCTCTAGTCAAGAAGCGAACCCACAAACAGACGAAATCAAACAGGAAAGAGCTAGTCGATGACGTCGAATATAGTGCGATCCGACATCAATCCGGGGCCCCAAAGGAGCGCCTCGACCTGCTCGCCAGCGGCCAGCTCAGCCTTGTCGGAGGGCAGAATGACCAGGGCGTTGATGCCCACGAACGAAGGCAGGGAGCCCGAGCCCTGGCGGTCGTGGAGCGCCACGACGATTTCGTCGCCCTCGCGCGAGGCGGTCGCGCGCGCGATTTCGACGCGGCCCGGACGCCGGCGATAGGAATCGCGGAGCCGGGCGAGGACCGGCTGCGGATGCGGCCGAGGGTCGCCGAGCATCTTTCGAAGGCAGGGGGCGACCAGGATTTCGAAGGTGACCATCGCGCTGATCGGGTTGCCCGGGATGCCGATGACGGGCTTGCCCTCGAATTGGGCAAAGGCCAGGGGCTTGCCGGGCTTGATGCGGACTTTCCAGAATCCGGGCTCGATCCCCACGTTCACGAACGCTTCGTGCACGAAGTCGTAGGCGCCCACCGACACACCGCCCATGGTGATGACGACGTCGGACTCGAGCGCCTTTCGGAGCGCCGCTTCGATCGCGGGAAGGCTATCGGGCGCAGCGGGGAGGGTCACTGCAACGACGCCCAGGGCGCGCAGCATCTCGGTCAACACATAGACGTTGGAGTTGACGATCGCGCCGGGACCGAGGTCTTCGCCGAGCGCGCGCAGCTCGTCGCCGGTCGAAAGAAGAGCCACCTCGGGCCGTCGATACACCCGGACGCGGTCGATGTTTTGGCTCGCGAGGAGCCCGATTTCGCCCGGCCATAGGCGGTCACCCGGACGCAGAAGCAATGCGCCGCGCGAGACGTCGCTGCCCTGGGCGCGCACGTGCTTCGATTTGGGCGACGCCTCACGAATCTGCACGCGGTCACCGATACGCTCGGTGTCTTCTTGAATAACGACTGCGTCCGCGTCCGCGGGCATCGGCGCGCCGGTGAAAATGCGGCAGGCCGCACCCGGCTCGAGCGGCCCAGCGAGAGGTGCCCCGGCGCGGGATTCGCCGCGAACCGGAAGCTCCACGGCGTGATCGGGGCCTGCCAACGCGACGTCGCTCGCGCGAACGGCGTATCCGTCCATCGCGCTGTTGTCGAAGGGGGGTGAATCGAAGCGAGCCCTCACCTTCCGCGAAAGGTAGCGCCCGGAGGCTTCGGTCAGATGCACCTCTTCCTCTCCGAGCGGCGCAAACGCCGGCAGCATCGAAGCGAGGGCCTCTGCGATCGATCGCATGCGACGGTGAGCCTAGCACGACTTCGGGGCGCGATTGACTAGCTCGGGCAGACGCAGTTGCGGCCGGCGCGCTTTGCTTCGTAGAGCTGCGTATCGGCTGCGCGAACGAATTCGTACGCGCGCCAGCCCGGCTGAAGCTGCGCGACACCGCAGGAAATCGTGACATCGATGTGCTCGTCCTCGAAGACAAAGGTCTCGTCGTCGATCATCTTGCGAAGCTCGTCGGCGATTCGAACGCCGCCGGCAAGCTCGGTCTCGGGCAAAATGATCGCGATCTCTTCGCCACCGTATCGCGCGATGACATCATCGGGGCGGATGCGGCTCTTCGCGAGCTGCGCGACTTCCTTCAGCACGTAGTCTCCGGCCAGATGCCCGAACTCGTCGTTAACCAGCTTGAAGTGGTCGATGTCGCAAATTACGACGCTCAGTGGACGGCCGTGCCGGGTTGCGCGCGAGAGCTCGCGATCGAGCTGCTCGACGAGGTAGCGCTTGTTGTGGATGCCCGTGAGGCCATCCATGATGGTCATCCTGTAAATCGTCTCGTGATACTGCGACTCGAGGTCGGCGCCGCTGAGGAACTTCAGAATCGTGTCACCGATTTTGATCTGGTCGCCTCGACGGAGCTGGCAGTCCAGTACGAGCTCGTCGTTGACGTAGGTTCCGTTGGTCGAATGCCGGTCGATCAGGTAGTAGCCCCCGGCCCGGATTTCGATGCCCGCATGGCGCCGCGAAATACTGTCGCTGTTGAGGATGACCGTATTGTCGATGCCGCGACCGATGCTGACTTCACCGTCGACCAGGGAAAACCGTTTTCCGAGTTGCTTGCTACTCGGCGCATAGATCACCACGAGGCAGTCCTGACCTGCTCCCGCCGTGATGTGAGGCTCCGAAAAGGGGGCAACCCTGGTCTTGATCTCGCTGTCCACGCGTCTCCCCTCAGGGTAGAGAGGGGCGAATCGGGCGTCAATGTCGCCTAATGAAGGTCATGTTGCGCTGATTGATCCCAACGTGCGCCAGGACCGGACCCCAGAGCACGCCGGTCAACTCGAAGATCGAACCAAAGAGGAGCCCCATGACGAAGGCCCAGAAGGTCCACGCCAAGAAAACCTTCTTCGGCCCCACGTGAAGGGCGCCGAAGATCAGTGAGGTGAGAAGCAAGCCCAAGACCGGCTGCAGCGCGCCGCGAAAGAAAAGCTCCTCACCAATGCCGGAGGCGAGGGCGAGCAGGGTGATCTCGGCCGACGAGAGTGGGGAGATGATCTCCTTGAGCTCCGAATGAAGCTCGCGGGCCCAGGCGGTTCGTTTGACCAGCGCCGGGGTCGCGGCGACGACGACGAGCGCTACGGCTAGGCCCAGTGCAAGAGATAGCGCCAGGCGAACCGGGTACGAGGCCGAGAGCCAGTGGGAGTCGAGCGACCACGCGAGGCGATTGCCGCCGAGCCAGGCCCAGGCCAGCGCAACCAAGGCCAACGGAACGTAGACAATCAGCGCGATCTTGGTGATCGGAGTTGGCGATGGCAAGGTCGAGCGGGATGTATCAAAGTGTCCTGCACACCGCAATGCAAGCGAGACAGTCAGTTGACAGGAAAACGCGTGGCGGAGTACTAGCCATGGCCATACGCGCATGAGCGAGCTGCCTGGCGAAGACGTCGCGAAGGTCCTCGTGGTCGACGACGAGGAAGTGATTCGGGAAATTCTCGCAGACTTCCTGACCATGGAGGGCTTCTACGTTCGCACCGCGGAGGACGGAAGCGGCGCCCTAGTCGAGCTTTCGCGAGACCGATTCGACCTGGTCCTGAGCGACTTGAAGATGCCGAACATGGGTGGCCTCGAGCTACTCGGCGCCATTCGCAAGCACACGCCTCACGTGGTGACGATCATCATGACCGGCTTCGGGACGGTGGAAACCGCCATTGAAGCGATGAAGCAGGGCGCATACGACTATGTCCTCAAGCCCTTCAAGGTCGAGGAGGTCGTTCACACGATACGACGTGGGCTCGAAAAGCAGCGCCTCCAGGCTGAGAACTTCCGGCTCAAGGAGGCGCTCTCGCTCTACAAAGTGAGCGAAGCCATTGCCGCGAGCCTTTCGCTCGAGCAGGTGGTGCACACCCTGACGCGCGCCGCCATCGACGAAGTGGACTCCGACGTGGTGACGGTTCTCCTGAGCGACGGCGGTGGGAGCTTCTACCGGCGCAATACCGAGCTCAACCCCAACTTCCGCTTGCGGCGCGAGCCCGATTTCCTGAGCGTCGAGGCGTTGAACGAGCACTTCATCCATGCGCCCGCGCTCCTCGAGCACGGCGAGCGGTGCTGGCGCTTTTTCGAAGCGCCAGGAGAGGAGCCGCCGCCGCACTCATTGGCGGTGGCCCAGCTGACCGCGCGCGGCGACACGATCGGTTTTCTCTGCGCGCTCAGCTACACCAAGGGCAAGCGTTTCGACGAAGGCCAACGCAAGCTTTTGCACGCCACGGCCGACCGGGCCTCTGCGGCCATCGAGAACGCGCGGCTTTACGAGGACCTTCAAGCCACGTTCAAGCAGACGATTCGCGGGCTCGCGAGCGCGATCGACAAGATGGATCGCTACACGGCGGGCCATTCGGCTCGGGTTGCGGCTTATGCGCAGATTCTCGCGATCAAGCTCGGCCTGAGCGATGCCGAGATCGAAATCGTTCGCCAGTCCGCTCTGATGCACGACATCGGGAAGATCGGTTGCGTGATGAACCTCAACAAACCTGGCAGGCTCTCGCAGCAGGAATACGAGATCTTCAAGCAGCACCCGGAGCACGGGCGTGACATCCTGCAGCCCATCGAGTTTCTGCATCCGCTCATCCCAGGTGTGCACCTACACCACGAGCGATGGGACGGGCTCGGCTACCCGCTCGGGCTTCGAGGCACCGACGTGCCGCTAATCGCCCGCATCATCGCCGTGGCAGACACCTATGATGCAATGACGAGTGACCGCGCCTATCGAAAGGCGCTCCATCACGACATCGCCATCTCTGAGATCCATCGCTGCGGCGGGAGCCAGTTCGACCCGGAGCTCGCGCACGGGTTTCTGCAATCGCTCGACGAGTTTCGCACTGAGGGAAGGTCGCTCGAAGAGTTCCCCGACGTGCGGGAAACCCGCTCGGGCCTCATGGCACCACGGACGTAACCGCGCCCTGTGGAGGCTCGGGCATAGCGAACGCGGCGCTCCAACGGCGCGAAGACGCGGGGGCGGACCACCGTCGAGTGAGGGGCGCGCCACCGCGCAACCGAAAGGTCGTCACGAGCGTGACGCGAGGGCGGCCGGTCATCCGGAGGCTCCGTGGAACGACTGAGACGAGCGTCAGAGTTTGGGACGGCCCGATCGACGAATCGGCATAGTCGAGCGCGTCGAAACCCTCGGCTGCGAGCCGCCGGATGGTCTTTTCGTCACGGAAGGAGCGAGTGGTCGTGACGACAACGCCGTTGCCGTCCGTCCATTCGGTCGCCTTGGTGGCAAATGGTGGCGGGTTGCCCAGCTGGTCGCAACCGCCGAGCAGGCACAGGGCGCCGAGGAGCCAGGCGCCCCTACTAGGTCGACTCACGGCTTCGCTCGCGCGCCACGTCTTGCTCGGTCGCGATGCCCGGCACGGGCAGTGGCGCTTCGCCATCGTCTTCTTTGTCCTGCCACGGATACTTGATGCGGTTGTGATAGGCATTGCACAGCGTGTCGATCAGCGTGCTTTGAATCACGCGAAGGTCTTCCATCGTCAGGCCGCAGACATCGAGCTGCCCCTGCCGTAGCTTGATGTTCATCACCCGCTGCACGATCGCCTCGAACTTCTCGCGACTGGGTTCGTCCACGGTGCGCGCGGCGGCTTCGATCGCATCGATCAGCATCAAGATGGCGGTCTCTTTGGTCCGCGGTCGCATGCCGGGGTACCTGAACGCCCCATCGGAGAGGCCCTTCGGGTTCCCGTTTTCCAGGCACTTGTGCCAGAAGTACTCGATCACGCTCGTGCCATGGTGGGTATAGGCAAACTCGACCACGGGCTCGGGGATACCGCCTTCGCGAAGGATGCGCGCGCCTTCCACCACGTGAGCCATGATCGCGTCGGCGCTCACTTCGGGCTCGAGATCACCATGCGGCGAAGGCTCGCCCGCAACCAGGTTCTCGACGTAATACTTCGGCTGAATCGTCTTCCCGAGGTCGTGGTAGTAGGCGCCGACCCGGGTCAGCAACGCATCGGCGCCAATCGCGGCCGCCGCACCCTCGGCGAGGTTGGCCATGGCGCGGGCGTGTTGCCAGGACCCTGGAGCCTCGCGCGACATCTTGCGCAACAGAGGATGGTCGACGTCGGTGAGGTCCTGGAGGCGGTTTCGCGTGACGACACCGAGCGCCGCCGTCGCGACCCGCTGGAACGCCAGCGCGAGGACGCCGGAAATCATGCCCCCGGCGATGGTCGAGAGCAGCGCCGACTGGTTGAGCTTGGCGAGGTCTCCGATGACGTCGATCGGGCTGTCGGCCGACATGGCGACGACGATCAAGACAAGGGCCGCGAACAGGCCCGCAGCCGTGCCGGCGACGAGCACGTGAGTCGCGTGCTTTCGATCGTGGAAGAAGACCGCGACGCCGAGCGTGGTTGCCAGGTACACCACGACCACCGGCATCGAAAAGTTCACGAAAGATGCGCAGACGATCGAGATGACCAGCCCTGACGCGGTCGCGGTTGCCCGATTGAAGTAAAGCGCTGCCCACAGGGGCACGGTCGCCAACGGCAAGACAAACGGAGAGAAACCGCTGAACAGGAGGAGCAGCTTGGCGGTGAGGCAGGTTGCTCCCACCAATACGAGGAGACCCGACTGGGTGCGCAGCAAGCCGCCGCGGCCACCGGTGAACAAGCGCAAGTAGGCGAGAAAGAAGTATGCGGTCAGGAAATAACCGATCCAAACGCCCAGTAGCGTGTGCTGCTCCGGCGGACGGCGTTCCCTTTCGAATGCCCGAACCAGACGCTGAGCCCCCGGGTCGCTCACCACCTCGCCCCGGCTTATGACGAGCGGCTCGGGCATCCCGCGATGATGCGGGCTCAGCTCCGGAGGCAGGTAGCTGCTCGGAATGCGCAGTGTGACCGGTGCGGGGCGGGCCGGATCGACACGGAGAGGCTCGAGGACGACCTCGACCTGGCTTGCCAGCATCATGATCGACGCGAAGACCGCGCTTAGGATCAAGCCCGAAGTGCGACCAGCGATGAGGCGTGTTCGGAGCATCGTGTGGGGATCATCCCGCCGAGCGGAACCCTAGTCAGCTGGCCCCTCGAATGCCAGGATACCGAATCGTGATGGCACATGGAAATCGCCAATTCCGAGGGCGGACCACGCGGCGGCCTGCTGCCGCTCCGCGCCAAGGTCCATGACATAGAGATTTGCGCGCCATTGGTCCCCGATCGCGGGCGATCGAACGGGCTTGCTATCGAGACTGAACGCCTGCCACGGGATCGCGATCTCGACGCTGTATCCGGTATCGGCCTCGCGATCGTCAATCTCTCCGCGGGGCGACACGCCCACGCGGATCTTGCTGTCCCAATCGAGGTGGCCGAAGGGCGTTGGGACGCGTCGCGCATCATATCGGGTGTCGAAGACGACGCCGCGCGGCGAGACTTGGATCTCGAAGTAGTCTTTTCCGTCGCCATCGGGATCGAGCATCAGCTCGACGCAGTCTTGTTTCCACAGATGTGCGTCGCGCTTCCGATCGCTCGCGCGAAGCCATGCGTCGTTCACGTCGACGCCTACGTACAGGTGCTGCGCATCCCAAAGGAGCTTCGCGGAAGCCTGAATGCCTGCGACGCCTCCATTTCGAGTTTCGACGAACGCGCGGCTGGTCTTCGCGACGGCCCAAGCCGGATCGTCGAGCGAGCCATCGAGCCGTGGGGACCGCGTCGTTTGGATGACGGCGAGCCTGGGCACCGCGGCCACCAGTGGGCGCTGAGCGGGCTGCAAGGGCGCGACGTCGGTCGTGCAGGCCCCGGTCAAAGAAAGGAAGAGTAGGGCACCGCCGCGTATCAAGCGCATGAGGGTAGGAGTCATCGTCGCGATTTGCGGCGCGACTTCCTTTGCATCTTTCGCTTGGACTTCTTCTTGTTCTTGTCGACCACACGGCGCGGCGACGACGGGCCTCCAGGGCCGAAGCCACCTTCCTGGGCGACCGCGGCCTCGAGCAAGGAATCGGCCAAGTTCGCCATCATGGGGTTTCCTTCGAGGCCGCCCGTCTTGACCGCGTCGCGAAGTCGATTCGCCGCGGCCATCTGCTTCATGCCGGGGATCTTCGAGAGCATGCCCGCCTGGGAACCGATGCTGCCCATCATCTGCTTCATGAACGTGAAGCGCTGAAGGATCTCGGCGACCAGCTTCTCGCTCGTGCCCGAACCCTTGGCGACGCGCACCAGTCGCGTCGGCTGCTTCTGGAAGAGCTCCGCTCCGGCTCGCTCCTGGCGGGTCATCGAGCTGACGATGGCTTTGATCTGGCCGATCTCTCGCTCATCGACTTGGAAGCCCTCCGGCATGCTGTCGGCGAATAAGGGGACCTTGTCCAGAAGGTCCTGGAGCGGGCCCATGTTCTGCAAGGTCTGAAGCTGCTCGAGGAAGTCATCGAGTGTGAACTGCCCGCGAAGCATGCGCTTGGCGTCCTGCTCGGCCTTTTTCTCGTCGACGACATCCTCGAAGTCCTTCATCAGGCCGACGACGTCGCCCATGCCGAGAATGCGGCTCGCCATGCCGTCTGCGCGAAACTCTTCGAGCCGATCGAGCGTCTCTCCGGTGCCGGCGAACTTCACCGCCGTCCCGGTGGCGTTCTTGATTGAAATGGCGGCACCGCCGCGGGCGTCACCGTCGAGCTTGGTGAGGATCACCCCGCTCAAGCCGAGCAGGTCGTGGAAGGACTTCGCCGTCTTGACGGAGTCCTGGCCGATCATGGCATCGACGACGAGAAAGACGTTTTGGGGATCGACCGAGGCTCGGATCTCGTCGAGCTCTTTCATCAGGCGCTCGTCGATCGCGAGGCGGCCCGCCGTGTCGTAGATGACCAGATCGCACTTCAGCTTCTTGGCGTGGGCAAGGCCGCGCTTGCAGATCTCAAGCGGCAGCCCGCCGGGAATCGAAAAGACGGGCACGTTGATTTGCTCGCCAAGCACCTGAAGCTGCTCGATGGCGCCCGGGCGCGCGACGTCTGCGGCCACCAGGAGGGGTTTGCGCGCATTGTTGGTTTCGAGGAGCCGCGCGAGCTTTGCAGAGGTCGTGGTCTTACCGGAGCCCTGAAGGCCGACCATCATGATGCCGGTGGGCTTGGGTTTCTTGGCGAAGTCCACCGCCTCGCCTTCGAAGGCCATCATGGACTCGAGCTCGTCCTGGCAGATCTTCACGAACTGCTCGGCCGGGCCGACTTTCAGCTTGCGCTTCCCCGACTTGGCGGTCGTCTCGACGACGGTGCCGACCGCCTTTTCTTTCACACGCGCGAGGAACGTCTTCGTGACGCCGAACTCGACGTCGGCTTCGAGCAAGGAGAGGCGCACGTCGCGGAGCGCCTGATCGATGTTCTCCTCGGTGAGCTCGGTGACTCCCGAAAGCCGATTGCGGGCGTTGCGAAAGCCCTTGGTAAGCGTCTCAAACATGCGTGAATGGTCCCGGAGGTTGCGGCTCGGCGCGTAGCATGCGTCAAAGCCGCCGCGCAACCTGCTTCGCACCTTGACCTCTGGATTCGGGCGTTGGATGGTGGCGGGCCATGCCCGGGGCGCTGCCGAAGAAGGGAGATCCCAAGACGATCTACGTGATCGACATCAGCTCCTACGTCTTCCGCGCCTACCATGCCCTGCCGCCGCTTTCGAACAGCAAAGGCGAGCCAACCCACGCGGTCGCTGGGGTCGCCAGCATGCTGCTCAAGCTGCTCCGGGAGCGCGAGCCGCACGGCGTCATCGTCGCGATGGACTCTAAGGGGAAGTCGTTTCGAAAAGAGCTCTTTGAGGACTACAAGGCCAATCGACCTCCGGCGCCGCCCGATCTCGAACAGCAGATGGTTCGCGTTCGCGAGATCGCGGAGGCCTGGGGGATGTCGCCCACCGAAGCGCCGGGGTTCGAAGCCGATGATGTCATCGCGACCCTGGTGACGCAGGCGCGGGACGAGGGGCTTGGCGTCGTCATCGTGAGCGCGGACAAGGACCTCCTCCAACTCGTCGGTCCCGACGTCGTGATGTACGACACGATGCGAGACAAAATCTTTGGTGTCGAAGAGACCCGAGAAAAGCTCGGGGTCGAGCCCCAGCAGGTGCGCGACCTGCTCGCGCTGATGGGCGACAGCTCGGACAACGTGCCGGGCGTTCCGTCGGTGGGACAGAAGACCGCCGCCAAGCTCCTCGCAGAGTACGGGAGCTTGGACGGCATCTACGAGAACCTCGAGGGCATCACGCGCAAAGCGCTCAAAGCGAAGCTCGACGAGCACCGGGACAAGGCGCTGGCATCGCGCGAGCTCGTGACCTTGCGCCACGACGTCCCGATCGAGAAGGACGCGGTGACCCGCCCGTACGGCGGGGGGAACACCGCCGCGCTGAGAACGCTTTTCAGCGAGCTCGAGCTGACGCGCCTGCTCGCCCAGCTCGATCCGGCGCCTGCGATCAAAGGGCACTACGAAACGATCACGACCGCGGAGGGCCTTGTGCGGATTGCAGGGACGATTCGCGAAGTTGGAAGCTTTGCGATGTACTCGGTCATGGACATCGACGATCCGATCCGAGCCGAGCTGGTGGGGGTCGCCGTGAGCTGGGTGGAAGGGGTCAGCGCCTACATCCCGCTCGGCCATCGGTACATCGGCGCGCCCGATCAGCTGAACATGGACGATGCGAGGGCAGTGTTCGGCCCGCTGCTCGAGAACTCGCTCATCCCTAAGCGGACCCTGGCCAAACGCGAGGAAGTGTTCTGGGCGCAGCGCGGGGTCACGCTTCGGGGAGTTCGGTTCGACCCGTCGTTGGCGAGCTATCTGCTCGACCCCGGGCGACACGCACACCGGCTCGAAGACGTCGCGCGCCAAGAGCTGGACCGCGAGCTCAGCGAAGAGGACGCCGTCAGAGGGAAGGGCAAAAAGGCGCTCACCTGGGACGAGGTCGAAGTGGACGCCGTGGCCCAATACGCCAACGAGCGCGCCGACTATACGTTTCGCCTGAGCGAGCTCCTGACCCCGCGCATGCACGAGGGCGAGTTCAAGCGGCTGTTTTTCGACGTCGAGCTGCCGCTTGCCAGTGTGTTGGCGACGATGGAGCTGACCGGAATCCGGGTCGACACCGGCCTCCTCGAAGATCTGTCGAGCTCGGCGGACACGGAGCTCGAGCGCCTGCACGCCCGGTGCACCGAGCTGGCCGGCCACGACTTCAATGTCTCTTCCCCGCGGCAGCTCGAAACCATCCTCTTCGACGAGCTCGAGCTGCCGGTCGTCAAGAAGACGAAGACTGCCCGCTCGACGGACCAGGGGGTCCTCGAAGACCTCTCGCTCCTGCACCCGCTCCCTCAGGCAATTCTCGAGTATCGCTCGGTTTCGAAGCTCAAGAGCACGTATTTAGACGCTTTACCACGGGAGGTGAATGCGGAGACCGGACGCATTCACACCCGTTACAACCAGCTGGTTGCCGCCACCGGCCGCCTCTCATCGAGCGACCCGAACCTGCAGAACATCCCGATCCGCACCGCGATGGGCCGCAAGGTGCGCGACGCGTTCGTTCCGAAGGAAGGCTGGTCGATGCTCTCCGCCGACTACTCGCAGATCGAGCTTCGGGTGCTCGCGCACCTCAGCCATGACCCAGCCTTGGTCGACGCCTTCTCGCGGGGGGACGACGTCCATGTGCAGACCGCCTGCGCGCTCTTTGGCGTCAAGCCCGAGGAAGTCACCAAGCAGATGCGCGGCGAGGCGAAAACGGTGAACTTCGCCGTCATCTACGGCCAGACCCAGTTCGCCCTAGCGCGGAACCTCAAGATCGAGCGCGCCGAAGCGCAGCGCTACATCGACGCGTTTTTCGATCAGTACGCGGGCGTCAAGTCGTTCCTCGACGAAGTGGTCGAACAAGCGCGGGCCAACGGCCTGGTGACGACGCTCCTCGGCCGCCGCCGGTCGCTCCCCGACATCCGAAGCAAGAACCACAACCTGCGCGCTGCGGCCGAGCGAATCGCGCGCAACACGCCCATTCAAGGCACGGCCGCCGACATCATGAAGGTCGCGATGGTGCAGATACAGCGCGAGATAGAAACACGGCGCTTGCAAAGCCGGATGGTGCTGACGGTGCACGATGAGCTGGTGTTCGAAGCGCCGGTCGACGAGCGGAAAGACCTCGAGCAGCTCGTGCTCGACCAGATGCAGAACGCGGTGCCCCTCTCGGTGCCGCTACCGGTCGAGGCAGGCTGGGGTGCGAACTGGGGAGCGGCCCACTGAGCGGACAGCGTCAGCGCGAGCCGGAGCGGCGAAGCACGGCGCAAAGCGCCGGCAAGGCAGAGCGAAGCGAATGCCGCGCAGGGAGGATTAAAGGTGGGGGTGGGCGGGACGTGAAATCAGGACGGAACAAACCCAAAATGTCGGAGACCCTCCAGCACCCCCTTCGCGTAGGGATGCTCCGCGAAGTAGATCTTCTCGGCGATTCCCTGGCCGACAGCCTCGATGCCCAAATCCTTTTTGAGCTCTTCGTCGGCGTTTCCGACGACGATGACGCGAAAGCCAGCCAGCATCGCGGCGCGGTCGTTGCCCGAGTCGCCTGCGTACACCAAGTGCTGCTCGTCGACGCCGCTCTGGTCGTGCAGGTAGCCAACGGCGTAGTCTTTCGCGATCCCCGACGGAAGCACGTCGAGAAGCCCGCAATCGGTGACCGGATCATGGCTTGCGACGAGGTTCACCCGGGCTTTGGCCGCGTCTAACTTGGCTTGCACGGAGTCGACGTAGGGCTCGGGCCGGCCGTGGGTGTAGTAGCTGACCTTGAACTCGCCTTGCTTTTCGTCCTCTTGCAGAGTCAGCCCTTCGACGGCGCCGATCGCGGCGCGGACATCGGCGCCGCTCAGGCCGCCGAACGCCGACCTCATCGCCTCGCGGTACCCCTCATCCGGCTCGAAGCCCGACTCGGTCTTTCGAAAGACGCTCGTCCCGACGTCGCAGACGAACCAGTCAGGCGGGGGCAGGCCCACCTCCGCGATCCCTTCACGCGCAAGCGACAGATGCCGACCCGTGACGTACGCCAACATCAGGTTGACGCTCTCGCCGACGGCGCGTACAAGCTCAGCGACCTCGCGTAACCGTTGAGGATCGCGTTCGAGGGGAATCAGCGTCCCATCCAAATCTGACGCGAGCAGCGACCGTGTTATGCTCATCTAGGCGTGAGCCTAGCGAGAACTGAGCCCACCTGCACCCAGGAAAGCTTCAGCTGAGAGCCTGTGCACCGATTCCACAAACGACCTGTCATCTTCGGAGAGGTGCTGTTCGATCATTTTGCGGATGGCAGCCGTGTCCTGGGGGGCGCTCCATTCAACGTCGCCTGGCATTTGCGAGGGTTCAACTCGAATCCCCTGGTGATTAGCGCGGTTGGTGACGACGCCGAGGGTGAGGAGATCCTCGAACGAATGACGAGCTGGGACCTGATGATCCAGGGGGTGCAGGTCGACTCCGAGCACCCGACCGGCCGGGTGACCGCCTCGGTGGTGGACGGACAAAACCACTTCGAGATCTCGCCCGGACAAGCCTGGGACTCCATCCGCGCTGAACCCGCGCTCCGCAGTGCCTTCGAAGAGCCGGCAGGGCTCCTCTACCACGGCTCGCTCGCCCTTCGCTCCGAGGAAAGCTGGGCGACGCTTCGCAAGCTCAGAGCTCAGACCGACGCGCCTTCCTTCGTCGACATCAACCTCCGCGACCCCTGGTGGACCAAGGACAAGGTGCAATGGTGCCTGTCGACCGGCAACTGGGTGAAGCTCAACGACGACGAGCTCTGCGAGCTCACCTCGAAGCCCACCGCCTCGTTCGAGGACTGTCGCGATGCGGCGATCGGCCTTGCACGCGAGCACTCGATCGACCGCGTCATCATCACGCGAGGATCGCAAGGTGCGCTTTCGATCGCCGGTGGCAAGGACACGTTCCAGGCGCATGCCGCGCCGTTGAGGAATCTGATCGACACGGTGGGCGCGGGCGACGCGTTCAGCGCCGTCGTATGCCTTGGGCTCCTGCAGGAATGGGAGGATCAGGTCACCCTCGACCGTGCCGCCGCGTTCGCAGCGGACCTCTGCGGTATCCGCGGTGCCACCACGACCGACTTTGCGCTCTACGAGAGGCACCTGACGGAATGGGCGACGGACACCAGCGCCGGCACGATCAGCGCGGCCGGAGCGCACTCTTTCTACGTCTTGTCACTGACGATTCACGGGCTGGTTCGCGCGACCGACATCGAGCTCGGCCGCGACGCGGACACGGGTGGACAGGTCTCGTACGTCGTCGATCAGGCGAGGG
>Ga0224508_10000401_pt1 | contig 43044 bp, 60 predicted proteins | sample SF_Jan12_sed_USG_4_FD_170157 | JGI IMG/M metagenome (GOLD analysis project Ga0224508, IMG submission 170157) | Sediment microbial communities from San Francisco Bay, California, United States - SF_Jan12_sed_USGS_21 | ecosystem: Environmental > Aquatic > Marine > Sediment | place: USA... | reverse complement strand
AAAAAAGTTTTTTTCTACAATTTTACCCACATATTGGGCAAATCATGGAATCCTCTTTTTTTACCATCATAACCCCAATTCCTGATTTTAAACAGGCTTGACATTCATGTGATAGACTCATAACACCCTAAAGAAATACTAGTACTTAATTTCAAGTCAGATAGCATTAATACAACACGTTACAATTTATTTTTACATGTTACAAATCGACAACTGAACATAATAGATTTGAAATTATTTTTTGGGAAGGAAGAGAATTAAATCAAGTAAAGAGCACTTTTAATTTTATTATTATAAAAAATTCATAATTTCTAATGTTTTTATTTTATTGGAATCATAATTTATGAATACGCCGGTTCTTATAGAAGGTAACTAACTAAGATTAATGAAAACAAAAACATTCTCATTGTTAGCAATACCAGTTATTGCAGCAATAATGGTTGTAGGAGCAATTGCTCCAATGGCAATGGCAGATCCAGCAACAGTTCAAGGTGTTGCAGGTAGGATAATACTTGACCACAACGATAATTTGGTCCCTGCTGAATGCTTCGAAGTTATTGCAAACAATGCAAATCAAAAAGGTCTATTTACTTGCACAGGAACAGCCACAGAGCCTTTTCCTGAAACAGCAGTAATCTTAGATTCTGAAAACAATCCAAGGATCCCAGGACTTACTTGTTCTACAGATACACAAGGTCCAACTACCAATTGGCAAATTGTCATATCAACAAATGGAAACCTAAAACTCACTTGTCACTTTCCTTAAGTGATTTTTTTTTAATAAATCATAACGTACATTATTCTTTTAACAATTCTCCAACAAACCACACCACGTCATAACGTTAGTCCAGTCGGATTTTTACGCCTAGCGAGGGGGGCTTGTCTTTTTACTGACAGTCGATAAACTCCTTAACACCTCTGAATAATGTATTGAAAATAATCTTTCATCTGACAGATCCGTATTTGTTTTTCTATAATTTTCAAAAAAATACAATATTTGAAGGAAAAATTTTAAAAATCATGGTGCTAATTCCACGAGGTTTGGGGGAATTGAGCATTAACTTTATAAGGATTTTAAAGGTATTTTCAATGAAATGTTCAGCTTTAAAATTTATCTGGTTTTCTTATTTGCCTCATTGGCAATCAGTATTGGATTGCAAATGATCCTACCATTCCCATATGGTTTAGCTGCTGCACTTGGGATTTTCATAGTGTTCCCATTATTGCTAAGAAAACGTGCAATGAGCCGAATGGGCGGCTATGGAGAATCAGGTACTGGTGGGGGCTTCTTTGGGACAAACTCTGGAAGTACCAAAGTCAAATATGTATGCCTTGTTTGCAACAGCAAGCACAACGGAGGTTCTTGTCCTCGATGTGGCTCAAAAATGCAACGAGCTGATTTTTAAAAATTCCATAATGACCCTAGATGATTTAAAACAAAAAGTAATTTATCAAAACACGCTTGATGTTTGGGTTGGGGCATGTGAGGAAAAAAATATCAAATGGGATGATACTAAAAATTATAGAAAATTCATCGATTATTTACTTAATCAAAATATTAACATGAAAAAATTTCCTTTATGTGTAAGTAGTAGTGATTCCCAGATTGAATCAGAAAGGGAAAAAGCAAAATTTGCAGAAGTATTGTCACAAACCAAAGAACCAAACTGTGAAACTTATACTGTTAGGCTAAACGATTCTACTATTGAAATGATTCGTAAATTTGAATTGTGATACTAACTATCTTCTAAGTTTGGGGTTTACAATAACATCTAAGGCATTTCCAATGAAAACAAATGCAAGACCAGTGATTGCAATCATCACTCCTGGAGGCATTATCCACCACCATAATCCTCTGGATGCTGCACCGTATACATTTGCGTCATGTAGTATTTGCCCCCATGTTGGAAAAGAGGGGTCGCCTAAACCGAGAAAACTAAGACCGGCTTCTGTGGTTATAGCAGCAGGGACTGATATGGCTATACTCGCAAAAGCATATGGGAGCAATTGAGGTAAAATATGTCTGAGAATAATCTTGGATTTTTTTTGACCCATCATTTCAGCAGCATCAATATATCCACGTGTTTTTATTTGAAGGGCCATACTTCTTGAAACTTTAGCCACTCCCACCCATCCGAAAATAGTTAGAAATCCAATCATCAGAAAAATACTGTTGCTGATAGTAACAGAGAGAATAATTAGAAATGGTAATGCTGGAAGGGCATAGATTACATCGTTGAATCTCATCATGGCCTCATCAGTTTTTTTACCCTTGTATCCTGCATACACGCCATAAAGCAAACCCATCACTACTGATGCTATTGCTACTACTATTCCAATGAATAAGGCTAAGGGCGTTCCCCAGAGCAATCCTACTGCCAGGTCTCGTCTGAGTTCATCTGTTCCCATTACTCCAAAAGCTTTTCCTCCTATAATCAACTGAGACTCTGGGATTTGATTTTGAGAATTGACACCATAAAGATTAACCACAAATAGATAATCTCCCTTAAGAGGTTGATGAACGTCTGTTTTGGAAAAGACGATGTCTTCGGAGGATAATTTATCTAACAAAAAGTCAAACTTGTCGGGTTGCAAGTACAGTTTTTTTCTAATTGATTCATCTGTTGAAAAAATTCTTTCAGTATGGGTTGTAGTAGATTCTGAATTGGGCAATGATGTTGATAGTAATTCCAGTTGTACTCCATCTGGTCTAATTACGAGCATTTCAAGAAGTGGTGAACCTGAATATTTGGCAGAGAATTCATAAATAAAGTCATTTGGAAAATCATCATAGTTAAAATTAAATCCAAACTGATGCGAAATCAGGGAGATATTTCCTGATTTTTCTAATTTTTCGATGGGGGTTTGGAGAATTTTGTGCTCTGGAATTTTTTCAGCTAAAAACAGGTTGACCCATCCGGGGATGGCAACCTTTGGATATGAAATCCAACTACTTGGATTATTCCATTCACTAAAGGTTTCACTTGGAATTACGATGACAGCAATTATTGAAATTATAATTAAAGCAGACAAAATACTTACCCCTGCTATTCCCATTTTGCTTCGGGCAAATTCGTATTTGATTTGCTGAGGTGAGATACTCAATTACCTGCCCTCACCCTTGGGTCAAAATACCCATACAGCAAATCTGCGATAAAAATGCTAATCAGGAAAAATACTGTCAAAATATAGGTCGCACCAATGATTATTGGTAAATCCATTACCGTTATTGCCTCAAAGTACAGTCTTCCCATTCCAGGCCAATCAAAAACGGCCTCGGTGATTATTGCTCCCCCAAGAGAACCTGAAAGACTCAGGGCCAGAATTGTGACTATTGGCGGGGCCGCATTTTTTAATGCATGTCTGTAAATAATTTTTTTCCTGCTAATTCCCATTACTTTTTTTGAGGTGATAAAATCCTCTTGCATAATTCCTACCATGAAATTTCTTACCAAATACGCCCAAGCTCCAAATCCAATCATTACAATTGTAATCAGTGGCAGCGCCATGTGATACAATAACGAAAAAATGTAATCTGGATCAGATGACGGAATAGGGGGGGTGGCCCTAGCTGGGAAAATCTGATACACAAAGGCAAATAAGAATATCATTATCATACCAATCCACCAAACAGGAAAACTAGAACTAATTATGGCAAAACTAGATGTTATTCTATCTATAACTGATCCAATCTTACTTCCAGACAAGGCCCCTAGGAATATTCCGATAACTGAGATTATTATTGTGGCTGTGGTAAATAGCAAAATTGTTCTGGGTAATTTTTCCAAAATTATTTCCTTTACGTCAGTGGATCCTGCATCACTTGTAAGAAATGTGGCATTTCCAAAATCTAATAATAATATTTTGTACATCGTCAAACCAATTCTTTGGGGAGAATACCAGGGTGCATCTAATCCCAAAGTTTCAATTCTTTGATCAATCTGACTCTGAACAAAGGCTTCAAATTCTTCAGATGATGAGAAACTATTTGCAATTGATGGATCCTCTGTAATTTCCCCTCTTACTTGAAACATTACTCCTTGTTTGAGTATGGTATCCATGTTAGATCCAACAAGAGAGATGGTAAGGAGCAGTGTAATCATTAAGACACCAAACATTGTGACTAGTCTAGTTGCTACATACTTTTTTAGGGCCAATAGTCTCCAGTAATAAAATCAGTTTATAACAATTAATTTCATACCAGATCAGAATTAATTTATTAATATTTTAATCTCACTTTAAACAAAATAATCTGAATCACCACATGTGAGATTATTGAAAAATCTAATTTAGTATGATTTTATACTATTTTTAATGAAAAAGACTACTTTTGAGCCTGACAAATTAGCACTAACAAAAAAAGACATCCTAGATTTTTGTGATAAGGTTCTTGAAAAATGGGGGAAAAATCCTTCTGAAAACGGTAAAAATATTTTGGCGATGAATGCAGTAAAAGCAAGCGTAGTATGGACTGACGATGAGTCCCTTAAGGCAATTTGGAAGGAGATAATATCTTGGACTTTTGAGCTTCTTTATGAAAATGCATTAGCCCAAGGAATAGATAACAATGCAGATTGGTCAGAGGTAATGAAAAAAATAAAGAATAAAAAATAAAGGAGTCAACAATGTTTTATGAGCGCAAACACCATCAGAAAAGCAAAAAGACTTGTGGATAATGGGGGTGTAGAAAAAATAGATGATGATCTTTATCAAATTAAATCTTCATCTGACCCAAATAAATCGTATTTTGTTACTTCTGACACATGTGAGTGCCCCGGGTTCAAAAACTTTTACAAGTTTCATCATGGAAAGGGATTAAAAGCAAATTGTTCTCATTTAGAGGCAATTAGAATATTTAAAAAAGAAAAATAGATTTTATTTTAAATTTTTTACATCTATTTTTCCTACTTGTACTTTATTTTGTCTAATGATGATGGGCCGTTTAATAAGTCCTGGATATTTTACCATGAGTTTAACTAATTCATTTTCCGGGTACTTGACACTATCTAGTTTCAACTCTTTGAACATTTTGTCTCTTTTTCTTAAAAGATCAAAAGAACTCAAACCAGAAAGTTTCACAATTTTTTTCAATTCTGATTCAGAAAATGGCTCTTCGAAAAAATCCCTTTTCTGAATGTCTACCTTTAATCTTTCTATTTCAGAGATGGTCTTTTTGCAAGTGATACAAGAGGATTTATGGTATATGGTTGATACTGGTTTGGATTTTGTCATTTTTCATTTTCTCTTGACATTGGATAAAATTGAATCTTTCTACTATTTTGAAAATATGTGCCTAAGATCAGAATACTCGCAAAATACTCATCCTCTCAAAAAGTCTCTTATGTGAGAGATCACTTAATGAAGAAATGCAAACATGTCCATTGTGTAAAACACATTACAATAACATGGCAAAAGTTTGCCCTTTGAAACACTGTTCTAATTGCGGTTCACAAAAATTACAAATTTCCAAAAAACGAAGTTTTCAAACATCTCGTGCAAAACAATACTTTTTGTTTATCATTCCTCCTTTGGGTTTTTTCGTGTTAGTATATGGGTATCTGTTTGTACACGGAGATTTGATTTTATTTTTTAGTGTCGTTGCAGTTTATTCTGTATTCTTTATTGGTATAATGTATAAAACCACAAAAAAAAATATCGACTGCCAGGATTGCAATGCAAGAAATTTCCCGTTTGTAAGCAATATCCCCCTTAATCCAATTAAAAAAGAAGGCATAATGGAAGATGAAGAAATCAGCAAAAAAATAGCTGAAACCATTTTGGATGGTTTGTCAAAAGAGCAGAAAAAACACAACAAAAGAGACATCATTATACGCTTGACGGGTGCGGTTTCTTTAGTAACAATTGCTGTGCTTGGAACGTTTTTTGTAAACCCTGATGATGTTTTGCTAGGTGAAATTATTGATATGATAAAATCTTTTCAGTAAATCTGAGTTTCCTATATTCAATAAGATTTTCCTATAAATGGTTCACAAAACTTGATTTACCCTTTATTGGTATTTTTCTTATGTCCATTAAGATTCGAGCAGCAAAAAAGAACGATATTCCGTTAGTTTTGGGGTTACTTTATGAATTGGGGCGTCCCAAACCTGAAAAAGATTCGGATTTGGATCTTTTTAGAAATCTTGTAAAAAAACAAATTGCTGATTCGGATAAAACAATATTGATTGCAGAAAAAAATGATGTTAATGTGGTGGGATTGGTAAGCATTGTTTTCCTTCCAAGATTAAATCAAATTGGGCAGGAATTGTATATTCCAGAATTAATTGTCACAGAAAAATATCGTAATCAAGGCATTGGCACTATGTTAATTGAGGCCTGTGTTTATTTGGCAAAGCAAAAAAATTGTAAAAAACTGAGGCTAGAATCTGGAAATAAGAGAAGAGAATCTCACAAATTTTATGAAAATTTGGGATTTGAGTCAAACTCTTTATCATTTACTAAAAACTTGGTTGATTGAATTTTAAAAAACAATTAATTTGTTCTTACGCACAACAAATTGTTTTTTTAAATTCATCTGTATTCCTCTCAAAATCACATTCTTTGCAAACTTGCCAGCTTCTTTTTTTTAAGATAGTGAATGATGATTCATAATTTACAGAATACATTTTTCCTCCACATGAAGGACAAGGCAACGGTATGTCTATTTTCATACTGTGATTAGTATTATTTTTGATATAAGGTCCACGTAGAATTGATAAATCGTTCATTAGAATTTGTTGTTTTTTCACTTTTTTAATTAAGAAAATTTACCGTCATTTTTTAAAACTCTTGTCATTGTGAAAATAAAATGTAAAGATGAAATCATCCTCCACAAGGCTCTCAGCGGAAACAAGAACGAGGATTTATCTCTTAAAATACATGTCACAACCAGTGAAAAATGGTTTGCATGAAAATTCAAAATCCTGCTATATTTAGTTAATTTCTTAAAGTTTGATTTAAAAATTCATCTGATCTTTCTCCAGTATTTTTGGTCATGTTCAAAATTTTTAAAAATTTTTCTTTTTCAAAGTCATGAGGTTTAGTTTTAATAAAATATTTTGCTCCATAATGACCTCCCTCTGAAATGATTTCATACCCTACTCTAATTCCTGTCCGATAATCTACTCTTAATGTTGAGAGAAAATCATCAACTTTAATTTTGAATTGCTCTTTTTCATCTTGTGAGAATTGGTACAACTTGAAGGTCAAATCTTTGCTAAGAAATGTCATAAAACCCATTACAATATTCTGGTTTAGTTTTTCTTGGAAAATTTCTATACTCATTTTCAATGGTCCGATATCTTCTAAGGTAAGATGAAAAATATGACCTGGTTCGTTGACTCCGTTATATGATATGTTTTCTTCTTCTAACCATTTCTCTATTCTTTGTTTTATTCCAATATCTCTTCCATCTGAATTTAAAAATCTTTTAAGACAAGTTACGCAAATAGGTTTTGTTTTTTGTTCTGTTCCCCAGAAACCAAACAACAATCCATTTTCAATTATTGCCTCACAATGACAACATCTGACCATTATATTGCTTGTAAGATAAACTGCTTATCCTTTTTGGTTAATCTAAATAAAATGAAAAATTGGGTTAAATCTTAACCCTGGCATTTCTTTTACTCATTGCGATATAGTGTCACTTAAAATCATCTACTCAGAATTACTAACCAAGGTTATTTCTGTCCCATTTACCAAAAATTCTAAAATCTTTCCATTAACATTTACAAAAAATATTGATTCATTAAATTCTACTTCAACACTCACTCCATCCACATCTAATATTATGGGGGATTCTGCAGATTTTTCATCAGTAACTGATTCCTCTATCTCGGGTTCTACTGAATTTTTTGTATCTTCATTATTCTCTAAAATTTTCTCACTATTTACTTCTTCAAGGTCATCTGAATTACTTCCAAGATTTTCTATCATTGCTCGGCTTGTGGTAATTTTTTCTAAATATGCTAATTGTGCTTCTTCTGCGGTTCCTCCGTTTTCTATGATTTCGTTTCTCAGATCATTTGCCTCTTCAACCAGATTTTTTGTAAAGTTCAAATGTCCTACTACGGTATCTCTTACTGCATCATCTAGACTATTTACATAATTTTCATATTGGGGTCCAGAAAAAATTCCCATGCCTGGCTGAAATTCCTCTATGGCTTTTGCTCGGAATCCATTTTCAATTTCTCTTTGTTCTTCTCTAAGTGCTTTCTCTTGATCTAATCTCTCTTTTATTTTCTCATCTTCTAAATACTCTTGATATAACTTCTGATAATAATTGTAGAGCATAAATCCTATGGGATTCCTGTCAAATTCATCAGGAGACGACTCCAAGTATTTTTTAGCCTCTGGGGTTGATAATTTCTGTTGATTTACTGCTGTTGGAGACAGCTCCCCTTTTACTTGAAATTGGATGCTTGCAATTCCTTCTTTTCCTTCTAAACTTGTCGCTGAAATGTTTACTACATAATTTCCTGGTATTCTTTCTTGTTTTCCTAATTCAGCCATGAATTCTCCAGACTGGCTAGTTGTTGTAAAAATTGACATTGAGCCTGATTTGACATTAACTGTGGCCTTGGGTACTGGCTTTGAGGCATGATCCACTATTATTCCAGACACAATTGGCCTATCTCCAGAATATAGTGGCGAATTCTCCACATTTGCTTGAATTAACAAATCCCACTGAATGGCCTCAGAATTTGAGGCTACGGGGAATAACAGCAAAGCTGAGAAAAATATGAAAATTACTCGATTTCTAAACACATGATATCATTTAGTTTTATCTTGTTAAGACTGGGTATTAAAAAAAGCTAATTTTTCTTTAATTATTTTTGAGTAATTTTCCCCATCTAGTTCTTAACATACCCAATTCAATAATATTCATCAAATGGATTTAGAGAAATTTCAAAATGATGTCTATGAGGTAACAAAGAGATTATCTGTAAGTTTATCCCAAGATGATCTTCCTAAACTAAACAACGTCTGTCAACAACTAATTGATATGTATAAAAAAAATTTGGTAAAAATCAACCATTCTGTTTTGGAGTTAATCTGTGCTGCAAATCTGATTGCACATGGGTATAAAGTCGAAGTTGAAAAACAAGTCTCAGACATCCTTGTGTGCGACCTTTTTGCAAAAAAAGGCGGAGGTGACACTATAATTGAGATAGAAACGGGCTTTACCCCGCCAGATCATGCCATGGATACGATAGATTATTCCACTGCACGAATAATGAGTAAAATTGCCAGATACAGCAAACACTGCTCAAAATTTTCTTTAGCAACACCCGTGATGGGCATAATTCCCGTTCCAAAAATATTCCTGATTCCTCCAAATGCTAGAAAAAAAGACGAAGTGGAACAGGTTCAAGATTTATGCAATCGTTATTACAAAAATCCCCCAGTTAGCTTTGATGATATTTTAAATGCAAGGCTTCATTCGATTTATCTAATTAACGTGGACAAAAATTTTGCAAAGGCCCTAGATCCACAAGGTTATGTCGATCTTACCGAAAAATTACTTCATAGGAGTGAGGTTAGTTATTAACCATCCATGGCATTTAAATCTGTGAATTTTGTAATGGTTTTAGGATATGATTTGCGCTGCATGTGAAACTAGAAAACATTTTGAATGCATAGATTGTCTAAAGAATCATGATACTCATCTATGCAGTTGCGACTGTCATGATGAAAATACGCCTCCACACCCAATAAACAAACCTCATTGAATTTAGAAAACAATGAAATACAAAGAAAACTAAATACTCATATGGCTTTTGTCGTAATAATTCCCCTCACCATTGTTGCCATTTTAGGAATAACCGGATATTTGTTGTACCGATTTGTGATCTTTGAATACTTGAGTAACAAGTCGGTGAATGATACTCTAAGAAGATACGATATCAAAAAAACTCCTTTTGAAATTATTAAAGAGTACTATGAAAACAAAGGCGAAAAATTATCTGACAAAGAAGTACTGCGCCGAGTTAAACTATACAAAAAGAAAGAACCTGAGCAATTTCTTGCCATGTATGATTCAATCCGAGAGGATTCTAAAACTAAATAATCTTTTAATTTTATGGCTCTACTGGAATTTGGATAAATGGTGTTCCACCCTCTCCAACAACCAGTGGTAGCTTCCCATCCCATGCTTGAGTTTTAAGCCATTCTAAATAAAATGGATTTTGTGCCAAGGCTTCATTGATAATCCTAATTGCCTCAGCTTCCCCAGATGCTTCAGCAATGTTTGCTGCTGCAAGACCCTCGGCTTGGGCCTCGAGCTGCCTTGCTTCTACTTCTATTCTTATCAAATCATTTTCTGCCTTTTGGGCCTTTTGCTCTGCTTCTACTTTGGATTCGATAGCTTGGGCAAACAAGGAAGAAAATTGAAAATCGGTAATTGAAATAACGTCTGTAATGATATTGTATACGTTAAGACGTGTGGTAATTTCTTGTTCGATATCTGCTTTAACTTGTGGTCTTTTTGTAATTAATTCCTCTGCATTATATCTGGCTGTGACCTGTTTTACTACTTCTTCTACTGCTGGCTGAATGACTCTATTTTCATACTGTAATCCTACTTCTTTGTATAGTGTATGTACTGAGGTTGGTGAAGGTCTATAGTTTACTGTTACTTCTGTTGTTACAGTTTGAAGGTCTTTTGATGCAGAAGATGTGGATTTTACAAATTTCAAGGTTCTAACCTCCATATTTACCACAGAGTCCTGAAAGGGAACTACAAAATGAAGTCCTTCCTCTAGAGGTGGTTGGCTTGTATCTACTGCATTCCAGTGGAGTAAAACACCTCTGTTACCTGAATCTACAATTTGAACCGAAGCTGAAACAACTACTCCGATGATAATTAGAACAATTACGCCGATGATTAGGGCCTTTGCTTTTCCAAAATTTACCTCCATTCCTGGCTGTTGATATTTAGACAATACTATGAGTACCTTTTCACCTTAATTATACCATGTCTTTCTAAGAATAAAATTTCTTAAATCCCTTTTCGGTTGGAATCAGTTCAATTTTTGGCCCTAACACACCTTGTTTATTTTGAACCTTCATCAAACCTTGTTTTTCTAGGCTTTCTAAAATCTCCTCTAATGTTTTACTGTCTATTCCAAGATTTCTTTGGATAGCATTAAAATTTTTTGTTCCGCGATTCAGCTCCCCTAAAACTAACATGTCTAATGTCTGAGGACTCATCTCTTTAGGGATCTCCTCTTGTGGTATTTTTCTTGATGGTTCGGCAACTGTTTCATTCTTAGACTGGTATGTTGTCTTTGCAAATTGCTCAGGATACCCTTGGTTCTTTTCTTTCCATTTTCTCACTATTCTAGGGAGAATCCTTGAAAGTGGAATAATCAGAAAAAAGACCAAATAAATCCACGCAAATCCTTCAGTTGCCATAGATGGTCTTCTCTTTCTTCCTATTTCATCATTGTCTTTTTTTATTTTAATTCATGCGCAAAATTATTAAATTTTTTACAAAAAAAAATTATTTGAAATTTTACCCATTAAGAAATACATCTACATATTTTAACTATTACTAAAATTTCAAGATCTAGGCTAAGATCCAATCAAACATGAAGATTCATAAAGCAAAAAAACCATTAATCGACAATTTATGTCAACATCGATGGAAAATTTTGGAACTTTGGAATACGTTCTTGACAAGTTTTCAAAAACTTGGAGTTGGAAACTAACAGGTCAGCGCGCCGTTAGCATGATTTCTAAACTCGTTCCGGAGGCATGGTATGGAGAGAACATCAACGAGGTAATTATTCCTGATAGCACAGAAAGCGTTAGGCAATTAAAAGCCATGATGGACAGATATCCCTTAGAAATTCTTTCCAAATCTGCTTGGCAACGAAAGGTTATCAAAACTTATGCTCCAAAACCTGCACTGCCACCAATAAAACATAAACTAAACCGTGCAAAATCTGGCGATCAATTTAGAGGCAAACTCCTAAATTTCCAAAAAGAAGGGCTTGACTTTTTGCTAAAATCCTCTGGCAATGCCTTGCTTGCCGATGAGATGGGACTTGGAAAAACAGTTCAAACCTTATCATATGTTGCAACAGAAAAGCAAACATTTCCTGTTTTGGTAATTGCTCCTTTAGTCACTCTGAATAATTGGGAGCGTGAAATATCTAAATTTGTCAAAAAGAAAAGCAGGAATGGCAGAATTATTGAAAATGAATCTCCTACTTCCACAATAATTAGAACCGGCAAGTTGCATGATCTCCCAAAAACAGATTTTTACATTATTAATTATGAATTACTTTACAAAAGATTGCCTGATTTATCAAAACTAAATATCAAAACCCTTGTCTGTGATGAGGTTCATAATCTTCGTTCCAAAACTACTCAAAAATACAAAGCTGTAAAAAAACTTGCAGCACTCCAATCAATTTCTTATAGAATTGGACTCTCGGGAACTCCAATTTACAATCGTGGGTCTGAAATCTGGCCAATAGTAGATATTTTAAAACCTGGATTGCTTGGAAGTTTTAAAGAATTCTGCGAATACTTTTGTTATGTAAATGAAAAAGGAAAGGCAATCGTTCTTGAAAACAAGAGAGCCTCACTTCGAAACGAATTACAAAAACATGTGATGCTTAGAAGAAAAAAGTCTGATGTTCTCAAGGAGCTCAAAGATAAGGTACGATACAAAGAGGTCATTGATGCTGATACTGACTATTATCTAGAGGAATTGGATAAAATTTGGGCTAAATTAGAAGAAGAACAAAAGGGTGCTGAAACTGCATTTAAGAAATCTGCATCATACCAAAGAGCAATACAAAGTGAAAGACAAGTGGCAGGAATTGCAAAGCTTCCTCATGTAATTAATTTTGTAAAAAATATTATGGAAATCGAAGAAAGTGTAGTCGTATTTTGTCATCATAAAGTAATTCATAAATTACTTCATGAACGCCTTGAAGAATTCTCGCCTGTTTCAATAATTGGTGGTCAAACAGATACACTTCGTCAGGATCAGATAGACAAATTCCAAAGAGGTGAATCAAAGTTAATGATTGCAGGAATAAGGGCAGGAAATGTTGGTATTAATTTAACTCGAGCAAAATATGTTATTTTTGCTGAATTGGATTGGAGTCCTGCTATTCATAGACAAGCTGAAGACAGATTGCACCGAATTGGCCAAAAAAACACCGTATTTGCATATTATCTAATTGGGAATGGAACGTTGGATGACCATGTGGCAAGTATTTTGGTAGACAAAAGCTATGAGATTGATTCGATAATGGATGAAAAATCCGATTCCTATGAGAATAAAGACAAAGCTAAACTAATTTTAGCACAAATCCATGATAAAATTAGCGCTAAATAATTAAATTTCTAATTTCTCTTTAATTTTTAAAATTTTGGAGATTATTTTTTCTTTTTTTTGATCCGAAATTCCTTCAAGTCCTTTAACCTCTTCAATGGTTTCCTCAATTATGGCCCAAACTTCAATTTGAGGTTTTATGATATCTGGTTTATCTTGGGTGCTTCCAGGTGTTACTTTTTTTATCTGTTCAATACCTTCTGGTAAAATCTCATACATTTTGACAATTCCTGACTCTTTTCTTAGTGGTGACATTAACACAAGTTGCCTTTTTCGCAAATCATCGATCTCGGTTTGTATTTGGTCTTGTGGTACAAGCAAGAACATTGACAATTTTTGTAAGTCTTGGGATTTTATCTCTAAAACCCTTAGGATTTTAATCCACAGAAGAATTTGATTATCCCAAAGAAGGATTTTTGCACTATTGGTTACTGAAAAGGATCCATTTTTGTTCATATCAATTAGGTTTCTTTCTTTTAGAGATGCCAATTGGTCTAAAATTCTTCCCACCCCAAGTTTTTTCAATTCAGACTGCTCAATATCTTTTTCATCAAATACCCCTTCATTTTTTATCCCTAAATACAAAATTTCCAAATCGACAATGTTTAATTTTCCCATTGCGTTTTTTATAGTCTGACAGTTATCATCTTTTCCACTTGCAAATTATATGTGGTTGTATGTGACTCTGAACCATGGTAACTTATCAGCTTCCAAAATTATCGTATGGTTATGATGAACTTGAACCATTTATTGATGAACAAACCATGGAAATTCATCATAAAAAACATCACCAATCATATGTTGATGGATTAAATAACGCACTTGAGGAAATGGCAGGATCTTTTCATCCTCAATACATAACATCCATACTTTCAGATTTACAATCGATTCCAGAAAATTCCAGAAACAAAATTAATTTTTTTGGAGGCGGATTTGAAAATCACAGATTGTTTTGGGAGGTCATGAACCCTAATAGTGATGCAAGTCCCGGTGGAAAACTCGCTGACTCAATTGATGTGTATTTTGAAAATTTTGAAAAATTCAAAACAAAATTTTCATCTGCTTCTTTATCTGTTGAAGGAAGCGGCTGGTGCTGGTTGGTTTTTAATCAAACCTTTAATAAAATTGAGATAATTACGACAAAAAATCAAGACAGCCCTTGGACTCTAAACAAAATTCCTTTATTGGGATTAGATATGTGGGAGCATGCATATTATCTCAAGTATCAAAATAGACGAGCAGAGTATATTTCATCCTGGTGGAATGTGGTTAATTGGGATTATGTCGGAAATAGATTTTCAGAACTTTCGTAGTAACATTATTGGATTTTGAGCATTTTTAAATTAAAATTATATCTTTTTCCAAACTTTTGGTCTTAACTCTTCTTTTTTAGCTGGACCAAACAAATGTTTGTTTTTTTTAAAAAAAAGTAACACATGTTAAGAAAAAATACCTATTATTTTATGTGCCTTGATGATTATACTATTTTATGAGCAATATGTATTTACTAAAAAAAGAAGGATTCGAAGAAGAAAAAATCAAACAAGCGTTAGACATGCTTATGATTGATAGGAAAAATGAATTTAGAGAGCTGTCAAATATGGTAATGCCTAAAATAACATCTGGACCTGTAAAAAACTGGGAACAATTTGTGATGAATTTTTGTCTGGATGTCAATGAGGCTTTTAAGACCTGGTCTGGAGATACTGAATTAAATCCAAATTCTCCACAAAAAGCATTGACTATTCTAAGACAGCTATCAAGGGACAAAACCAGTATGACTCAGTTATCTCATCTGATGAACATTTCCTATGATCTTGCAGAAGAATTCAAAGAAATCTACAGACGACTCTAAACTGTTTTAGAAAAAATCTAGTTCCACTGCTTGCGCTGTGGAGTAGAACCTATAAAGAAAAAACATTTGCTAGAATTTGAAAAAATTTCTAGCCTCTGCCTATTCTGAAAATAGCAGTACTGCAAGATGGACAAGTGCCCTTAATTGCAGGTTTGCCATTTTTCATAGTGTATGGACTAGCACCAGTGATTTCTCTTTTGTCACGGCACTTTACACAATAACCAATTGTCATGTTATTCCTACGCTCGATGTTCTATTAGCAAGAACTTGTTAAACTTTTTTTACTATGAGGCAAATTACCGATCTCAATTTTTATACCTGAATACGACTTTTTTCGTAACTGATTAGAATTATTTTGAACAGTGTTTTTGATTCAACTAGTGATTATTTCTAAATTTACAGGATTGGTTAGTGCACCCTGCTTTAACAAACTATCCCATACAAAAATTTCTGCATCATATATCCCTGATTCTTTTGGAGTCCAAGATAGGGATGGGCTAAAACTCTGATGTTTTGTTAGAGAACCTGAAATCCATCCTAGTTTGACAACGATGTCATTTTCATCTTTTATTTGAACGATATACACAAAGTCCTGAATCTCTTCTTGCGTGTTTGTGATTTTTGCAGTTATTTGGACCTGCTGATTTACTATTATGTGCTCACCTAGAGTAGATCCACTCAAGTTAACTAGTCTTTCATCATTAATTACGGCTCTTTCTAAGGGTGTAATTCCAAAGGCTGGATTGCTAATTACGGTTATTGTGAGAATAACGCCAATGAACAAAAAAATCCGTTGTATCACGTGTCTGTGATTTTTTTTTTATTAATAAAGGCTTACTGCATATGTATTCACGAGGATCTTGTGGGACTAGAAATATTCCAATCTTTTAAAGCGTCTTTTATGGCTGGTGATTTTTCCTGGGTTTAGTATATTTTTTGGATCAAAAATCATTTTGAGTTCTTTGAAAATTTGATAATTTTTACACCCATACTGCATTTTAACAAATTCTGATCTAGCAATACCGTCTCCATGTTCTCCCGTTATTGTCCCGCCCAATTTTATGACTTGATCAAAGTATTTCTTTGAAATTTCATCCAAAATTTTTGAATTTTGCCGGCTGGAAATTATCCGTACATGAATATTCCCATCTCCTGCATGACCATACATGATCGTTTTGGTGTGAAATTCATTATTGATTTTGTCAATTATTGAAAATAGTTTTCCCAAATTTTTCAATGGAACTGCTGCATCTTCGATTATGTGAGGATTTTGGTCTTCTTTTTTAATTGATTTTAAGCTATACGACAAAGCTAAATCTCTATACTTCCACCATCTCTCAATTGCTTTTTCATTTTCAATTTTTTTTAAAATTTTTCCAGTGACAAATCTTTCAAATTTTTTTCCATTATCTTTCAGATTAGAATCATACTCTACAAACAGCAAACATTTCGTATTTTTCGTAAATTTAATATTAAAATTTTCTAGCGTTGATTTGTCTACAAATTCCAGGGCAGAGGGCCCAGAATCTTTTATTACTTGACAGTTGTCGGCTGCCTTTTTTGCTGATGTGTATTCTACAACAAAAAGTATTCTTTTAGGTGGAATGTCCTTTAGGGTTAGATTTGCAGATAAAACTATTCCAAGAGTTCCCTCAGAACCTGCAAGTATTTTATGGGTGTCTTTTAATGATTTTATACAATCTAGTCTATACCCACAAGAATTTTTTGATACTTTTGGAAATCGGTCAAGGTTAATTTGTTTAGTTAAACTGATAATTTTTTCCCCTATTTTTTGGTCTTTTGGTAATGTAATTTTTCTTCCATGGCCATCAACAAAAGTTATTTCTTTAATGTTGTCAATTGTGCTTCCATACTTCAAAGTTCTACTACCGCTTGAGTTGTTTCCAATGATCCCTCCTAAAGAACAATAAGGGCCTATTGAAGGATTCGGTGGAAAAAATTTTTGCTTGTTTTTTAGGGATTTATCTAAACTTCCTTTTGTAACTCCAACTCCAATTTTGACATGATTTTTTTGAATCCTTATTGCATCAAATCTTTTCATATCCATTACAATGCCATCATTTAAAGCGCTTCCAACCAATCCCGTTCCAGAACCTCTGGCAGTAACTGCAATCTTATTTTTATGTGCAAATTTTACAATTGAAATTACATCTTTTTCTGTTTTTGGAATTACTATGACTTTTGGTATTACCTGATACAAACTTGCATCTACAGAATAAAATTTCAGGATTTCCTCATCCCATAAAACCTCTCCAGAAATTAATTTTTTTAAAGCGAGTCGAATTTCCGAACTTTTCATTTGTAATTTCTATTATATTGGAACTCTGTAGTAATCCCATCTTTCTGGATCAAAAAGAGTCACAAATTCTGCCTTTTCTTTATTCACTCTTGCTCTTATTACGTCTCTTAGGGCAAAACTTGTCAAAAACTTGAATTTTTTTGAATTGGCTTGCATGATAAACATGTGTCTCATCTCGCTACCTCCCTGTAATCCCCAATAACCCATTTTCAAGGCCAGCGGTTCAAGAAATATGGTGTTATTGTATCCGTAATTTTCATCTTTTATTTCAGGCCTTAATTGATACGTCTCAAGTGGGCCTCCTTTTGCAAATCCTACGATTTCACCTTTGCAATCATTAAGGCGCAACGTGTTTAAAATAACATCTGGGTTTTTGATTGATTCGTCAAATTTTTCGTTTGAAAATTGAAGTGGTGCAGGTAATTCTTCAAAAATAGAGTGAAGTGTTTTAATGAATTCAGGATCCTCCCTGGTGTTCATTTGCTCGATAGTTGGAATTAATTTTAGATTTTCATATGAATAATCTGCTTGGATGGTAATTTCTTGTTGTCTTAAATCCATAAAAGAAAGAACTGTATTGAAGAAATTTTTCCTCATGTGTTTTGGAAGTGATTTTAAAATTATTTTACACATTTCAGTTTCTCTGTTTAGTAATTCTTCAAAATAAGCCACAGAACTACGGACAATTAAAGATGGTCTCCATGCAAGTGCATGAGCATTCATTTTTGCCATCTCCATGGCCTTGGAAAAATTCCCTAAAGTGTATCCGCTAACTCTGTCTATTACCGATAAATACCATCCAAGATACATTACATGTTCTTGATATTCTTGATTATTTCTTGTCAAGTCTGAATTTTTAAAACACTGTTGAATTTGTTTTTCGGCATCCTCTTTTAGTTGCCCGCTCCAAGGGTACGTGGTTCTTAAAATTAATACTTTGATGATTTCAATATCTAATCCTGCAACATCTAAAAGCTGGCGGAGTTTTCTGTCCATGGAAATAAATTTTAAAACACTTTCTTCATGAGGTTTGTCTACACTTTTTTGGGGATCAAAGTCATGAAATAAAGCAGAGGCATAAAGATACTTTAAATCATCTTTAGAGAATTTATCAGAAACATGATTCATGTTTGCAGCTAACAGTGAAACATAAGTCACCTCAAGCTCGTGGTTAATGTTGTGGTAACCATAATAATCGGATCCTAAACCTTGGGTCTCAAATAATTCAATAGTATAGTCTAGCATTTCGCTATAGCAATCCTCATCTAATCCACTCTCCACTACCAAACTAAGAATTTCATTCCTTAAGGCGTGGGGATTGGCATATTCTTGCAATAAATCTGGATCAGAGTTGTTATTTTTAAAGATGTTTAGTTTAATACGATAAATTTTGTCCAAATCCATGCAAAATCTTAGGAATTTTGATTCGATTGCATGAGAAAGATTCAAAAGAATTACCGTTTTGCTAATTGCCGATGACAGTCGATCTTGAATTGCTTGATACCCTTGTGAAAGCTAATCAAACTAAATTTTGCAAATTTACCCTTCATCTAAATGAAAAGAAGTATTCCTTAGATGATGTTTCGGTTGTTAATTCCAAGATACCTGTGAATTCTCCGACAACTAGAGGTGGCGTATATTTTTCTGACAAATTTGCATACAAACTGAAAGGCTCTATCAATGATCTTTCTGTGGTTCCTTTTTTGACCAAAACTATGTTGGGGCCAAATACCGAATTTGGAGAAATAAAAATAACTACCCTTTTAGATGGTAATTCTCAAAAAAGAAATCTTTCGATTTATGCGAATTTAACAAATAGTATTCAGTATCCTTCTAAAATTGAACTAAACATGATAATAATCAAACTTTATCGGGACTAGTCTACTCTAAGGTGTTTGTCGTATTTTTCTTTTCTTTCCTTTTGGGATAAGATCTCATACGCCTTGTTGATTTCTGCCATAGTCTCATCGGTATTCTCTCCCTTGCTTTTGTCTGGATGTAATTTTTTGGCAAGTTCCCGATACCGGTTTTTGATTTCCTCAGGAGTTGCACTTCGGGGAATCCCCAATGTTTTGTAATAATCAGGCAAAGTTGAATTTTTTGCAGCCTTGCTAAACTCTGCATCGTCTTCTGTAAACCTTGTATATGTAAAATCTACATAATCATCTGTCCAATCTGAATGATATTTTTCGTAAGTTTTGTCCTTTTTTGATTCATGTTCTTCTTTATCGTATGGTGTTTTTCTTCGTAAAATTGTATCTCTCGCTAGAAATAAAAAAATTCCTAATACGGCTAATGCAAATCCTCCAAAAAGCATTATGCTTTCTTCTTTTGTCATTGAATACTCTAGGTTTGAGCTGGTCGCATCAGTCTGGGCAAAAGTGTTTTGAGACACGCCTGCCAATATGATAATAAAAATAAACATTGCTAAATTTTTCATTTTCTCTCTTAAGTCAATCTGAAATCTTCTTTAGCTGTATTTAGAACTACGTGAGTTATTGTATTTTCAATATTTGCCATAGAGGACAGGGATTTTACAAAGGCACTTAGTTCGTTTCTTTCCTTAAACTTGGCCACAATTATTGTATCTGTATTTCCTGTAATGTCGTATACTCCGCAAACATTATCGATTTTTGATAATTTTTCCTCGATATCCAGAATATCTTTTTTGGCAATAATCTCAATTATTGCAGTAAGATCATACCCTAGCTTTTCATGATCAATTAGTGCAGTGTATCCTTTGATGATTTTTTCTTTTTCTAATTTTTTTATTCTTGTTAGTATGGTAACAGTTGACATTCCCAGTTTTATTGCAAGTTGTCTTGCAGAAAGTCTAGCATCTACCATGAGGTTTTTTAGAATTTTTTCATCAATTTTATCCATGTTTGTTCAATTCCATTATGGTAAAAATGAATTTAAATTTTCATATTTTTTTTAAATACTTGTTTAATTTTTGGCTGAAGTAATGGGTTTATTCCTCTATATTCAGTTCAGATTTAAAACAAATGAATCCCAAAGGAAGACATGATTGAAATTTCAGAACTTGTCAAAAGGGGGAAAAATCATCTGGAAAATGGGCAATACTATGAGGCACTTGGATGCTTTGAGCAAGCAATTATTTTGAAACAAAACGATCCTGAATTATGGAATTTTAAGGCTGTATCTTTGAGGAGTATGGGCAGATACGATGAAGCAATCGATTGTTTTAACAAATCATTGGAAATCGATCCCCGTGACAAAAACGCATCTTAATGTAGACTAGTTTGGACTAACTTTTCTTTTTTGCTATTTTTTCATGGGATTTAAGATCTTTTTAAAAATTAATTTTAGATTTCAAGGTTTAAATTTATTTAAATAAGGTTCAATTGACAAGATTCCTGTGACATTCACAACACCCATAGTTGAAATAGTAAACGTGGTAGCTTCGGCGACTATAGACCAAAAACTCGACTTAAATAAAATTCAAGAAAAATTTCCTGACGTTGAATATAATCCTGAGCAGTTCCCAGGTGCTGTATTCAGAATAAAATCTCCAAAGACAGCTACATTGCTATTTAGAACAGGAAAAATGGTTTGTACAGGATCCAAATCCGAAGAGATGGCAAGAAAAGCTGTAAAAACTGTAGTTGAAAAACTAAGAAAAGGAAAAATTAGCATTAAAAAAGACGCGGAGGTAACTGTTCAAAATATTGTATCCTCCATTAATTTGGGTGGCAAGGTACACTTGGAAAAAGCCGCCAGAACTGTCCCCAGAAGCATGTATGAGCCTGAGCAATTCCCTGGGCTAATTCATAGGATGGTTGATCCAAAAACTGTAATCCTGATTTTTTCTTCAGGGAAATTAGTTTGTACAGGAGCCAAAACAGAAAAAGACGTTTATCGTTCCGTAAATAACCTTCACAGTCTGCTTGAAGAGAAAGACCTGATGTTGTACGATTAAATCATATTTTAAAAACAATATGCTCATAAGATAATTATATAATTCTAGTCGTTAGTTGTATGCCCGCAAAAGATATTGTAGGTATATTGTTGCAAAAAATCTTTGTCGCATTGGTTCTTTTTTTAGATTTACGGGATTTTTACAGAATCAAGAAACTCAAAAAATATTTGCTTTATGTTCATCCTCCTCAATTTTTAACAGGTGGGATGTTTGCAGCTATTATTTTGAGTATGGAATTTGAAGATAATGGATTTGGAAAATTAGTCAGTTTTTCAGAAAACTTAGGATGATGAACTTATCTTGATTGTTCCAAATTTTGTAATGGGGTTGGATTTAGCATTTTTTCGATTTTTCTTATTGCGATTTGGTCTGAGAAATGGAGCAAACAAATCTCATACTAGTAAAATCTAATTATTTTTAAAAAATTGAAATTTGCTTTACCATTAGTTAATCTATATTATTACCGAAATGTTATCAAAAACATAATGGATAAAGAATTAGAAAACATGCTTTCCCAGGCTTTTGAATTATGTGAGGATGGTAATTATTCTGAAGCTGTCAAGTTGTATGATTCCATTATCCAAAAAGATCCTGAAAACATCCATGCTCTAATTGACAAGGCTGTAACCTTGCAAAATCTTGGTAAGGTGAGCCAGGCTCTTAGGCTATATGACAAAGCTCTCAAAATTAACCCGCAAAATCTGGACGCTTTAATTAACAAAGGATCTGCATTACACACATCTGAAAAATATACTGAGGCAATCCTCTGCTATGATGCTGCTATCAAAGTTGATAAGAAATGTGCTATGGCTTTGGCCTACAAAGGTCTATCATTAGGAGAGTTGGGCGACCTTCCGCATGCGATTAATCACTTCAAAAAAGCACTGGCAATTGATCGTGATTATGATCTGGCAATCATCAGCAAAAAACGCGCACAGGATTTGTTAAGGGATTCTCAAAAAAAATCTAAAAAACGGTAACATCGCCTGGAGATGGTTCACGTTTTATTTCCTTTTCATGACCTTCGAAATAATCCTTATGAGTAGAACTTTGATGTTCACGTAATTGTTCAATGTTTTCAAAATCTTCATGGCACAAGTAACATTTGGGTTTATCCTCATTTACAAGTGGCATTACCATAAATGATATTGATTTTGTGTATACTTATTTCTTAACACTTAGACAGTTGAGGAATACATATTGACCAAAGTTTCTGGTTTAGAATCCATTTTTGTTCCTAGAAAGGTGTTAACGAGTTTATCGACTGTTAGTAAAAAGACAATCCCCCCTTTCATGCCTAAGAATTTCGCAATAACCAGCGTTATTATCACAATAGAAATTGTTGGAGATTGTTTAAAGTCATAATGTGAGTTATTATGTTATGAGTTTGCTTGATCAAAACATTAAGGAGATTACTGTAGGAGGACCCTAATCAACATCTTCATCCTTCCCAAAAAATAATTTCAAAATTCTTCCAAATAAGGAATATATCCAGAAAGAACTGCAAAATTATGTGTTAGATCAACTAGTGCGTGAATCTGGGGCACTTGATAAGGCCATTGCTGGAGAAGAATTATCCTATGATGACGGATTGGAATTGATGAATTATGATAATCTTCATGTTTTGGGTGCAGCAGCTGACCATATTCGAAAAAAATTAGTTGGAAACCAAGTTTCATTTACTGCCTCATATTACATGAATTACTCAAATGTTTGCGCAGCAAGCTGCCAGATGTGTGCATTTTACAGAAAAGAAGGAGATGAGGACGCTTACACTCTTTCCCCTGATCAGATTGTACAACGTGTAGGTATAGCCAAGCAGATGGGTGCGACTGAGGTTCACATAGTCGGAGGATTTCATCCAAAACTCCCACTTGATTACTATGAAGACATGATGAGGGTGATTAAGAAAAATCATCCTGAACTAAAAATAAAGGCCCTTACTGCTGCTGAAATATTCTTCTTGGCAAAACTTACAAAAAACTCTACAAAGGAAATTTTATCAAGGCTTAAAGATGCTGGACTTGATTCTTTACCTGGTGGTGGAGCTGAACTATTCCATCCAGAGATTCGACCTAAAATAGCCCGAGGAAAATGTAGTGGACAAGAATTCCTCGATACTGTTGAAACCGCTCATAATTTAGGAATTAAAAGCAACGTTACAATGCTTTATGGACACATTGAAAAACCAGAACACATCGTTGATCATCTAATAAAAATTCGTGATTTGCAAAAACGAACAGGTGGTTTTATCACCCTGATTCCTTTGAAATTTAGTTTGGATAACACTGAACTTGAACAAAAAAATCTTGTAAAAAATGAGTGTTCTTCAGTTTATGATTTGAGAATAACAGCTGTTTCTCGTTTAATGCTGGCAAACGTGCTCAATAACATCTCTGTTTATTGGGTTGCATATGGAAAAAAACTTGCTCAGGTAGCCTTGTCTAATGGTGGAAGTGATTTGGTTGGAACTGCATTTTCTGAGGAAGTGTACAAGGCAGCTGGCAAACCTACTGCCTCTTCAATTGAGGAACTAGGAATTATGGTAAAAGAGATAGGAAGAGAACCAATTCAGCGAGATACTTTTTTTAATGTAATTAACAAATTTTAAAATTATTTTTCTAGAAACTTTTTTACTGATTCTATCTTTTCTTCCATTTTTTTATCCTTGTCTTTTCTGGAATCAATTTTCAAAATTACTTCTACTCTGTTTACTCCAAGGTTATGAACTACCGCTGTCATTGATTTTGCAGCCTCATAAATTTTATCTATGTTGTCTGACTCTAGTACTGTTCCCATCGAATTAATTTGATATCTTATTTCTTTGATGTTTTGGATAGACTCAATGGCTTTTGCAATGAAAAAACTAGCACTAGTATTTGATGTGCCTATTGGGTAAATGCTAATTTCTGCATGGATCAAAATTACCGTAAATCCTCCAAATCTTGAACACTTTTGTTATTCATATAAGAAAATCGGGTGAGAAAGTAATAACAATTTTTTTGAATAAATAATTTAGAAATAGACTAAATATCCCAAAATCCACCATGATTATTGATAAAAATTCTTGGGTTTGGATTGCTGGGAATATTGATAATTTCTATGAGTGTTTTTTCCTTTGCTCAGTCTACTAATTCAGGATTAACTGTAACCACTAATCGTAGCAGTTATGATGAGGGAGACACGATAGCGCTATCTGGAAAAGTATCCGTGGAGACCGAAGAGGCGGCAATCATAATCCAAATTTGGAAAGGGGGTGACATAGTTAATGTTGCACAAGTAAACTCTAATCCATTTGGAGATTACACTCATACTGTTATTGCCCAAGGTCCTGGATGGTCTCAGGGAACCTATGTGGTTAGAGCATCATTTGGTGAGGAGGGAATAGCTGAAACAACATTTACTCTAAAAAATTCAGAGCAAACTGATGAATCCTCAACTCAGTCAACAGATCCATCAACAACTCATATTAGTATAATTATGGATGAGGATACTTTTTACCTAGATTCATCAAATCAAATAATACGAGCATCTGTAGAAATTCAAAATTATACTCCTAGTCACGGTGTTTATTTCATGAAGGTAATTCACCTCCCCACACAAAAAGTCCTAAAAGATTTTGAGATTTATCCAAAAGCTTCAGGTAATGACATGTGGAGTGTTCAGATTGCATATCCTATCTTAGAATCTGACATAAATTTTGGAAACCAAATATTGGATGGACAATTCGAAATTCAAATAAGTTCAGAATATGGATCACAGACTGCTAGTATAATCTTTTCAATCTTTGAATCTTCTAAAAACAATCAACCACCATCCCCTTTGGTAGAAAATAAGAGTCCTATTTCAGAACCCCCTGTAGAGACAGTCTCAGAAGAACCCCCTGTAGAGACAGTCTCAGAAGAACCCCCTGTAGAGACAGTCTCAGAAGAACCCCCTGTAGAGACAGTCTCAGAAGAACCCCCTGTAGAGACAGTCTCAGAAGAACCCCCTCAAGAACCATCCGTAGAAACCATTTCTGAAGTTGAAGAAATGACTGAAAAAAATGAGTTAATTGATGAACCTGTTTCTGTCAAAGTGGATGAAAAATCTGTTCAGGATTTATTTGATTTTCTGCCTTATGCAGCCGTAATATTTGCAGGGATCTTAGGCGCAGTAATAGTTATCAAAATAAGGAATAAAGGAAAAGATGACGAATTTTCAGAGGATTATGATGATGAGGAGTCTAAAAATGAAAATATCATTGAAAATGCTTCAATTTCAAAAAAATTCCAAGAAATGCAGGATTTAACCTCAAATAACTCAAATGAAGTAGAGATTGATGAAATAATTGAAAACAAACTTCACATTATAACAAAACTTCAAGAACATCAGATTGGAGATAATGAAAAGCTGGAAAATATCAAAAAATCTTTAGTAGAAAAAGGATCTTTTTCTCAGGAAGAAAATGATTATCTTGATTTAAAATACGATGAATACAAAAGGATTAACAGTACTAAATCCTAAGTAGTTGGTTTTTTTTCCTCTTTTTTTGCAGCCCCTTTACTTTTTCTTCGTGCTCCAAAACTAATTAACACCAACAAAAAACCTACACCCGTTAGAATGCCAGCAAGGGTGTTCATGTCCTTGTTTTCTTGTTCTTTTGTCATAAGATCTATGATTTCCTCTTCGGTCATTCCTGGTTGTCCTGCTGGAATTGATGCGTTGATAAATACTAGAAGAACCAATCCGACAAAGAGCATTGACAGTCCGCCACCAAGAATTTTTTTATCTATTAAGACCATTCTAATTCAAATACTCTTGAATCTTATAATATATTAGGAATACTGGATTTTAATCTGAATCTCTTTTTACGTGATTATTTTTAAAACCCCTTCTTCTCATTCTAAAGAACAAGAACAACTAAATTTCTAATTAGTTCTAACTAATTAGAAAAAGCTAATTACTGTTGCCTAATTTTTAAATACTTTAAATCATTACAACATTGCTAATATTTTATGAGAATTGATTCTTGTAGAACATGTGGCCTCCAATTGGAGATAAATCAAAGATGTGGATATTGTAAAGAGGCAATTGAATTTTACTGTTATGGATGTGGCATTACAACTGAAAAACAAATCCATCGACAATGCCTTATAAATTCTAATCAAGTCATAAAGGTAATCTCAAAGAAAAAATAAAACTTTTTCAATTTCTTAATAATTTTTTAGCAAATACGCCATTGATCCATTTCTAATTTTGGGTATTATTTTCTAGAATCCTTCAGGAGGGTTTTGGACAAAAATATTACAAACAAGTGCATCTGTCTTGGAATCTCTGTATTGAACATTACAGGTGACAAATCTTCCCTTTAGAGCCCGTTCTAAATCTACTTGAGTTTTTTCTTCATATTGTGGACTCTCTGGATTGTCTACTTTTGCAATTATGATCCTTTCTGTTTTCCCATATTCTTCTTTGTTATCTTTACGATGATGAGTAATTAATAGCTCAAAGGCATTATTTGAAAGAAAAGCAACAATTGACCCACCTATTCCATCTCCCATTGCTTTTAAGAAATTTTTGTGATATAATTACTTGATGGCTATGCTTAGATTAAATTCGGGAACAAGATTTTTTTCTTTGGCCATTTCAAAAACTCTCCTAATTGACTCTTCTCCACTATCTCCCATATTGACCGTAACTTGGTTAACGTACATTTTTACAAATTTTTCGATCAGGTCTCTTGGTTTTCCTCTGCTGTATTGCATTGCATAGTCTATTGCTTCATCCAAATTATCTAAAGCATATTCTATTGATTCTTGCAAATATCGATCAAACTTGTGGATAGTTTCCATTCCCAAACTTGTTTTCATTACATTAATTCCTAATGGCACTGGTAGTCCATTTGTGGTTTTATCCCACCATTCCCCCACATCTAAAATTTTGATATTTCCTTCCTGTTCATATGATAATTGCGTTTCATGAATCACTAGTCCTGCATCTACTTCTCCATTTTTAACAGCCTCTGGAATATCACTAAAATTCATCTCTACGTAGTCAAACTTTCCAATCATTAATTGTAATAGTAAAAATGCTGAAGTCATTTTACCAGGAATGGCGATTTTACAGTTTTTCAATTCCTCTACACTAATCTGCTTTTTGGCCGTAACTATTGGTCCATACCCAATTCCAAAACTCCCGCCACTTCGTAATATCGTATATCCTGGAATGTATGCACATGCATGAACTGAAACTGCAGTGACATCAAGCTCTGGGTTTGTAGCTTTTCTATTTAATTTCTCGATATCTTCAATGACATGGTTGACCTTAAAATCCGATGATTTGACTTTACCTGTAAACATCCCATAAAACATGAAAGCATCATCAGAATCAGGGGTATGTCCTACAGAAATTTCCACAATTTATTTCAAAAAAGTCGTTATAAAAATCAAAACTTGATACAATAAAAGGAGCATTTCAAGGCCATAGACGATATTGGTAATCGATGTCGTAAGATTACCAAATCCCGGCTTGCTATGGCAATGGTTATTGTATGTAAAATTAGATAAAATCAAACGGTGTAATTTTTTTTAATCCAATTAATCAAAAATTATTTTGGTAAAATATATTCATTTTAGAAAACCTAGTGACTTTTTGATAAATAGTTTTTCTAATATATGGAATAATTTATTTTAAATTTTGTGAGAACCATAGATGCCTTTGAAAAAGACATTAATTTACAATCAAATTTCTTAAAGAATTTCAAAAAACAAAACCCAATACCTGTAAACCAACAAAAAAATTTAATATTCACTGGTAGTGGAGATTCATTAGCATCTGCAAAGCTTGCAGAATCCTTTTCAAATTTTAGGGTAAAGTCAATGGATCCTTTAGATTTACTCAAAAACAAATCACTTGTAAAAAATAAAACCGTTTATTTTGTTTCAATTTCTGGAAACACAATTTCAAATATCAAAGTTTCAAAAACCGCAAAAAAAGCAATTGCAATTACCTCTAAACCTAAAAGTAGACTTGTAAAATCTTGCGAATCTTCCATTTTACTTTCAGCCCCAAATTCTGATATTTTTACAGCAGGAAGTATTAGTTTTTTAGAAAGTGCACTAACTTGCATATCTCTGGTTTGTCCAATTATAATTCCCAAAAAAACCAATATTTTCAAAAAGGCGTATTTGGATGCTAAAAAATCAAAAATTGGAAAAAGAATATTTGTTATTGGAAATATGTACACTTTTCCTGTGGCAATGTACTGTGCTGCAAAATTTTATGAGCTTTTAGGGGATGATGCCCACTTTGAACGAATAGAACAATTTTCTCATATGGAGTTGTTTTCAGCAAAAAAAGGAGATACAGTGATAATTTTTGAAGAAAAAAATGCTCATAACATACAGCTTGTAAAAAATTTGAAAAATGTGGGATTGAATGTAATTCATCCTGTCTGGAACTCAAAAAACAAAATCTCTCAAATTATTTTTTATACTTTTTTTTCACAATTATTACCGCTTTTTGAGGCAAAAAAAAGAGGTAAAAAAGACTGTCATTTTGTTTTGGCAAAAGATCTTCGTAATGTTAGCGATAAAATGATCTATTGATTTGTGTTCTCATAAGATTTAATACCTGATTATCGTGGTTTGCGAATATGGTAAAATACAAGTCGACAACTGAGGTTCTCAAAATTATTAAAAATAAAGATCAAATTAGAAACTTTGGTGTAATCGCTCACGTTGATCATGGGAAAACAACCATGAGTGACAGTTTGTTGGCTTATTCTGGAATAATCGCTCCATCAGCTGCAGGTAAAGCGCTGGCAATGGATTTTGACAAAGAGGAGCAAGCAAGGGGGATTACCATTTACCAGGCAAATGTCACATTACATTTTACTCAAAAAGATACCGAATATGTCATAAACATGATTGATACTCCTGGACACGTTGACTTTAGTGGAAGGGTGATTAGAAGTCTCAGGGCAATTGATGGTGCCGTTGTTGTTTGTGATGCAGTAGAAGGAATCATGACTCAAACTGAGACTGTTACCAGAATGGCACTTGAAGAACGGGTAAAACCTGTTTTGTTTATCAACAAGGTAGATAGACTCATCAAAGAATTACGATTAACTCCTGAAAAAATGCAGGAAACTTTGGCTGCTGTAGTTTCAAACTTTAATCAATTAGTAGAGACTTATGCAGAACCTGAATACAAAGAAAAATGGAAGGTATCAATCCAAGATGCAAGCGTAACATTTGGTTCTGCTAAAGACCGATGGGCAATCAATCTTGATCTTATGAAAGAAAGAGGTATTACCTTCAAAGATGTTATTGACGCATATCAAAACGAAAAGGTGTCTGATTTAGTTGAAAAGGCACCTCTAGCCGACGCTGTTTTAGGCATGGTCGTTAAACATCATCCGCCACCCCATGTTGCTCAACAATACAGAATTCCACAAATCTGGAAAGGTGATCTGGAATCTGACATTGGTAAGGCTCTGTTAGCTTGCAGTGATGATGGACCAACGATTATGATGATTGTAAATATGGTTCTGGATCCAGCTGCAGGACCTGTTGCAATTGGACGACTATTTTCTGGAACAATCAAAGACGGTCAAACTGTCAATATTATAGATTCAAAAAGAGAGGGGCGAGTCCAATCTGTAAACTTTTTCATGGGAAATCAAAGAGAACAAGTTGGAGCATTAGGATCAGGAAACATCCCTGCATTACTTGGATTAACTGAAGCAAGAGCAGGTAATACGATTTCATCCATTAAAGACATGCCCATGTTTGAAGGCGTACATTATGTCTCAGAACCCGTCGTTCAAATTGCAATAGAACCCAAGCATCCAAAAGATTTACCTAAACTAGTAGAGACTTTAAAGCAACTTACAATTGAGGATCCTAATCTAATTGTGAAAATTGACGAAGAAAGTGGTGAAACAATTGTTGCAGGGATGGGAGTATTGCATCTTGATGTTGCTACACACCGTATTCAAGATACCAAAATTGAGATTATCACCTCCGAACCACTAATCAATTACAGAGAAACTGTAAAGGGTTCTTGTGAGCCAATAATGTCAAAATCTCCAAATAGACACAATAAACTATTCATGAAAGTTGAACCACTAGAACCAAACATTGCACAAATGCTCAGAACCGGAGAAATCAGTGACTTGAAAGATAAAAAAGTTGTATCTGATTTGTTAAAGAAAGAAGGATGGGATACTGATACCATCAAAAGAGTAATGAGATTTGATTCTCGTGGAAATGTTTTGATTAATGGAACCAAAGGTGTTCAATTTGTCCAAGAGTCTACTGATTCTATAAATTCTGGATTTGATGATGTTATGAAGGAAGGCCCTAATTGTAGAGAACAAATGAGGGATTGCAAATTTACATTTACTCATTTTGTTCCTCATGAGGACACTGCCCATAGGGGACTATCTCAATTAGGCCCTGCTTCAAGACGTGCTTGTATGGGTGCCTTGCTAACTGCAGGAACTGCGGTACTAGAACCGGTGTTGGCAATTGAGGTTAGAGTCCCAACTGACTTGGTAGGAAATGTCGCAACTGTCCTCTCTGGAAAACGCGGTAAAGTACTTGACATGCAGCAAAAAGGGGCAAGTAGCATTATTGTAGGTGAGATTCCAGCATCAGAAACCTTTACACTATCTGAAGAAATGAGAGGTCAGACTGCAGGAAGAGCTACTTGGAATACTTCCTTTAAAGCCTGGTCTGAGGTTCCAAAATCGATGCTTGGACCGGCAATTGCAGATATTAGAAAGAGAAAAGGACTAGCACCAGAGCCACCAAATATTAGCGAATTTATCGACAAAGAATAAATTTCAAATTTTTCTAATCAACAATTTTCTTGCTTACAAAAGCTTGTCCAGTTTTTTAAACAAACAGAATCTTAATACTGAATTTCTTCTTATTAATTCAGAAAAGAGTCAAAATAGAGTTGTCACCAGAACACAAATCGTTTTTGGTCTTAAACTCTGACAACGGTTCAGGCCCCGAGGGGAAACTCAAGCCTGAACTATCATTTTTTTTGTTTTTGAAATGAAAAATTTTCTTGACTTGATCTTCGGCACCTGGATTATGAATAACCGTAAAAATCTGATTTAAAGGACAATGTGTTTTTTTTGAACAATCATTAGTTGATAACACATCTTTTAAAAAATTAATGCGTTGATGGATGAAAAAGCTAGGGAAATTTATGAAGAATTTAGATGTGAACTAGGGATACATGAGCGAGATATTATCGATGCTCAGAACCTTCACCGAGATCTTTTAAACAAAAATCCCTTTAGGTATGAATCACCCTATTTAATTTCTGCAGTTTGCATATATGCAATTTCTCATATTATTCCACAAAAAGTAACCCTTGATGACATAGAAAATATTTCCCACATAAAAAAAGACGACATCATGAAATGCTACAAATTAGTTTTGGATTCAGAATTGAGTGGTTTTTTGCAGCCACGTGATGATGAACGATGATAAAGAATTTACAAAAATTTGATAAATGAACAATACGTTGGTAATCCTTTTAGGCGATTAGAAATTATGAGCGCTGTAGGTCGGGAAGTAGGTTCACATAATGCGCGGTCATAAGACCCCTCAAAAGATCGTCCTACTTCTCTACTATCATATTTACAAATTATAATTAAAAAAGGCTACGTAGTATTCATTATACTTTATGTCAACAATCAGTGATAGTTTTTAGACGTGTTGTTATTTTTGGATTAGGTCAAGCTATTCCTTGAGGAATTCAACCTCTTACTACAGTTCTTTACGTAATTCATCTACCAAACGTAGTTTTTATTTTGGTATGTCTTGGGTCAATTGAGATGGGATTATTGTACACAAAGCTTTATGTTGATTTTGAGCCAGAGGATTGGAAACAAATTTCGAATACGCCAGTTACCTTTGAGTCACTCCAAGAAAAGGTGTCTTTGGAGATAATGGATACTTCGCAGAATTCTCATCATTTACAATTCAAAAAAGGCGGCAAATTGAATCTTTTCAGGGTAGTTGGAAAATTCCGTCTAACTTGGGATGATGGGGACTTGATAAGTTAAACAACAAAATCTGAAATAATAAAAATAGGTAAATCTTTTACAAGAAATAATGTCACTTCAAATTAAAGCAAAGCAAATATTGGAACATTTTGACCAAAATTCCCCGCAAGAAATCTTAGAAATTTTAAATCAAATTCAAAATCAACTTCAAAACCAAATTACTAAAGATTATCTTAAAGGAAAGATAAAGGTAATATCTGATACTATTGATGAAGTCGAAAAGAAAAAGCTTTGTAAAAATCTAAAACCGTATTTTGATTGGTATTTGCAGGGTATATAGAGGCTAAAATTTCATTCGAATTGCCTAATTCTAGATTTAGCTACTTTAATCAATTCCAAATCCTCTTTTATCGATGGTAGGTTTCCTACAAGGGTTAGATAATACTCGTGACCTGTATCTTGGGCTTTTTGAATGTCTGCCTCATAAGACGAAAGGGCTTTTTCAAAAAATGGAATATTTTCATTTAAGGTATTTACCAATTGAGGTTCGGAAAGACTCTGTCGAATTTTTTGAGTGATTTCATCTATTTTTGGTATTGTTTTCATAGCAGCTTGCCTTAAAATCCCTCCAAACATTGCAGCTGAATCTTTTATTTCTGGACTCTTATCTACTGTCATTAGCCGTTTTTTGTAATGGATTAATGATCGTAAAATAATTTCATATCCTCCTTCATCTTTTAGATAAATACCACCTAACCAAATTTTATCAGACAATTTTTTAGCTTTAATTATCTGCATTATTATAATTTCTGAATTCATTTTTTAAAATTATGTTCACTAGTAGAATTTCTTCTTCTTTCTAATATAGCTGTAAATTCTATTAATGATAATGGATCTCAAAAACCCCTATGGAATGAAACAACTAATCGCATCATGTCCCAAATGTCAAAGCTCCAGCCTTTATGGAGGTAAAATCGAATCCAGGAAAAATGATCTTAATGGAACGGAGGTCTTGTTTTGCAAAAGCTGTAAATTTGTTTTGTCCTTAAGGGAATACAAAAAGATGCTTTTTAGCGTATAGTTTCTTTTTATTAGGAATATTCATCAAACTTCAAAATCTTCTTGAATCGGGACTTCTTCTTTTTCCATCAAACGAAGCAAAATACCAGCCATCATCACTCCAATTCCCATTAGCCCCACAAATGTTCCAGCATGTTTTATTTGACGAAATAACTGATCTAAATCTGGACTATTTTGAATTGAATAAAACAATCCAAGCCCACTGATAATCATGATTATTCCAGTTAGGATTATTGCGGATTCTCCCTTCATACCATTATTTTTTATACGTAATTAATAAACTGCCAGATTTTTTAGAAATGATTTTTCTTGATCATATTTCGTAGTGAATAATAATTATAGAAAACAATTTTAATCAAATTACTTTAGAACAAATATGAATAAATTCAATTTTCTATTTATTATGATGGCATTATTCCTAATTCCATTTTTTGATCATGCATATGCGACCACATATGACATTAACATGCCAACAGGTTCTGCAAGCCCGGATGCTCCTTATTTTTGGCAAAATGAAAAAACAGGTGAGGCTACTGGAGATATTGAAATTTTAGTCGGCGATACAGTAATTTGGAAAAATGGAGATGGTGCTAAACATACCATAACATCGGGAACTCTTGATGATGGACCTGACGGTATTTTTGGAGGAATGGATTTTATAGTTCCCGGTGATTTCTACTCATTCACCTTTACAGAAAAAGGGCAATTTCCATATTTTTGTTTAATTCATCCATGGATGACAGGAGTTGTTACAGTTACAGATGAAGGATACAAGATTGTTGCTGATGTTGGAAAAGATGCAGGTGATGGTCTTACTTCATTTGATATAGAATACCAGTACAGTGGAATACTTCATGATGCAACAACAAACGAAGAGCAAAAATCAATTACCTTTCAGATCACAAGTGATGCAAAATCAATTGATCATCATTTAGAAATCCTCTTTCCTCCAGAATTAATTGAAGGTCCTTATGCAATTTTTATTGACGGCAAAAAAAATCTTAATTTTGAATACATCCCTGATGATTTACGAGTAATCGAAATAGATCTGTCTGAGGATTCAAAAGAGATTACCTTTGTTGGAACCAAAATAGTGCCTGAATTTGGTGTTTTTTCATTAATCATTTTAGGAATCTCTATTGGTAGTTTGGTCTTTTTTCAAAAATCCAATATTAATTTAAAATTCTAATTTTATTAATTTTTTTGAAAAAATGAGTTTTTTGTTTTCTTTGCTGGTTTCAATAGATTATATTTAGCAAAATTACGTTTGTTTTCATGACTACAAAGAAAGTTGATTTGCTAGAAATTGTTGAGAACATAATAAATTTAGATCCAAAAATGAGATTTGCAGCTATTATTGACGCTAAAGGAAATATTCGAGAAGCAATCATGAAAGGAGGAAAAACCTCTCTTAAATCTCAAAAAGAGGAGGAACACTTTTGCCAACAAGTTGCTCAGAGACGTTCAATGAGAAAAGAATTTGATAAATCACTTGGAAAAGTTCGATATGTTCATGTTGAGCGCGAAAAAGTAACTCAAATGGTAGCCTATACAAAACGAAATATTGTTTATTTCACCATGGAGCCCGAAATGCCTATTGATAAAAAAATTCGACTTATTACTCGTATCAAAAAAATCACTGCAGATCTTTAGAATTTAAAATCAAGAGTTTACTGCATGTCTGATTTATTATTGGAAAATTGAAATTAAAAAAATTTCTTTCTGATTCAAAAATGTTTGAATTGGATAAACATTATAAACAATGTAAAAATAACAACCTGCCTTTCATTAAGGCCAGAAAAAACCCCGCCGATGAAAATTACCTTGTTCAATTAGATCTAATCACTTGTGATTACATGCTAACAATAGAGGCTCAGAACAAATTAAAAAATTTATTTGAAAAAGAAACTAATTTTTTAAAAAACCAATCAAAAAATTCAATATTCAAAGGATGTAACGTTGATGAACAACTTGCTTGGTATGATGGAATTTTACCTGATAGATTAGATAATTTTTGTGAAAATCTATTTGTTTTATCAGAAAAACCTAGCATTTAATCTGTCTTTTAGGAGTAATTCCAAAACTTTACACTAATATTGATTTTTTTTTAATTAAAATCATGTCGAATCCTAAAATTTTGATAGATGAAATGGATGATGGATGGGATGAAAAACTTCAGCAGTTAGGGTATGATGCGTTTAGCGTAAAAAAACTCCGGGCAGAAGGAAAAAAACTGCGTACTGATTATTCTGTAATTAATTATGCTCGAGAGAATGATATGGTCTTAGTCACAAGAGATACTGAAAGTGGGCAAGCATGCCAAGAAAATAACCTCCCATACATTCTATTAGATAACGACGAAATATTCAAAATTGTTTTAGACAAACTAAACCACCTGTAATTAAAATTAATTTAAAAAAAAATTCAGAAATTTATTTTTTGACCTTAGAGTATTTATCTAAAACTAACTTTTCACCAATTGTTTGTATTTCAGAAGTTAGTTCTTCTAGGATTTTTAATCCATCTAAAATGTGCTCTCTTTTGATTTCTTTATTCTGTAATTTGTGCTTGAGTGTTAATTTTTCATTGTTGACAAAACTCAAAAAAGATACTGAACTTCCCATATCTAGGTTAATAAAAAATTCCACGTAATCTGCAATACTCCTAATCCCCATGTTGGGAATTGTTCTATCTAGTATTTGATTGAAGGGATTTTTCCCGTTCTATGTTTTATTCAAGTTTATTTACAATTAAGGTGTGTATATCTCATGGAAAGCTGTGATCGGAGAACAAGAGCATACAAAAATGGAAAAACTTTTGATCAATGTAAAATGATTGCCGAATCTATTAACCCTGATTTTAAAAAACATATTGATCAAAAAGGAAAAGTTCTCTGGAGCGAAATTTTAGATAAAGTAGACCATGATGAATTAATCTATAAACTCACTTTGAAATTTTTACGCAGGGATGGATATGATATTGGAAATTATAAAATCCCAGAAGTAAAAAAGTTCAAAGAGTAGGATCTATTTTACAACTACCATCGGTATTTCTTAATTTCTTTGCCATCACAAATGGTGTTATCAGCAAAATTGGAATCGTAACTCCGATGAATAAGGTTTGCAATTGGACTAGTGCTATAGTCAAGGCAATTCCGCTGGCCGTTCCAATAAAAACAGATAGAAATGTACCTGCGCAAGTAGGACATGCAATAAACAATCCTGTAGCTGCTCCCAGTGAACTTAACCCTCTTCCTTTCTTTGAAATGGCAAATGCACTAACAGCAAGTGCAGTATTGAGGCCTACTAAGTATGACACGGTAACTTGCAAGACAAGATTTATTGGAATAATTTGTAGACCTACGTGTTCTGTTAAATACACGATAATTTTTGGCATGTATCCTGGGCCATCACAGCAAGGAGCAACAAACCCTGAGGGAATTTCGGCCCCATAATGAATTGCAAAATTTACTTCTGGCTGGTAAATTAATGTTCCAGAAACTAGGGAAAAGAAAATACCGTAAACAACAAAAGTTACAAGAAATATTTTCCTTGATTTTGAATTCCAAGTAGTAAGGGCAATAATTGCAAAAAGATCTTTTTCCCTTCGTTCTACTTTTTCACGATGAAAAATGTATAGTCCATAGGTAATTGCACCCAAACATGCAAGTAAAACAATGTAAAACCCATAGGCAATTCTCTGAATTGAATCAAAGGCTTCAGGTGTAATTAACTCTGGATCCTGGTACCTGGAATAAATTAAAAATAAAACTGCAATGGAAACAAATCCTAAAATCATTAAATTTTTTCCACTTTTGTTTCCTTTGATAGGTTCTCTTTCCATTTTTGTAATTCTATCTTTATCACATTAAATAATATCTTTATTTTTTCAAAAAATCTAGATTAATTTAGGCACAAAGATGTAGATTATTGCGATTATTTCCAGTCTTCCAAAAATCATAAGGAAACCTAGAACCATTTTTGTTGCAGGATCTGTGTCAAAATCAATCACTCCCGCAGAAAGTCCTCCAGTGGTTATTACGCCGGCTGATTCAAAGAATGCATTCTCATAACTAACTCCTTCAATTGCAGCCAAATGCCCTGCTGTAATCATCGCTATAATTGGAAACAAGGCTACGATTATCAAAGTTGAAAAAACCTCTTTTTTTGTTTCAATTGGCATCTGTTCACGTTTTATCTTACTGAATACGTCTCTAAAATTTCTCAAATGAAATAGTCGGAATATTTTGAGACCTCCAGCAGTTGAAAATCCACATCCCCCAATGAACATTAAGAGTATTAAAATTCCATGTGCTGTTGAATTTAACTCAGACAAGCTTTCTAGTTGAAGGCCTGCAGTTGTACTAGCTGACACGGAATAAAATGCACTATCTAATGGATCAAACCCACTAATTGCCATAAACAATAAAGTTGCACTAACCAGAATTGCAAAATAGGTTAATACTTCTTTTCCTAGTTTTGGGGATAAGAATTTTTTTCGAACAAATCCATAGTGAAATGTAAACGGCAGGGCACCAAGAATCATTGCTCCCATCAAAACTATTTCTTCTTGCCAAAGAAGGTCCTGTAATATGGTTGAATTGGGCAGAAAACCACCAGTTGCCAATGTGCTCATAGCTAATGAAAAATTATCCATGAGGTTTCTTTCCCCAAAAACCCATAACAATAATGCAACAATTACAATGTACAACGCAAAAATTACAGTGATTGTGCCAAATAGTTCTCTCATGTGTAGTGTTCTGCCCGAAATAAAACCTCTCATAGACCGAAGTTTCGATTCTGGATAAAATGCGGTAATCACAAGATAAATGAAACTCATTCCTCCCACAAGCTGGGTAAAGCTCCTGTAGAAGGTGAAACTTTGAGGCAGATTTTCAGGTTCGTCAAATAAAGAAATTCCACCAGTCGTAAATCCAGCTGCACTTGAAAAAAATGCATTTGCAAAAGCCTCAGTAGGGGCCAGATCCGGAGTGGAGATATACAGATAAGGTGTTGTTCCAAAAAGTGTCAATAAGAACAAACTAGCGAAAACAAGTACTGATGCTTGCTGAAGATTAAGGCTAGACTTTTCTCCATAAGAATTTAAGAAAAAACCTGTTACAAGTAGCAAGACTGTATTAAGATAAATTCCTGTGGCAATCTCAGTCTCTGCGAGTACTGTGGCCACAATTGCAGGGACCAACAGTAAAACCCCTGCAAATTGCAAAACAAATCCTAAATTTCCCAATATTGCCTTGATTGGAGGGCTTAGAAGCCTTGGAGGAGTTGCAGTTGCGTCTCTTATGGCATTTGCAATTGTTGCTTGAAAAATAATTCCTATAACTTGATTTTTTTTATTAATTACAGGCAGTTTCCTAATATTATTATCTCTCATTTTATGTAATGCATCTTGCAAAGTTGCTTTTTCGTTAATTACAATTAACGGAGCAGTCATTACATCTTTTAGTGATGTAGCTTCTGCGTAAACTGTAACGTCGCTAACTTTCCTTAAAATATCTTCATCAGTAACAATTCCAACGGGATCTCTTTTTTCATCAGTAACAATAATGTCGTCTGCTTCATAGTGTTGAAGCATTCTTGCTGCATTTCTTGTTAGGGTATTTTGATTTAACAAAAGCACATCCTTATCCATATATTCTGACACAGGTTTTGTAAGTATGTAAGATACGGCCTTTTCAGGATTGGTCGACATTAAGCTATCATTTATTATTCATGTTAAATAATTTGGGGTTACCCATATTGATCGTTTGAAAATCACGCATGAATTTTAATTTTATTTCATATCTTTATATGGATAAAATTTGTACATTAACTAATACGATGAATATTGATCAAAAACAGGATCCTGACTATGAATCAGTTAAGATTGATTATGTCGGATTTGTAGATCCTTATGCTCTTGAAGGAATGGTTGTCCTTAAGGCATCAAATGGAAAAGAATTTCATATGCGAGCGTTTTCAGGTGAAGTTGCAAAGCATATTTCCAGCTTTGCTGAGCCTTCAGAAGATTCAGTCCCATCTATCTATAAAATGATTGAAGATATTTGTGAAGAAAATGAACTGGTTTTGGTAAAAGTAAAAATCTATGAAAGTGGTGAAGTTTTGCGTGCAAATCTTTACTTTACAGGTAAAAAAGACATGGTTTTAAGAAATTATCGTGCCTCTGATGCTTTAGCTTTGGGTGCTTTTTATAAAATTCCGATTTTGGTTAGGACAAATCTCCTAAAAGCAAGCATGGAAGCGTAAATTAATAATTTTTCTCAAAAAATTTTTCTGGGAAAAGAGATTTTATTTTATCTATTTCTTCCTGGTATTTTTCAATGTTTGATTGAATCTCATTAATTGTGGTAATGTCTTTAATTTTAGATTTTTTAATTTTTAAATCCTGAATTTTTTTATTAAGTGTCTTGTACATTATCAGAAATTCAGGAAATTTTTTAGGCAGTTTACTCATTTTAAGAAAATTAATCATTTGTGAAATAAACTTATTTGCAAAATTATTTGAATCTAAAGTTTTGTTTCAAATTATAAATGGTCTTTGTCTGAATTTAATCCCTATCGAATTTATTCCATCTACCAAATCCTGAATTCTAGGATATTCGGATTTATTTTCGGCCAATCCTTTTTTAATTACCCTCAAATAATGAAATAATTTTTTTACCTTTTTATTTTTTTGAGTTTTTGATATTGGTGCATTTACTACGTCTTTTAGATTTGCAGATATGTCACAAAACTTTATTATTTTTGCCTGAGGTGTTGAGTCTCTTAATTGTCGAATATATTGTAATTCTATTTCTTTCTTAGATAGATTCAAATCTTTTGTCAGAGATAAAACTAAGACTGAAATGGCATTTCCAAAAATATTGTTTATTTCATCAAAAGTAGTACTAGTATCTTCTAGGGTATCATGAAGCCAAGCGGCACATAAAATATCTTCATTGGAAATTCCTAAATTTTTTAATCTGTTTACTACTCCCTCAAGGTGTTCTGAGAAAGGAGTAATCCCATCTTCTCTTTTTTGATTTTTGTGCTTTTCAAAGGCAAATTTCTGGGCTTTGTTGACCATATTTGGTATTCCTTCCAATAACCAAAATCAGTATAACCTGTTATGTAGAGTTTTGTCCGATTTAATAGCGTGCTTCATAATTCGGCAAACTCATCATATTTCAGACATAGCTTCTTTAATCATCAGCTAATTCAAAAGTTATCTTATAATATTTGAATGGTGTGACTTTGACCACTTGGGTAGACATTAACCTTTGAAACCAAGGTACGGACAAAAACCCAAAAAAGTTTGCAGCTTTTCAGATTTGAACTAGTAAACATCGATTTACTGATACAAAAAGAAGCGATGTTTGTGATTTGAAATTATTTTTTGAAGAATGAGAATTAGTTTTTCATGGTGAGAACATGGCAGTGTGCTTTATGATGAATTTGGTTAATGATATCATCATGATGATTAGCCTCAACCATAGAAAGTTTAGGATAATCAACCACTAACAAATCAATCTTGTGTTCTTTAACATAGTCAATTACCCAGTGAGCAATTGAATCCGTTAAAGCAAATTTTGTATTAATCTTTATACCTTCTTTTAACGCCGATTCCTTCCATTTCTTTAGCTCTTCTTTGATCTTTGTAATTTGTTTTTCTGTAATTTTTTTATCTGATTTTGTTTCAAAAAAATAAAATTTTGGAGGGATTTTGTAAACACATTCAATTACAGATAAATTGGCGCCAAGTTTTTTGGCTAATTCAAGTCCCATTTCAAAGGACCTTTTCGTGTGGGTAGGGGTAATTATGGCAACTGCAATGTTTTTGAACATTTTTTGTTATTATTAACTAGAAATGGTGCTATATGAATTTGTAAAATAAAATAGGATGTCAAACCCATTTTGTGAATTTTACTTAGGATCTTTGAAATTATTTTTTGGGAAGGATCAGTGTTTTGAAGGAAGATTAGATCAAAGTTAAGGCAAATCTCCTTTAATTTTGATAAATATCTCTTCAGTATTACCCATTCATAACTCACTATCTAATCTTGAGGCATATCTTTTGGCGAAATAAAGTCTGCCATAGTAAGCTCAACCATGTTGAACATCATTGAAAATATTGTCATATCAAGTATTCGAAAAAATATCATTGGTTTAAAGAAAATTTTGTTTTCGCTAATGTATTGTTGGAGGTTCTGTTTGTCTTCAAATTTGTATAGTTGAATCATCTGTCTCCATCTTTCTTTTAATTCCTGAATTTGATTTTCAAGGTATTTTTCTCCTTTTTCAGTTATGTTGATCTGAATTTTTATGCCCAAAAATCCTTTTTTCTCATTGACTCCAATTAAATTTCTAGACTCTAGGTTTTCAAGGATTTTTTCTAATTCATTTGTAGATATGTTGGCAACTTTTGATATTCTATCAAAGGATTTTATTCCTGCCTTGATGGTGCCTAAAACAATGCTTTCTTTTGATTCCTCTTCCATGATTTCCTAGTTTGAGTATTGCTAAAAACATTTTGTAAAAAATGAATTTGTTTGTATTTATCGTTGATTGTATCCATATGAGGGAGTTACATTTACTGGAATTTACTTATTAAAATTTAGATGTGGCAGAGAATAGCTCTTTAGGAATTATTTTTTGGAATCAGTTTTAGATTAAAATTATGAATCAAACGAGTCTTATTTTTTCTAAAATATATTGGTTGATCAATAGGTAACTTTTCTTATTAAATGGGGTTCTTTTAGCATAATTGAAATGTCGCCAGATGCTGATAACTCTACTTCCTTTAAATTGTGATTTGTCACTACAATTAATGCCTCACATCGAGGACAAAGAATAGTTCCACCCCCTGATCTGTTTTCATTGATTATTCCTTTTTCTAACCTATCTTCTTTGTTGCAAGTGGGACAAAGTTTGGGTTCTTTAAGAATTGTAATAATCTCGCGAATGAAAATATTCCTGGTCATTTTTGATACTTTTTTGTTCTATGGTGAGGTGTTTTAATCTAAGCGTTAATTGGCGCCCAGCAATTTTATTTCAAACATCAAACCGTTTTAATTATTTGAAACAAAACGTTAGGTATTCAACATATTCCCTAATCTGGCCAATTAACGATCAAATCTATTCTGCAGCTGGAAATAAATTTTTTTTTTCAGATCCTTTGGATAAAATTTGATTCTTCATCAGGATCTGATCCCAACCTGAAAAAACTTACACATTATGTTCATGTTTATTAAAAATATTAATACAATATCTTAAATACTTTAAATTTCTATACTAATTGATGTCGTTAGTTGTAAAATCTGGCGATTAGGTTGCGTAGCCTCGCAGAACAAAAAAGGCAATCAGGCATTCAAAGACCTGACCACGGGAGGAAATCTCTCAAAGTTCTGTAAAAAAGAGGTTTACGCCTTTTCTATTTCTGATATAATCGGACCACGTTATTTTTGAAATTTATCAAAATTCTGCTA
>Ga0224508_10000400_pt1 | contig 43140 bp, 35 predicted proteins | sample SF_Jan12_sed_USG_4_FD_170157 | JGI IMG/M metagenome (GOLD analysis project Ga0224508, IMG submission 170157) | Sediment microbial communities from San Francisco Bay, California, United States - SF_Jan12_sed_USGS_21 | ecosystem: Environmental > Aquatic > Marine > Sediment | place: USA... | reverse complement strand
ATTTTGGACAGAGTGGTAGAGGACGCTATGCGCTCTGCTCGACCAGGGTTCGAGTCCCATCGTCCACCCCAATTTCAAGGTGACCAGCTTCGTTCAGCTGAAGTTGTCACAACGACCGGGATCGATTGTTGGTGACCCCGGTCGGTCGCAATTTTGGACAGAGTGGTAGAGGACGCTATGCGCTCTGCTCGACTAGGGTTCGAGTCCCATCGTCCACCCCAATTCCGCTTAATCCCCGCAGTTATCCTCCTGATCCAGCAGTGCCTTCACCTCATCCGGTGGCGCCTCGTTGGACTCGCTGCCTGCATCAAAAACAACCCTCCATTCGCCGTTCGCGTTCCGGCGCCAGACTGAGTTGAAAGTGCCCCAGTATTCGATCTCTTCTCCTTGCTCATTTGTTGCGATCATTTGATACGGTCCGCGCGTCAGCGCCAGCTCGCCATCTTCGAGCACTTCGACGAACTGCGGCCGCCACTTGATCGTCGGGCCATCTTCGGCAAAGAAGACACTCCATGCCTCGGCAATCGCGTCGGGACCATGCGACACGGAGTTGCCGACGAATCTCGCGTCAGGGTCGATAAACGATGCGAACAGCTCTCGGTCCTGGGCCTCTACCGACTTGCTAAAACCAATCTCCCGGCAGCGAACGTCCTCTATCAGATCGGCGAACGCCGTCGATGTGAATACCAAAGACACACAAATTACGGCAAGTGACTGCATATTCCGTATCTCCCTGAAAGCTTTGCGAGAATTGTCGACGTTCTGCTAGTATCGCGCGTCCAGCGTGCCTTCCCAAGGCATTTGTTTGGGCCTCTAGCTCAATTGGCAGAGCAGTAGACTCTTAATCTATTGGTTCGGGGTTCGAGTCCCCGGGGGCCCACCAATCCTACCGGTCCGCGGCGAGCGCGTTGTATGTCGGCGATTCGGGTTCCGCCTGATCGTCTTTGTTGTCGGCCCTTGCCACGAGACCCAGTTCTTTCGAGATCAGCCTGATCGCTGCCCGGGCTTCGGTCTCACCTTTGAAGCCCTCGCCGACAACGACTTTGTCGCCATCAATGTCGTTAGCGTAGATCGAGTAGTAAATGACGTGCTTGCCTCCACCCTGCGACTGGAACGAGCTGTCTTTCGTGAATTTCACGAACGCATCGCGGTGCATGTAGCTGCGCTTGATTGGAATGCCGAGGATGCGACGCACCGTCTTAATGCCGCTACCGTCCTGTGAGACTTCAAGTGAATTGGTCATCATGTAAAAGGCGGCGATACCGACGAGCGCACCCATGCCACCGAAAATACTGCCAAATATTGTCTGGCCCTCCGCGACGATCAGCCACCAGCCCACAGCGGCAAACGTCGCGCCAACGATGAACGCGCCAAGCGATGAACCGGCGAAGCGCCCGATCGGATACACCATGCGCCTGCCTCCCGCATCGTGTTTGAGCCGCACGATTTTGAGAATCGCCTTGTCCGAGGCGGTTTCCTGCCTTTCGCGGGACCGTTCAACCGCGAGATTGGACAAGTGCCGAGACTGGGTTGCGGTCGCATAGACTGGAATGTCGAAGCTGCGATCAATGTCGGTGCCATCCAGTTCTGCACTGAGATTGAGTCGCCACCGATAGTAGCTGTCGTCCTGATCCGTGTCCGATGCATTGAGATCCGCCGGGACATCAAAACGAAACGTCAGCTTCGTGCCGCGCCCGCCAGGCTCCGCATGTGCAATCAAAGCATCCTGCCATCTCGCCTTTTCCTTGCGGTCGCGATTCTTGCCGCTGCCGGAAACATAGTGATGGATGTTCGTCAGCGTGAGCTCAAATTCGTTTGCTGCATTGAACGGCACGCCGATCTCGATCGTGCCGCCGACGTGACCGCCGATCGAGCCGGGGAACGGATCGAGCGTTACCGGTGTTGCACCGAACCGTTTCCATTCGAGCGTGCGGCGAATCGCCCATACCAAGAGCCAGATGCCGACAGCGGTAAACAACAACGCAACGAGGGCGATGTAGTTTTTCTTGTTGACGACTTCGTCGTACATGATGAACGGTAACGGCGCTGAGATCAGATTCCAAAACGCAGCAAATGCCCACACTCCGTACATCGATGCTTTGGAACTCGAACGAATCGTCGCGGTTTGCCAATCGTCATTGAGCAACCAGGGTTTGTCGGCAAATTTCGGATCGGTCTTGTCTTTTTCTTTCGGCGCCCGCCACGCGAGGATCAACAGCCCCAATCCGACGCCGCCAAAAACAAATAGAAAGATCGACTTGAAGCCGATTAGTCCCCAGCGAATGCCGCGATCGATAATCGAGTCCGCAGGATTGCCTGGATCGACGTAGACATAGATGGTCTCGCCACGTGCCTGTGCGCCACTCAGTTTGCGTCCAATGTCACGCTGATAGTCGCCGATGTTGTCAGCGTCGCTCGAGATCGAGACGCGGTCACCGACATAAGTCTCGCCCTGATACGTGTAGCTGTATCGTGCGTACGCCTCGAATGTGTCGGAGTCGTCTCCCGTGTGAGTCCGGTAGCCAGCGGCTGACAATCGGGCTTCAACCTGTACCCAGCTGCGCATTTGATACGCATCGACGAACGTGTTGCTGACGGACCAAAGCATCCAGACGCCGACGCCGAAGAACGGCAGCGCAAACAGCGAAACCAGGATTTTACCCTTCATGCCCGGCAGCCTAGCAGGGCATCGCCCGACTCGCCGTGAACCTTGTCTTATTCTGCGTCTGCCCGACGGCAGGCTTTTCGTAGGGAATTTAGGAACTTATCGTGCTTGCACAGTAGTTGCGCGTAGCGCGCCTCGCGTTCACCGCCTTTCGTGCGCAGTAATGTGCGCATCGAGCGCTTGGCCTCTGTTGACCAGCCATGGGGGCTTGCAGCTGCCACGAGCGGCGCGATATTCGTGAACGCACGTCGCTCGGACGCCGACCAACGATGTAACGACCGCAATCCCAAATCTCTGGCGACGCCGTTCGCGACGTTACGCGCCGCTGCGTCGCGCGTACCGCCGCCCGCGGCACCCAGTACTTCGTTTGCCAGCATCGAACTTGTCTCGAGCCAGCGTTCGTCGAACAGGTCGCCGGCGCGTGCGCCGGGTAACGTCAGGTGCATGTCACAACTCGCGAGTTCGCGCAGGGTCTTGATATCGCTTCGGTAGGTATTGTTGCGACGCATGCGTGCCGCTTCGCGACCGGCTAACTTACGAACGCTGGCAAGTACCGGTCGATAACCAAGCCGATAGTAAAACCAAAACGCACCGCTTTTGAGTCCTTCGGTGTTATCAGCGCCAAACTGATACGGGTTGGCGATAAATCGCGTGCAGCCGACCAGCGCGTGATAGACGCGCATGACCTGAACCCACAGGTACGATGCTTCGCTGCCGCGATACTCGTCGAAAATGTTGATGCCGGTATTTATCTGCCGAAACACGATGCTCGAGCCGCCGTAGCCGATCGGGACTCCGTTTGCGAGAATCAGGTAGCCCATTGTGCATTCGAGTGGAAAGCGGTATTTGGGCAGCAAGCCAAACACGGCAATCGCAACACCTTCACCGACATCGGCCAAGTACACTTCCTTCGCATTGGCGTAGTTGAAGTGATAGGTCTCGCGATGCCGCGCCGCGAGCGAAGCCATTGCAACATCAACCAATCGCGCCCCGTCACGCGCGGACAGTCGTGCGACGAAATCAAAAGGTCGTTGAATTTCCTTTTTGACATTCCGCACTCGCTTGCGCATGCCGTGCTCACGCGTCCGGATCGCATCGACTGCGAACACATTTTTCGATTTCGAAAACTTGCTGCTCTGCAGATTCCAGACCAGCGGCAGATCCGCCGCGTCATAAAGCTGCGACCAGAACGGTTGCAGGCGCTTGTCCTGCAATTGTGCCAGGAGCCAATCGAAATCCGTTCCCGATCTGCCCCGAGCCGCGGTTTCGATCCATTGCCGGCTGCTTACGTAGCCGCCATCGAAATGCTCGTCTTCAGAGGCTTGCAGCAAGTGCGTGAGCAATTCATCGAGTCGTGTCGTGTCACGAATCTCCGCCCAGTCGATCGATACTTCTCCGGGTGCGCGCCGAGCGAGCCAGCGAGCGACTTCGAAGGAAAAACGGTAATGAACCGGTGTGCCGGCGATGCCACTGTCCCACAGCTTGCTGCGATCCGTGCGCGGCAGCGCCATGACACGGTCTTCGAACCCAAGAAGTTGCGCGCGGGCTTTACGCTGCTCCGCAAGGGACGCCGGAAACGCCCGCTCGAAGCACAGCAGTTTGTGCAGGTGCGCTAACTTATTGACGGATCGACGATTTTGCGGCATATGCGAATTGATCCTATGCGGCCGTATCCGGTGGGCAATAGGTAGTTGCCACGTCGTGATACGCTAAACCCTGTTTATCGAGAGGAAAATCAGAATGACAAATCTCGACGCACCACGCAGCAAACCCATTCGCGATTGGCCAATCGTACTACTCAGGGTCTACACAGGCATTTTCTTCGTCTACCACGGCGCCGGCAAAATAAGCCGCGGCAATTTCGCCGATGGCATGACTGGCTTTTTGAACATGCAGCTTGAGAACAGCTTCGGGTTCTTTCGCCCATTCCTTGAGTCGGTTGTCCTGCCGAACAAGGGGCTGTTCGCGTTTCTCGTGTCCTGGGGAGAGCTGGCGATCGGCATCGCGATGATCCTAGGTCTTGCAACCCGCTATGCCGCGGTTGCCGGCGCCATCATGCTCGCGAGTTTCTGGTTCGCCAAAGGTCAGAGCGTCTTGTCCGGGCAGAATCATGATTCGATCTGGTTCTTCATCTTCATCGTGCTGGCGGGCCTGCATGCGGGCCGGACGATGGGACTCGATCAGATGCTGGCCCGCAAATACAAGTTCCTGGCCTGAGCGGGTCGCCCGCTGGCCACGTGGCCCGGGGGCAGGCCGGTTCCTGCAGTCGCGGTTGAGGTCGCTCCCGGATTTCGGTGCGTGCATTGCCGAAAAGCGCGTCCTATAATTGCCGGCTGGCAAGCGAAAGTGGCGGAATTGGTAGACGCGCTGGCTTTAGGTGCCAGTGGGGCAACCCGTGAGAGTTCGAGTCTCTCCTTTCGCACCATGCCCCGAATGGCACTAACTAATTGTATTTATTAGATTTTATTCTTCACGGGCGGCTCTTGAGGTCGCCCGGTGATCGTTACAGGAAAGTACAACATGCAGGTTAAAGTCGAGTCGACCGGAAAGCTGGAGCGACGTATGCGCGTCGAACTGCCGGCCGAGCGCATTGAACGTGAGGTGGACACGCGGCTGAAGTCGGTCGGGCGCACAGCAAAGCTCAAGGGATTTCGGCCGGGCAAAGTACCGGCCAAAGTCGTCAGGCAGCGCTATGGCAAGCAGATCCGCCAGGAAGTGCTCTCCGACCTCATGCAAAAGAGCTACACCGATGCCGTCATGCAGGAAAATCTCAATCCCGCCGGCGGGCCGAAAATTCAGCCCGAGGCTGGCAATGACGACAAGAGCTTCGCGTATACCGCGACGTTTGAAATCATGCCTGAGGTCAAACTCAAGGGTATCGACAAGCTGAAAATCGAAAAGCCCGAAGTAACAATCGATGACAGCGATCTCGACGATATGATCCTGAAGCTGCGCAAGCAAAAGGCGACATGGAGCGAGGTCGAGCGTGCGAGTGAGGACGGCGATCGTGTCGTTGTCGACTTCACGGGTACGCTCAAGGGCGAGGAGTTTGAAGGCGGCAAGGGCACGGACGTGCCGGTCGTGCTCGGCCAGGGCCAGATGCTGCCCGACTTTGAAAAAGCGCTGTTCGGCATCAAAGCCGGTGACGAGAAGAGTTTCAAGGTCAAGTTTCCGAAGGACTATCACGCGGATGATCTGGCCGGTAAGAAGGTCGATTTTGCAATCGTGACGCATCGTGTCGAAGAGGAAATTCTGCCGCCCGTTGACGACAGTCTCGCCGAGTCTTTCGATGTTAAAGAAGGTGGTATCGATCAATTCATGCAGGACGTCAGGGAAAACATGACGCGGGAAGCCGACGGCAAGGTCAAGAGCGACCTGCGCGAACAGATCATGAATGCCCTGCTCGAAGCCAATCCGATCGAGATTCCCCGGACGCTGCAGCAACAGGAAATGCATACGCTGCAACACGACGCGATGCAACGCATGGGGGTCGAGGACCACAGCCAGGCCCCACCGATGGAGAACTTTGCCGAGATGGCCGAGAAGCGCGTCCGCCTGAGCCTGCTGGTCAGCCAGTTGATTGCGGACCAGAAGCTGACGGTCGACGAGGACAAGGTGCGCGAGCGGGTCGAGGAAATGTGCGCAGGCTACGAGAACGCAGAGGACATGGTCAGCATGTACATGAGTAATCCGCAGATCGTGCAACAGATTCAGCCGATGGTGCTCGAACAGCAAGCGCTGGATTGGCTCTTGGAAAATGGCAAAACGACCACAAAGAAGGTGGCATTCAAGGACTATATGAATGCCTAACGGCCGATTTTCGTGAGAAAATAGGCGCTAGTTGAAGACACCACTAACAGGAAAAGAAATGACCGCACAGGCATTGAATCTCGTACCGATGGTTGTCGAGCAGACGGCGAGGGGCGAACGCGCCTACGACATCTATTCAAGGCTGCTCAAAGATCGCCTCATCTTTATCGTCGGTCCGGTCGAGGACCAGATGGCCAATCTCGTTGTGGCGCAGCTGTTGTATCTCGAGTCCGAAAATGCAGACAAGGACATTCACCTGTACATCAATTCACCGGGTGGAGTCGTTACGGCGGGGCTCTCGGTCTACGACACGATGCAATTCATCAACTGCGACGTCAGCACTATCTGTTGCGGCCAGGCCGCTTCGATGGGTGCGCTGCTGCTGGCTGGCGGTACCCAGGGCAAACGCTTCGCACTGCCGCATTCCCGGGTCATGGTGCATCAGCCCAGCGCGGGTTATCAGGGGCAGGCGACGGACATCAGTATTCACGCCAAAGAGACGCTCGAACTCAAAGCAAGGCTCAACGACATCATGGCCAAGCACACGGGTCAGCCTATCGAACAGATCGAACAGGATCTCGAGCGCGACAACTTCAAGAGCGCAACCGAGGCTCTGGAATACGGACTCGTTGACACCGTATTGGCCGAACGCAAGGAAATGGGCGAGCCCAAGAAGGACTGATTCCTTATATTTCAAGCAGTTACAAGCAGCGCGTACTCCATATGCGACGTGGTGCTTTGCACCCCGAAATGCTGCATGTTATATACACACACAGCTGTAACACACTGATTTTTATGTCACAGAGGCCATCCCTTTATGAGCGATGAATCCCGCGGTAAGAACGAGGACGGCAAACTCCTTTACTGTTCTTTTTGCGGCAAGAGCCAGCACGAGGTTCGCAAGTTGATTGCGGGTCCGTCCGTATTTATCTGCGACGAGTGCGTCGAGCTCTGCAATGACATCATTCGTGAAGAACTCGAGGACACGGGCGAGGCCGGGCACGACAAGCTGCCCAAGCCGAAGGAAATCAAGGACATTCTCGACGAGTACGTCATTGGCCAGCAGCGGGCCAAAAAGGTCCTGTCAGTCGCCGTTTACAATCATTACAAACGGCTTCATGACCGCCTCGACGAGCGCTCCAAAGAAGACGTCGAACTCGCCAAGAGCAACATCCTGCTGATCGGTCCGACGGGCTGCGGCAAGACGCTGCTGGCCGAAACCCTGGCGCGCCTTCTCAACGTACCTTTTACCATCGCGGATGCGACTACATTGACCGAAGCCGGTTATGTGGGCGAGGACGTCGAAAATATTATTCAAAAGCTGCTGCAGAAGTGCGACTACGACGTCGACAAAGCGCAGACGGGTATCGTCTACATCGACGAAATCGACAAGATTTCGCGCAAGTCCGACAATCCGTCGATCACGCGCGATGTATCGGGTGAGGGCGTTCAGCAAGCACTCCTCAAGTTAATTGAGGGAACAATCGCATCCGTGCCGCCGCAGGGCGGCCGCAAGCACCCGCAGCAGGAGTTCCTGCAGGTGGACACGGGCAATATCCTGTTTGTCTGCGGTGGTGCGTTTGCCGGCCTCGACAAGATCATCCTGAATCGTTCCTCCAAGAGCGGCATCGGCTTCGTGGCGGATGTCAAAACCGAAGAGAACGAGCAGAGCATCGGCGAGCTCTTGTATGAAGTCGAGCCCGAAGATCTGATTCGCTACGGTCTTATTCCTGAATTTGTCGGCCGTTTGCCGGTCGTGGCAACGCTCGAAGAGCTTGATGAGGAAGCCCTCGTCAAGATTCTGATCGAGCCGAAGAACGCGCTGACGAAGCAATACCGCAAGTTGTTCGATATGGAAGGCGTGGAACTCGAATTCCGTGACGACGCACTGGCTGCCGTGGCGAAACGCGCCATGGAACGCAAGACCGGTGCACGCGGTCTGCGCACGATCCTGGAAAATGTGCTCCTCGACACGATGTACGATTTACCGTCATCGACGAGCGCGAAGAAAGTGGTCGTGGACGAGGCTGTCGTTACGGGCGAGACCAAACCCTACGTGATTTACGAATCCGAGGAAACGCCGACTGTGAACATCGAACAGCAACAGCCGCCCAGGGCGACGGGGTCCGACGGGGCCTAGCCAATTCCGGGCGATCGGCGCAGTATTATGCGTCAGGGCACAGTTTTTTCGATTGCGGCCGATAACCTATAACCCAGCTTGAATATTTGCGATTCGGACGCATGTCCGCTGACAGTATCTTCTACGAGGTGATGCCTGGTGTCTGAACAAGACTTGATTGCCGATGTCGAGACGACGGACGATTTGTCCGGTGTACCGGTTCTGCCGCTCAGAGATGTCGTCGTCTACCCCCATATGGTCATTCCGCTGTTCGTCGGGCGAGACAAATCGATCGTTGCGCTCGATAAAGCAATGCTGGCCGGCAAACGAATTCTGCTCGTCGCACAAAAAACGGCGGATCTGGACGACCCCCAACCCAATGATCTATATGAAGTTGGCACGCTTGCGACGATTCTGCAGCTGTTGAAGCTGCCGGATGGCACAGTCAAAGTCCTGGTCGAAGGCAGCGAGCGAGCGCTGATCGACCGCATCAATGTTGTTGATCACTTCTCGGCCGAGATCACGATGCTCAGCGAGGACGATCGCCATGACGAACGCGAGATCGACATACTCGTGCGTTCGATCATCGTGCAGTTCGAGCAATACGTGAAGCTGAACAAGAAGGTGCCACCTGAGATTCTGACGTCGCTCTCGGGCATCGACGAGCCAGGACGCCTGGCTGATACGGTCGCCGCGCACATGGCGCTGAAACTCTCCGAGAAGCAACGCGTCCTCGAGATTCAGGACGTTAGGGCAAGGCTCGAGCAAATCCTCGGCATCATCGAGGGCGAAATCGACGTTCTGCATATCGAGAAACGCATCCGCGGACGCGTCAAGCAGCAGATGGAAAAGAGCCAGCGCGAGTACTACCTGAATGAGCAGATGAAGGCCATTCAGAAAGAACTCGGCGAGATGGAAGATGCGCCCAACGAACTCGCAGACCTCGAGGCCAGGATCGACAAGGCCGGCATGTCGAAAGAGGCCAAGGAAAAGGCGACCTCAGAACTGAACAAGTTAAAGCTGATGTCACCGATGTCAGCCGAGGCAACCGTCGTGCGTAACTACATCGACTGGCTGCTGAAAGCGCCGTGGAAGAAACGCAGCAAAGTGTTCAAAGACCTCAAACGCGCCGAGCAGGTCCTCGAGGAGGATCACTACGGGCTCGAGAAGGTCAAGGAGCGCATCCTTGAGTATCTGGCCGTACAGCAGCGCGTGCGGCGCCTCAAAGGGCCGATTCTCTGCCTCGTCGGGCCTCCCGGCGTCGGCAAGACGTCGCTCGGGCAGAGCATCGCACGCTCGACGAATCGCAAGTTCGTCCGTATGTCATTGGGTGGCGTGCGCGATGAAGCCGAGATTCGCGGTCATCGCCGCACCTACATTGGCTCGATGCCGGGCAAGATCATTCAGAACCTCGGCAAGACCGGCGTTCGCAACCCGCTGTTCCTGCTCGACGAAGTCGACAAGATGGCGATGGATTTTCGTGGCGATCCGTCATCGGCACTGCTCGAGGTCCTCGACCCGGAGCAGAACTCGGCTTTCCAGGATCACTACCTCGAGGTCGATTTCGATCTGTCAGACGTCATGTTCGTCTGCACGGCGAATACCCTGAATATCCCGGCACCGTTACTCGATCGCATGGAAGTCATCCGCATCCCGGGATATACCGAAGACGAGAAGCTCAACATCGCGCTTCGTTACCTGATTCCGAAACAGCTGAAGGAAAACGGCCTCAAGGATAAGGAATTGCACATCTCGCCGAGCGCCGTACTCGACATCATCCAGCATTACACGCGTGAGTCGGGCGTCCGCAACCTCGAGCGTGAGATTTCGAAGATCTGCCGCAAGGTCGTCAAGTCACTGCTACTGAAACCGCGTGACACCCGCGTGTCGATTACGCCCAAGAGTATGGAGAAATACCTCGGCGTGCGTCGCTTCCGTTATGGCAAGGTCGAAGACAATGATCAGGTCGGGCAGGTTACTGGTCTCGCCTGGACCGAGGTCGGTGGCGAGCTTCTGACCATCGAAGCAGCCGTGGTTCCGGGCAAGGGCAAGCAAACGTATACGGGTCAGCTGGGTGAGGTCATGACTGAATCAATCCAGGCCGCGATGACCGTCGTGCGTAGTCGGGCAAGCGTTCTGGGCATCGATGAGGAGTTCCATCAGAAGCTGGATGTGCACATTCATGTGCCTGAAGGGGCCACTCCGAAGGACGGACCGAGTGCGGGAGTTGGCATGTGTACTGCCCTCGTGTCGGCATTAACCGACATCCCCGTAATGAGCGATGTGGCCATGACAGGCGAGATCACTTTGCGTGGCGAAATCCTGCCTATTGGTGGCCTCAAAGAGAAGCTGTTGGCGGCCCACAGAGGCGGCATAAGCACGGTATTGATCCCGCACGAAAATGAAAAGGACCTTGTCGAAATCCCCAAGAACATCAAGGACAAGCTCACGATAGTTCCAGTGAAATGGATTGACGAGGTACTCGAGCACGCACTGCAACATATGCCGCTGCCCAAGGCCGCAAAAGGCAAGGGAAAATCCAAGCCGGAATCGGCCGCCAAAGAGTCGAAATCCGGGGATATTGTCCGACCTCACTAAAGCGCTGAAACCCGCGTGGTTAAAGGAAATTTGACGGTGTTTTTGCCGCTTGGTATAAGCATCGCAGTCATGCGTGGGTGCACGGAGCCTCGTACGGCGATTCAGCGGATTGCGACTCTTGGGGGAGCTCGCTGGATTGATGCAAATAGTTTTTTGTCAATAATCAATCTGCAAGGGTGAAAGCATGAATAAGGGTGAATTGGTAGATGCAGTTGCTGGTAGGGCAGGATTGTCACGCGCTGATGCAACGAAAGCGGTAGATGGAGTACTTGATGCCATTCAGGGAACATTGTCAGCGGGCGGATCCGTTTCGCTCGTCGGCTTTGGAACCTTCTCTGTAAAGGCGCGTGCAGCTCGCATGGGACGTAACCCGAGAACCGGCGAAGCGATTCATATCAAGGCGAGCAATGTTCCCGGATTCAAGGCTGGCAAAGGCCTGAAGGATGCCGTAAACTAGCGCGCCCTTCGATACCGGGGGACGGAAAAACGCCGTAGTTATGCGGTTTTCGGGCCATTATCGGCGTCGATTTTGCGGTAACAATCCGCACTGAGCTTGCAGGGTGCTTAGCTCAGCTGGGAGAGCATCGCCCTTACAAGGCGAGGGTCGGGGGTTCGATCCCCTCAGCACCCACCAAGGTTCGGAGTGGTAGTTCAGCTGGTTAGAATACCGGCCTGTCACGCCGGGGGTCGCGGGTTCGAGTCCCGTCCACTCCGCCACTAAAAAACCCCGGGCCCCCGAATTTGGGGGCCCGGGTTTTTTTTGGTGTAAGCGGCGCACCGAGACCGGCGCAGCCGGTCGACAGACGCAGCCGCGCAGCGGCTGCGAGGCAGCGCAGCTGCCGTTCAATCATTCCCGTCCTTACCTACACATTGACACGTGCCTCAAGTAGAATCGCACGCCTTATTTAGACCCTGCAAATCGACCTATGCTGACTAAAATTCGTGAAAAGTTTACCGGTGGCGTTGCCATCGCGATCCTCGCCCTGATTGGTATTCCGTTTCTGTTCTTCGGCGTCAACACGAGCTTCGTGAGCCAGCAATTTGCTGCCACGGTGGACGGTAGCAAGATCGGCCTGGCGCAATTCGAGCAGGCATATCGGGACCAGCTCGATCGCAATCCGACGTGGGCGCAATTGCCGGACGAGTACCGACTGCAGATCCGTCAGAGCATTCTTGAGTCTCTGATTCGCGAGCGACTCGTTGAGATGCACGTGGTCAAGGTCGGTTATCAGATCTCGGATGAGCAGCTCACCGCAACAATCCAAGGCGTGCCGGACTTTCAGGTCGACGGCGTTTTCGATATGGAGACGTATAAATCATTGCTGTTGCAAAACGGTCTCGATCCGAAGCAGTTCGAGGCAAGTCAGCGCCGGGCGTTACGTGAAGACCAGTTGCGGCGGGCAATTGGTGGAACCGCCGTGGTTACGCCGGCCGAGTATCGCCGCTACCTGAATCTTATTGCGGAACAACGACTCGTATCGATGGCCACATTTAGTCTCGGGAGTGCCGGCGACGAAATCGAAGTGAGCGACGAAATGGTCACGGCCTTCTATGATGACAACGTCACGATGTTTCTGACCGAGGAAAGTGCCGACATCGAATTCATCGAGTTACGTCGCGAATCGGTGGCCGATAGCATCGCGATCAGCGAAAACATCTTGCTTGATTATTACGAAGACAACAAAGATCGCTACCTTCAGGACGAGCAGCGCCAGGCGCGCCACATCCTGATCCTGTTTGATGACGACGAAGCGACGGCCGAAGCTACGGCCAGTGAACTGCTTGCGCGTGTGCAGGCCGGTGAGTCTTTCGAAGAGCTGGCGCAGCAAAACTCAGGTGACGGTGGTACGGCATCGCGCGGCGGTGATCTTGGCGTGCTGACGCGTTCGCAGCTGCCTGGCGAACTCGGCAGCGCGATCTTCGCGATGAACGAGGGCGATGTTGAAGGGCCGATTAAAAGTGAATTCGGCTTTCACATTGTGCGACTCGACAGCGTCCTCGAGCAGGGGCCATTACCGCTGGATCAGGTGCGCGGTGAATTGCTGAGTGAGCTGCGCGAACGCGAGGCCGAGGAGGCGTTCCGTGAGCTTGAGCGTCAGGTTTCCGACGTTTTGTTTGACGCAGCAGACATGCAGACAATTTCTGCAGCTACAGGCCTTGATATTCAAACCATCGCAGGATTTACGCGCAGCGGTGCTGCCCCACTTGGCTCGAACCAGGCGGCGATCGATGCCGTTTTCGACGAGCGGGTGTTGCTCGACGGCGAGATTTCCGAAGTGATCGAGCTGGATGCGCATCGTTCAGCCGTGTTCAAAGTAACGGCACACTACGAGGCATCACGTCAGCCGCTTGACGACGTTCGAGATCAGATTACGGACGCCATTCGCACTCAGGAAGCCGAGCGCATCGTCTTCGCGCGAACAGAGCAACTGCTTGCCGCGCTCGATGCGGGCGAGGAATTCGGTCCGGCTGCGGAAGCCGCCGGTGCGACTGTATCGGCGCCGACGCTGCTGTCGCGCCAGGATGCCGAAGCGGATCAGGCTGTGCTCGCGCAGGTCTTCATGGCGAAAAAGCCCAGTCAGAATTCGCCGGTGACAGGGCAGGTGGCCAATGCCGAGGGTGGTTTCACGGTCTTCAGTCTGGATGCTGTGCTGCCGGGCCGCCCCGAGTCGATTCCGCTTGCGGATCGTGACCGCGGCAAGCTGGAACTCGCCCAACAAGCCGGTGCCTCGGATTATTTCGCGTTCGTACAAGCGCTTTACGACAAGGCCGACATTGTCATCTCGCAGGACGCGCTGGCCGCGCAAGACCTGTTGCAGTAAGCTGATCCCAAAATAAGAATCGGGCCGCATGCGCGGCTTCGTGGGGGGAGCAATGCGCAAGCTCGAGCTGCACTGGCAAATACTAATCGCTATTGTATTGGCGATTGTCGTCGGTTACTTCGTGAAGTCGTCGACCAGCGAAGACTTCACGCCCAATATTTTCGGCGTTTCATTCGTTACGATTTTTGATTACATCGGAACGATGTTTCTCAATGGGCTAAAGATGATCATCGTGCCGCTGATCACATCGTCGATCATCGTTGGTGTGGCGGGCATCGGGTCGGGCGGAAATCTCGGGTCACTCGGCGGCAAAACGATGTTGTTCTATGCATCGACGACCTTGGCCGCGATTCTCGTGGGTCTGGTCATTATCAACGCCGTTGCACCCGGAATCTCGAATGGTGTGCCAGCCGGCGAAATTCTGGCGCTTGAGGCGAATACCACCGATATTTCGGCGCAGGTTGAAGGCAAGGGTGTCAGCGATGTAGCTGAAGTCTTCAAGAGAATGATCCCTGCAAATATCGTGAAAGCCGCGGCGGAAGGTCAGATGCTCGGAATGATTTTCTTCGCAATTCTGTTTGGCTACTTCATGACGCACCTGGACAACGAGTACGCCGAGCCGATGTACCGGTTCTGGAACGCCGTGTTCCACGTCATGATGCGCATGACAGAGTGGATCATGCTGTTCGCGCCAATCGGAGTGTTTGCGCTCGTTGCGGAGGTGATGGCGACTGCCGGTTTCGAGGCGGCGAAGCCGCTCGCTATTTTTGCTGTGTCAGTGCTGGCAGCGCTGGCTTTCCACGCGTTCATCACGTTGCCGCTCATGCTGCGGTACATTGGAAAAGTCCAGCCGTTCAAAACTATGGCTGGGGTGTCGCCGGCCATGCTGACGGCATTCTCCACCGCATCTTCGTCGGCGACGCTGCCCATTACCATGGACAGTCTCGAGGACAATATCGGCGTGTCCAATAAGGTATCCAGCTTCGTGTTGCCGCTCGGCGCGACGGTCAACATGAACGGGACGGCATTGTACGAATGTGCGGCGGCGGTCTTCCTTGCGCAAGCTTATGGTCTCGATCTGAGCTTCGGTGTGCAGTTCTCGATTGTCGTCATCGCGCTTCTGACGTCGATCGGCGTTGCTGGCGTACCGTCCGCATCGCTGGTAGCGATTGCGATAATCCTGGCGGCCGTGGGTTTGCCCGTTGAAGCCATCGGCGTACTGATGGTATTCGACAGAATCCTTGATATGTGCCGAACCAGCATCAATGTCTGGGGCGACGCGTGCTGCGCCACGATCGTGGCGCGCCTGGAGGGCGAGAAAACTAACGTAGCTTTAGGCCTGAAGGAGTAGGGCGCGAGCGAGGTACTCGGCAACCGGAGTAAAGCGCAGCGCAGCGAGCCATGAGGGCGACGAGTACCTCGCTCGTGGCTGCATGGTTTAACTATCTTCCTCGAATACCATGCCCATGATGTTCGCGCCGGCGTCAACGAAAGTCGTTTCGCCCGTGATGCCGCTCGCGAGGTCCGAGCACAGGAACGCGGCGGTATTGCCCACTTCGTCGATCGTGACCGTGCGGCGTAGCGGTGACGCCTTCTCTGCATAGTTCAACATCTTGCGAAAGCCACCAATACCCGCCGCTGCAAGGGTCTTAACCGCACCGGCCGATATTGCGTTGACACGAATGCCCTTGGGACCGAGATCAGCCGCCAGGAAGCGAACGCAGGACTCCAGGCTCGCTTTTGCGAGACCCATGACGTTGTAATTGGGCACGACCTGAGTTGCCGCGTTGTAGGTAAGCGTCAGGATTGATCCGTTGCGGCCTTCCATCATTGGTAATGCTGCTTTGGCCAGGGCGGCGAGGCTGTATGCCGAAATATCGTGGGAGATCTGATAGCCCTCACGCGTAATGGATTCAACAAAGCCACCAGCCAGTTGTTCTCGAGGTGCATAGCCGACCGAATGCACGAGGACGTCGAGACCATCCCATTCCTTGCTTAATCCGGCAAAGACGGCGTCGATTTCCTCGTCACTGGAAACGTCGCATGGATACAGCAGCTCGGTGTCTTGACCCAGGCGGGTAGCGAGCTTTTCCACACGACTCTTGAGTTTGTCGTTTTGATACGTGAACGCGAGTTCAGCGCCTTCGCGCGCGAATGCCTCGGCAATTCCTGCCGCTATCGAGCGCTCGCTTGCGACTCCGACGATGAGTGCACGTTTGCCGGCCATGAAGCCCATAGATTTTCCCCTATTGGAGCCCGCCTACCCCAAGGGCACGTAGCCAGCGGGCGATCTCCTAGCTTGATTGGCGGGTCACATCGACGTACATCGTCAACGTCTGTCCCGGCCTTAGAATTTTGTTCTTGTCGATTTTGTTCCAACGTGCGATTTGACTGATCGTGACGCGAAACTTGTTCGCGATGAGATACAGCGAGTCGCCGGTCCGTACCTTGTAACGCAGCTTGCGCGTCGTGTTGCCGAGCGCCGTGGTGGGCGATGTGCGCGGCGCGACGTCGGCATTGGTCCAGACGACGAGTTTGCGTCCGACGGGCAACGTGTCACGCGGCGCCATGCCATTCCAGGCAGAGAGTTGCCGCGTTGTAACGTTGTATCTCTGGCTTATCGTCCAAAAGCTCTCGCCCGTAGCGACGACATGCTCGATTTTGTTGGCGGCACGCTGTCTGTTCTGTGTTTTTGCGAGTCGTGCATCGGCGCTCTTGCTGTAAGCCGAGAGCGGTTTGGTTGCAACCGGAATCATAAGGTGCCGGCCGGCGCGAATCGTGTTGCCGCGCAGGTTGTTCGCGGCACGAATCGCGGCCGTTGTCGTGTGGTATTGCAAAGCGATTTCTGAAATCGTCTCGCCATTGCCGATCTTGTGGCGCTTCCAGCGCACGCGTTCTTTCGCGGGAATCTCGGCAAGCGCCGCGCTGAAGCCCTCGGCTACCGCGACTGGAAGAACAAGTTTGTGCGGTCCTTTCGGATCCGTCGACCAGCGGTTGTAGCCCGGGTTGTAGGTGTAGACCGTATCGACATCGACGCCGGCGAGTTCAGCGGCCAGTGCGAGATCGATTTGGGAACCGATGTCGGCGACGACGAACTGTTTTTCGTCAGCGACTTTCGGCAGCGTGACATTGAACTGTGCGGGATCGCGCACGATCTCAACGAGCGCCAGCAGCCGCGGAACGTAACTGCTGGTTTCTTTCGACAGGCGCAGGTTCCAAAAGTCAGCGGGCTTGTTGGCAGCACGATTACGTCGCACGGCTTTGCGTACGTTGCCTTCGCCCGAGTTGTAAGACGCGATCGCGTTGAGCCAGTCGCCGTTGTTGAAGTCGTACAAATGCTCGAGGTAGTCGAGTGCGGCGCGGGTCGATTCGACGACATCGCGGCGGCCGTCATACCACCAGTTTTGCTTGAGGCCGAATCGCGTTGCCGTGCCCGGGATCATCTGCCAGAGGCCCGCAGCACGCCCGTGCGAGTAGGCGAACGGGTCGTACGCGCTCTCGACGATAGGTAGCAGGGCAAGCTCGAGCGGCAAGTCACGCCGGGCCAGCTCGTCAGTAATGTGCGGCAGGTAGCGCTGCGCACGCGTGAAAACCCGCGTCAGGTAGTCAGGATGGCGGACAAACCAGTTCAACTCGGCCTGAATTCTCTTGTTGTCCGCGCGATCGAGCGAAAAACCATTGCGCAGGCGGTTCAGGAGGTCGTCTGCTGGCGGCCCAACGGCCTCCAGCGGGTCCCAGAGGCCGTCCAGCGGCGATATCCGCTCCAGGCTGGGCGGCTCCTGCCCGGCCGCTGCCGACACGTCTGGCCAGGCCAGAGGATTGGCCGAAGCCCCGGTCAGCAACAAAAAGGTGACGACCGTAGCACCAAGCTGGCGAATTCTCTGCGATAATTGCGGCTCTATCGATGGCATCGGGCTATCGTACCGGGCAAATGCCACGGTGCAAGTGTCCGTGCCGCAATTCGAGACACAGGACAGAAAATTGGATCGACCGACACATTATCCGGAGTCTGTGCAGCAGTGGTTGACGACGCCGCTGGGTGAGGCACTCGTGCAGCAGGAAAGCCGCATCGTCGAGGAGGCGCTCGACGGCATATTCGGCGAACAGTGCCTGCAGCTCGGCCTGTGGGGCGAGTCCAATGCGTTTCTCAAGCACGCCCGCACACAACGTACGTCGCTGATCGACGAGGCGCCCGGCACGGACGGACCATCGGCCATTGGTCAGCTGCATCGCTTGCCGGTCGCCAGCGACACGATCGATTGTGTGCTGTTGCCGCACGTACTCGACTACAGCGATCGTCCGCACGCGATCCTGCGCGAGGTCGATCGCGTACTGACATCGCATGGGCATCTGGTGATTCTCGGCTTCAAGACCGGCGGGTTGTGGGGATTGCGTCGTCTGATTCCTGGCGCGGGCCTGCCGCCCGATGCCCAGCACCTCGTGCCAGAGCGCCGCTTGCGTGACTGGCTGAAGTTGCTCGATCTGCGCATCCACGGTGTAACGCGTTTCTTTTACCGCTGGCCGTTGCCGGGCATTCGCGGCGCGAGCTCGCCGCACTGGGAACAGCGTGGGCAGCGCTGGTGGCCGGAGTTGGCGGCTTGCTATATGCTCACGGCCCAGAAACGTGTCACCACGTTGACGCCTGTGCGCCCGCTGTGGCGGCGTAAGCCGAAAGTCGTCGCAGGGTTGGCAGAAACATCCAATGGAGTTCCCCGCATCCGTTTTGACCAAGAGAGTTGAGATTTACACTGACGGCGCCTGTCGAGGCAATCCGGGGCCGGGTGGTTGGGGTGTATTGCTGATCGCGGGCAAGCGTCGCAAGACGATGCACGGCGGCGCTGCCGAAACCACCAACAATCGCATGGAGCTGACGGCCGCGATCGAGGCACTGAATGCGTTGACGAGGCCGTGCAAAGTCAACTTGCACACCGACTCAAAGTACGTCATGCATGGCATCACGGAGTGGATGGACAACTGGAAGGCGCGCGGCTGGAAGACGGCGAAAAAGAAGCCGGTTAAGAACCAGGATCTCTGGCAAGCGCTTGATGAAGCACGAAAGCGGCACGACATCAGCTGGAAATGGGTCAAAGGGCATGACGGCGATCCCGGCAACGAGGAAGCCGACGAGCTGGCGAATCGGGGTATCGACAAACTGTAGGCGAGCCCGCAGGGCCGTAGGCGGGGCATGGCTTATCGGAAGTAAAGCGCAGCGCAGCGAGCCATGAAGATAAGCCATGCCCCGCCTACGGCCTTGCAGACGCAGCCGCAAACCTGTGGTCAAATACGCCGATGCGCCAGATCGTCCTAGATACTGAGACTACGGGTCTCGCCACCAGCCACGGCCACCGCATCATTGAAATCGGCTGCGTGGAACTCGTCAATCGCCGCTTGTCGGGCCGCGAATTTCATCGTTTTCTGAATCCCGATCGCGATATCGATGAGGGCGCGGAGCGGGTCCACGGCATCAGCCGTGCCGACCTCGAGACGGCGCCGCGCTTCCCCGAGATCGTCGACGACTTGCTCGAATTCCTCAAAGATGCCGAACTTGTCATACACAACGCCGAGTTCGATGTCGGCTTTCTCGAGCACGAGCTCGGGCGCATGCAGCACGCGCGGCCGAAGATCACGCAACACGCGACGGTGCTCGATACGCTGACACTGGCGCGCAAGATGCACCCGGGACAACGCAACAGCCTCGACGCGCTGTGCAAACGCTACGAGGTCGACGCCTCGAAACGTGATGTTCACGGCGCGTTGATCGATGCCGAGCTGCTCGCTCGCGTTTACCTGGCGATGACGGGTGGCCAGACGGCGTTGTCGCTGGACGCCGATATCGAAGAAGCTGCCAGGAACGTGCAAGCCTCGGCAGGCGCGCGCCGTACGGGCGACCTGAACCTCGTCGTCATCAAAGCGAGCGACGAAGAGGCTGCGGCACATGAAGCTCTGCTCGATAAAATAAGAAAATCAGGGACTTGCGTCTGGGACAACGTCACCAAGGCCTAGTGTCAACTGCCAAATACGGCCCAAACCGTCTAGAATCGCTCGTTCTCTAGACTAAGGAATGCTCTATGTCGCACACGACGGCGGATGCGCTGCGCGCGAACTTCCTCGGCAACTCACCGAGTTGGTACAAGCTTACGATCGTAGGCTTCCTGATCCTCAATCCGATCCTGGCGTTGTACGACCCATTCATCGCGGGCTGGGTGCTTGTGCTCGAGTTCATTTTTACGCTGGCGATGGCGCTCAAGTGCTATCCATTGCAGCCGGGCGGGCTCCTGGCCGTTCAGGCCATCGTTATCGGCCTCGCATCGCCTGCCGAAGTGTTCCACGAAGCCGAAGTCAACTTCCCGGTGATCATGCTGTTGATGTTCATGGTCGCAGGCATCTACTTCCTGCGCGAAATGCTGCTGTATGTGTTCACCAAGATTTTGCTCGGTGTGCGTTCGAAGGTGCTGCTGTCGGTGCTGTTCTCGTTTACCGCAGCTGTCCTGTCCGCCTTTCTCGACGCGCTAACGGTGACGGCCGTCATTATTACGGTGGCGGTCGGTTTCTATGGCGTCTACCACAAAGTCGCCTCGGGAAAGAAGTTCGAGCATGACCACGATCATGGGTCGGATACGCAGATCATCGAACTGCACCGGGAGGACCTGGCGCAGTTTCGCTCCTTCCTCAGGAACCTGATGATGCACGGTGCAGTGGGGACGGCACTCGGCGGCGTCACGACGCTCGTTGGTGAGCCGCAGAATCTCCTGATCGCCAAGATCATGGGCTGGGAGTTCTTGGAGTTTTTCTTGGTCATGGCGCACATTTCAATGCCGGTGCTCGCCGTAGGGCTATTGACCTGCATCGTGCTCGAGGTAACCGGCACTTTCGGCTATGGCACGCAGCTCTCGAACAAGGTTCGCGAAGTTCTAGAGGAATACGATCACGAGATGACCGAGAAGCGCACCAAGTCTGAGAGTGCGGTCATCGGCGTGCAGGCAATCGTAGGCCTGATTCTAGTCGTTGCGCTTGGCGCTCATCTTGCCGAGCCAGGTGTTATCGGTTTGCTCGTGATCGTGCTGGCGACCGCGTTCAACGGTATTACGGAAGAACATCGTATCGGTCATGCGTTCGAAGAGGCGCTGCCGTTTACCGCGCTGCTCGTCGTGTTCTTTGCGATCGTTGCCGTGATCGACCATCAGGGCCTGTTTTCGCCCGTTATCGACTGGGTCAGAACCTACGATGGCAAGACACAAGAAGCGTTGTTCTTCATGGCGAACGGCATCCTGTCGATGATCAGTGACAATGTATTCGTCGCGACCGTGTATATCTCCGAGGTTCAGGAGTTGTTTCTGAGCGGCGAAATCAGCCGCGAGCAGTTCGATGCGCTGGCCATCGCAATCAACACCGGCACCAACATTCCGAGTGTTGCGACACCGAATGGCCAGGCGGCGTTTCTGTTCCTGCTGACCTCGGCGCTGGCACCGCTGATTCGACTGTCGTACGGGCGCATGGTGATCATGGCCTTTCCGTACACGGTCACGATGAGCATCACCGGTCTCGCGGCGCTCTGGTACCTGGGCTAGCCGCGAATTACTGTCGCGCAAATATGCGCCACATGTGGTATTTAGTGCGCCATGTCATTTGATATCAAACAAATACGCGTTGGCGTAATCGGCCTTGGCTATGTCGGGCTGCCGCTCGCTGTCGAATTCGGCAAGCAATACCCGACCGTTGGATTCGACGTTAAGGCCGAGCGCATTGCCGAGCTTAAAGCGGGTAACGACTCGACGCTCGAGTGCAGCGCGGAAGAACTCAAGGCCGCCAGGCATTTGAGCCTTGCGACCGATGTCGCGGCCCTTGCCGAGTGCAACTTCTATGTCGTGACGGTGCCGACCCCGATCGGCGACAGCAATCGTCCATTGTTAATGCCATTGCGCAATGCGAGCGAGACGCTCGGCAACGTCATAAAGAAAGGCGACATCGTCGTCTACGAATCGACGGTGTACCCGGGGGCGACCGAAGAGTTTTGTGTGCCGATCATCGAGAAGGGCTCCGGCCTGAAGATGAATGACGATTTCTATGTCGGCTACAGTCCGGAACGCATCAATCCGGGCGACAAGGAACATCGGCTGCCGTCGATTCTCAAAGTGACGTCGGGATCGACGCGCAAGGCGGCTGATTTCATCGACAGCGTGTATCAGTCGATCATCACGGCCGGCACGCACAAGGCGTCCAGCATCAAGGTCGCCGAGGCGGCCAAAGTCATCGAGAATACGCAGCGCGACGTCAATATCGCGCTGATCAACGAACTCGCAATGATCTTCGATCGAGTGGGCATCGATACCGAAGAGGTACTCGAAGCGGCCGGCACGAAATGGAACTTCCTGCCGTTTCGCCCCGGGCTCGTTGGCGGGCATTGCATCGGCGTCGATCCCTACTACCTGACTTACAAGGCAGAACTGCTTGGGTATCACCCACAGATGATTCTCGCGGGCCGTCGCATCAACGACAACATGTCGCAGTACGTCGTTTCGCAGATTATCAAGCGCATGCTCAGGAAGGGAATTCAGCCGCTCGAGTCACGTGTATTGGTCCTTGGTCTTACGTTCAAGGAAAATTGCCCGGATGTGCGCAATACCAAGATCGTCGAGATTGTCACCGAAATGCGATCCTACGGTGCCAGCGTCGATGTTTGCGATCCGTGGGCCGATGCTGACGAAGCGAAGGCTGAGTGCGGCGTTGATCTGGTCAACGACCCCAAAAAAGGGGCGTATGATGTCGTGGTTGTGGCGGTTGCGCACGACCAGTTCAGGGAGTTGGGCGAGCAGGGCATCCGGGCATTCTGCAAGGGGACGTCGATCTTGTACGATATTAAATACGTGCTGCCGTCCGATTCTGTCGACGATCGATTATAGGGTTTAGTCCAACGTGAAAGTTCTCGTAACAGGTGCCGCCGGATTTATCGGCTTCTTCACTGCCAGGCAGTTGCTCGAGCGCGGCGAGACTGTTGTCGGGCTCGATAACTTCAACGAATACTACGATGTGACGCTAAAGGAGTCGCGTGCGGCGATTCTCGATGGCTTCGACAAGTTCACGATGGTGCGCATCGATCTCGCTGATCGTGAGGCGATGGACGCGCTGTTTGCAAAAGAGAAGTTCGACAAGGTCGTGCATCTCGCGGCACAGGCGGGCGTACGCTACTCGCTCGAGAACCCACACGCCTACATCGACAGCAATATCGTGGGCACGCTGCACATCCTCGAGGGTTGCCGGCATAACGACGTCGAGCATCTCGTTTACGCGTCATCGAGTTCGGTGTATGGCGCCAATACGACGATGCCGTTCTCGATCCACCAGAACGTCGACCATCCGCTCGCGCTTTACGGTGCGACGAAGAAGGCCAATGAACTGATGGCGCACACATATTCGAGCCTTTACGGGTTGCCAACAACGGGCCTGCGATTTTTCACAGTCTATGGACCGTTTGGACGCCCCGACATGGCGCTGTTCATGTTCACGAAGAACATCATCGAGGGTAAACCGATCGATGTTTTTAATTACGGCAATCACAAACGCGACTTTACCTACATCGAGGACATCGTCGAAGGTGTGATTCGTACGATGGATCATACGGCGACGCCGAATGAGGCCTGGGATCCCGCAATGCCGGATCCGGGGACGAGCAGGGTGCCGTATCGGCTTTACAACATCGGCAATCAGCAGCCCGTTGAGCTCATGAAGTACATCGAGGTGATTGAAGAGTGCGTCGGCAAGAAAGCGGAAAAGAACCTGCTGCCGCTGCAACCTGGCGACGTCCCCGATACCTGGGCAGACACGACGGACCTCGTGGCCGATGTCGACTACCAGCCTGCAACGCCGATCGAAGTGGGTGTGAAAAACTTTGTCGACTGGTATCTTGAGTTCTACCAGATCGAACTCAAGCAAAGTGCCTGATATCGAGACCAGTGGTAGTCAACCGCTACACGAATAGACAACTCTCAGCCCGATATCCCACTGATTTGCGGGCTTGGCAGGCGCTCAAGACGCACTATGCGGATATGCGGACGCGCGAGCTGGCGCATCTGTTTTCACGGGATACCGCGCGGGCTGACCGGTTCTCGCTCAGTGCCGGCAATCTGACACTCGACTATTCGAAAAACCACGTCAACAGTACGACGCGCAAGTTGTTCGCGAGACTTGCGAAAGATGCGGGGGTGCCAGCGGCGATCGAGGCGATGTTTACCGGCGAGCCGATCAACCAGACTGAAGGCCGCTCGGTGCTGCATACCGCGCTGCGGTCGAAGATCTCGGACCAGGTGGCACTCGAGACGCCCGGCGTCCGGGAAGTCTGGGAAGTCCTTTCGAATATGGAAGAGTTCGTCGAAGGCGTGCACAACGATCAGATCCACGGCAGTACCAGCCGGCGACTGACCGACATCGTTAACATCGGCATTGGTGGCTCGGACCTGGGCCCGGTCATGGCGAGCCGGGCGCTGCGGCCGTACTGGAAAGAGGGCATGCGTTTTCACAGTGTGTCGAACGTCGATGGCACACAGCTTGCGGACCTCACGGTCGAACTGGATCCCGAGCGCACCCTGTTCGTCGTCTGTTCCAAAACGTTTACGACGCTCGAGACGATGACGAATGCGCGGGCGGCGCGTGCCTGGATCATCGAGACGATGGGCCACAGTGCCGTCGAGCACCATTTCGTGGCAGCTTCAACAAATCATGATGCGATGAATGCGTTCGGCATTAATCCGAAATACCGTTTCGGTTTCTGGGACTGGGTTGGCGGCCGCTATTCGCTGTGGTCGGCCGTTGGCTTATCGCTGGCGCTCGTTATCGGCATGGATAACTTTCGCCGCTTGCTCGCTGGTGGCCGTGTCATGGACCAGCATTTCCAGCAGGCGCCCATGGACGAGAATATGCCGGTGCTGCTCGCGTCGCTTGGAGTCTGGTACAACAACTTCTTTGGGGCCGGGACGCAGGCAATCCTGCCGTACGACAATCGCCTCGATCGCTTTCCGGCCTATTTGCAGCAATTACAGATGGAATCGAGCGGCAAGAGCGTGCGTATGGACGGCAAGCCCGTGAAGTGCAAAACCGGCATGGTGATCTGGGGCGAGGCGGGCAACAACGCACAACATTCGTTTTATCAGCTACTGCACCAGGGGACGCGACTGGTGCCGGTAGACTTCCTGTTACCCATCAAGTCATCCGGTGCGGATCAATCACAACAGGACCTCGCCATCGCAAATTGCCTCGCGCAGTCCGAGGCATTGATGGACGGCTTCGATGAAAAAGGTCTGGAGACGTATCGTGTGCACCCGGGCAACAATCCCAGCAACACGATCCTGTTCGAGGAGCTGACGCCGGAGACACTCGGCCAGCTGATCGCGCTGTATGAACACAAGGTGTTCGTCGAAGGCGTGATCTGGGGCATCGATTCGTTCGACCAGTGGGGCGTCGAACTCGGCAAGAAGGTCGCAACGGCGCTCAGCAGCGTTGTGGCTGGCGAGGCGCGCTATTCGGGCAGCAACGCGTCGACAGAAAATCTGCTGCAACAAATCAGAAAGAAACGCCTGTAGGAGCCCTTCCTGGCGGCCGACCCTTCCGAGCAGCGTCCAGCCGCGATTCTCCGCCAAGCTCTGCTACCATCGCCGCATGCTCCGCATCATCGCCATCGCGCTCATACTCGGCACATCCACGGCCCTCGCCGGCCCGAACATCGCGACCGGTGATCTCGCGCTGCGCCACGACATCCAGCGCCTCGCTGACCATGGTGTCATCAAGGGCACGATCACAACCTGGCCGCTCGCTTGGGGCCCAATACTCGACGACATCGATAACGCTGACGCGACGGACCTGCCGCCTGCAGTTGTCGACGCGCTCGTACGTATCAGACAGCGCGCCAATTGGGAGACGAGAACGCAGGAACTGACGTTCAATACAGAAGTCGGGTTCGCCGACAACGCGACACGCATACGCTCGTATCAGGATACGCCGCGAGGGCGGGCGGAGGTGTCTGCCGGGATATCCTGGATCGACAACTGGTTCAGCGCGGATATCAATGTCCAGTACGTGGATTCGGACCAGGACGATGAAGACGGGAGGATCGACAACAGCATGATTGGCGTTGTCGCCGGCAATTGGTCCATTGCCGCGAGCACTGAGGAACGCTGGTGGGGGCCGGGCTGGGATGGCAGCCTGATCCTGTCGAACAACGCACGGCCGATTCCTTCGCTGACGATCGATCGAGTCTTTACCGACGCTTTCGAGAGCAAGTGGCTCAGCTGGCTGGGTCCCTGGGATCTAAGCGTGATGTTCGGGCAACTGGAAAAGGAACGGGCAGTCCCGGACGCGCAGTTCTTTGGTATGCGCTTTAATTTTCGCCCGATACCCTCGCTCGAAATCGGCCTGTCACGAACTGCGCAATGGTGTGGCGATGATCGGCCATGCGATTTCGATACGTTTGTTGATCTGCTCTTGGGCAAGGACAACATTGGCGATGCAGGAATCGGCGAGGAAAATGAGCCCGGCAATCAACTCGCCGGCATCGACTTTCGATGGGCGCCCGGATTTTTCGACGTGCCAGTCGCGCTGTACGGTCAATTCATCGGCGAGGACGAGGCGGGCGGTTTTCCGAGCCGGTATCTGGGGCAACTTGGACTGGAAGGATCAGGTTACGCAATGGATCGATGGTCGTTTCGTTGGTATGTCGAGGTCGCAGCAACAAGCTGTGATTTCTCCAAGTCAAATGAGCTTTTCAATTGCGCATACAATCACGGCATCTATCAAACCGGCTACCGATTCCGCAGCCGGTCCATCGGTCACGGCGCCGACAACGACGCCAAACTGATCTCCGCAGGCCTCATTGCCGTCGATGCCGAGGATACGCAATGGCGCGCGCTACTTCGATCCGGCAAGCTCAATGATGGTGGTTCGCCGGATGCACGTCACACGTTGACGGCGACGCCCCAGGACGTCACGAGCATTGACCTGTCGCACAGTCGGGCCTTCAGCTTCGGCGTTGTGGACATTGGCGTCGGATACGAACGCATCGACGACGTGGCGAGCGGCGGGTCGGTGAACGAAGCTCGCGGATACCTGCAATGGCGCAGTTCCTACTGATTGCATCATGGGTATGATTCAAGACCAACGCTGGTACAATCCGCCGAACATATGCGAGATCCATCCGTAGGAATAATGAATAAAATCAAAGCGATCATCGCGGCAAGCGTGATTCCTCTCTTACTCATCGCAGTGCCAGCCGGGGCACAATCGACCGGTCTGACGCCGCAGCAGGAGCTGATGATCAATTCACTGCCGCCGGCGCAGCGTCAGCAGGCGCTGGAAGCGCTACAACAGAACAAGAGCGGCCCCGCACTGCGTGTAGGTGAGCGGGTTCAGGAAACCGTCGATACGCCGTCCTCAGCGCTGTCCCCTGCCATCGCGTCGTTTCCCGTTGTGGAGACCTTGCGGGTGAGTGCCAACAGCCGTCTCGTCGTCAATTTCACGCCGAAAGAATCACTGAGCAACAATGAATTGCAGGAGCTTCAGGCCGATCGTACGCTGAGCAGACTTAGCGGTAGTCGCACGTATGTACTTGACGACAACGGCGTGTTGTCGTTACTTGGCATTCAATCAATTCCGCTGCTGGGGCTGACCGAACCCGACATCGAGCGGCGTCTGGGAGCCGAATCGCTGTTGTCTGCTTTTGACATCGATGCTCGCATCCTGGAAACGCAACCGACGGGCGTTGAAGCGCTCAAGCCATTCGGCTACGACATCTTCGAACCCAAAGAGGCGAGCTTCGATCCGCCAATGACGGGCCCGGTGCCTCCCGACTATATTCTTGGTCCCGGAGATACGGTACGCGTGCAACTGTTCGGTAACGTCAACGGCATCTATGAGATTGATGTTACGCGTGACGGTATCCTTAATATTCCGGAAATCGGCCCTGTCACCGTAGCGAACCTGTCGTTCTCGGAGTTTCGCGAGGATGTCAATCGGCGAGTGCGGGAGATGTTGATCGGCACGCAGGTCAGCGTGACGATGGGGCAGCTGCGCACGATTCGTATTTTCGTACTCGGCGACGTTAATCGCCCCGGCTCCTATGTGGTCGACAGCCTTGCCACTATCAGCAGTGCTTTATATCGCAGTGGCGGCATAAGCCGCATTGGCTCGCTGCGCGATATTCAGCTCAAGCGGCGCGGCAACGTTGCGGCGCGCCTCGATCTTTACGACCTGCTGCTCAAAGGAGACACATCGGGCGACAACCGCTTGCAGCCGGGCGATGTGATTTTCGTGACACCGATCGGCTCGCAGGTCAGCGTCACAGGCGCCGTCAAGCGTCCCGCGATCTACGAAATACGTGGGCGCGCGGACATTGACGATGTCATCACGATGGCGGGGGGGCTGCTGCCTGACGCGTATCCTGACGGCGCCCGCATCGAGCGCATCGAAGCCGGGCAGGAGCGCATCGTTATTTCCGTCGATGCGGACAGTCCGGCGGCTGCAGCCATGGCAGTCAATGCGGGTGACCTGCTGATGATCCCGAGCATTTTGCCTGAGTTTGAGCGCGTGGTGACACTGAGCGGGCACGTGCATCGACCGGGACCGTATCAATGGCAACCGGGAATGCGCCTGACCGATCTCGTGGAATCTGCGCTGGCGCTGAAGCCGGGTGGCGACCTGAATTACTTGTTGATACGGCGAGAGGACCCCCGTAATCGAAAGGTTAGCGTTGTGTCGGCCAACCTGGCTGCGGCGCTGGTTGACCCCAATTCAGAAGCCAATACAGCCTTGCAAGCGCGCGATACTGTGCAGGTGTTCAACGCAGCATTTGGCCGCCAGCGAGTAATACAACCAATTCTGGAAGAATTGCAGCTTCAGTCACAACACGGTGAACCGTATACCGAGGTCAGCATCACCGGCCAGGTTAAGGCATCGGGCAGCTATCCACTGGAGTCCGGGATGCGGGTCAGCGATTTGATTCGGGCGGGCGGCAATTTGGCCGAACAGGCGTATACGCTCAAAGCCGAGATTGCGCGTTACGCAATATCCGGTGGGCAATTCCGTAATACAGAGGTCATTGACATCGATCTCGATGCGATTCTCAGTGGCAATATGTCCGCTGATCTGGTTCTCCAGGAACATGACAATTTGAGAATCAGCAAAGTTCCAGAGTGGGACTCATTGTGGGCAGTACAGCTGGAGGGTGAGGTGACTTTTCCTGGTCGGTATCGAATTCGTGGTGGCGAAACATTGCGCCAGATTCTCGATCGTGCGGGGGGACTAACGGACGACGCGTTTCCGGAAGGGGCGGTGTTTTTGCGTGAAGCGCTTCGGCAACGTGAGCAGGAACAACTTGAAGTCCTTGCTCGACGTATGCAGGCGGATTTGAACTCCTTGTCTCTGGAGAATCGCAATGAATCGAATGAAGAGTCGATGCGTATTGGTCAGTCGCTGCTTGCTCAGCTTGAAGAAACCGAGGCCGTAGGCCGTCTTGTTGTCGATCTCGAGCAAGTATCCGTGGCTGCGCCCGATACGGATATCGTGGGCGATGTTGAACTGCGCGACGGCGATCAGATACTGGTGCCCAAGCGCGCGCAAGAAGTCACGGTGATCGGGGAAACGCAGCAGAATACTTCGCATTTGTTCCAGCAAGGGCTGTCACGTGACGACTATATTCAGATGAGCGGTGGCCTGACCCGAAGGGCTGACAAGCAATTGATTTATGTAGTCAGAGCCAGCGGTGCAGTAATCGCTGGCAATCGTTCGAAGTGGTTTGGCCGGCGAAATAACGCAGAGATTCGTCCAGGCGATACGATCGTCGTACCGTTGGAGACGAATCGGATCAGACCGTTGACGCTGTGGACGGGCGTTACGCAGATTCTGTATCAGGCGGCGATCGCTCTCGCAGCAGTTGATTCGTTTAATGACTGATACGCCAGAACGGCCAGATCATATGCCGCCGTCACAGCCGGCGTATGTGATGTATGGCGAGGCGACCCAAGACAATATTGACTTGGTGCGTGTCATAACGAGCCTCTGGGAACGCAAGTGGCTGATTCTCGGAGTCACAGCAGTATTGGCGATAGCTGGTATTGTCTACGCATTGGTGGCGACACCCGTTTACCGTGCAGAAGTGGTGCTTGCATCAGCGCAAGAAGACCGAGGGTCCAACCTCGCTGCGGGCCTCGGCGGATTGGCAAGCCTTGCCGGAATAAATCTCGGCAGACAAGGGGACAGTACTCATGCTTTGGCGACGCTTCGATCCCGAGCGTTTGCCGAGTCTTTCATTATTGATAACGACCTCATTCCGGTACTTTTCGCGAGCCAATGGAACGCCGAAGACGGAAAATGGATTAGTGAAGGTCCTGACGAGCACCCGGACATTCGTGATGCTGTTCGGTTTTTTACAAATAGCGTTCGGTTGGTCGCAGTCAATGAAGATTCGGGTCTCATCGAGCTTTCGATCGAATGGACCGATCCTGAGGTCGCTGCAAACTGGGTGGGCCAGCTTGTTGAACGGATAAATGATCAGTTGCGGACTCGAGACCTGGATGATGCGCGGCGCCAGCTCGAATATCTTCAGAGTCAACTTCAGGTCGCTAATCTCGTGGAACTAAGGCAGGCAATTTCCAGGCTGATTGAAGGCCAAATGCAGACAATAATGCTCGCTCAGGCAAAAAACGAATATGCATTTACGGTAATCGATCCGGCCCGAGTTCCTGACCAGCCGACGAGGCCCAGAAAGCCATTGATCGTTGTTCTGATGACCTTCTGCGGCGGAATGCTGGGTATTTTTTGTGCACTGATTTACAACGCGGTCCGGAGCCGACGGCGCGAAGACATACACTGACATGCTCTACAGTCAGGCACACGCCTAACGAATTAGCGCAATGACGATCGATCTCTGGCAGATACTTTGGTCCTATTTCTATTCCTAACTTTGATTGCCGGGCTCATAGTGTGCCGCGAGAAGAATGGTGGCGCGGAGTTCTATGTTGGGCTGTATGCGCTGGCCGGTATTTTCCTCAGCCTGGCCGGGCTCGAAATTATCAGCGGCTCGATTGATCCACTCAAGAGCGACGAATTATTCTACATAGAGACCGCCACCTCGACTGAATTGAGCGAGTTGTTTGACAAGAAGAGGGCGCTATGGCATGGCGTGAATTACTGGGTCTTGAATGTCGATATTGGCCTAAACGGGCTCGCACTCAAGGTAGTCAATATCCCGTTCTATGCCCTGCTCATCTACTGCCTATTTAGGATCTTTGATCGGAGGAAAATCGTGTGGCTCTTGCCGATATTTCTCCCCTACAGCCTTTGGGTTTCAACGTTCAATCTTCGAGACGTCCCAATACTGCTGACCACGACATTGGTCGCATTCTTGTACGCGAAGCCCGGCGCTCAAAAGTACTATGCAATCGTTCCGCTAATTCTCCTGTTTATGTTGCGCCCATTCGCTGCGTTCGTACTGGGCGCTATCGTTGGTGCTGTTGAACTGATGCGCTTATTACGCGGCGTTTTCAAAGGAATTGTGTCAAAGCGAGCAGTTGTAGGAATGGCGGCCGGCAGTGTGTTTGCGGGTTTGGTAATAATAGTCTTTTGGGAACCGATATTAGAAGTTTCGATCTCTTACTACAGGCAGTTCATATTCACGACCGGCGAAGGTCGTGTTAAGCATCTGGATAGAATCGCATCAGCGTATAAATCACAGAATATTCTTAAAGATTTAGTTGTTTCGATGGTTCGTTATGCGGCGACGCCAATTCCCACATCGATGCTTGAGCGAGCGATGAGTGGTGGTAGCGAAATGTGGGGACTTGTTGATGACGTAGTACGACTTGTTCATCAAACCGTGTACTACGGAATGATCATCTACCTGGTGGCGCATTGGCAAACTGCCATTTCCGTACTTAGGGCTCTGCGAAAGGAACAGACAATCCTAGTACTTACATTTCTAGCTTATTGGCCAATTTATTCGTTTCACCTTTATGGTGTGACTCATCAGCGATCAAAACTTCCGCTCCAGATAGTTGTTTTTCTGATTGTGATGTTGGTATGGGGTCGCCGATCAAGCACCCAAAGTTACAAGGCAGTTATTGAAGGCCGCTGACACCAAGGACGGCACGGTGTCCTTTCGACGTAGTATTTGTGAGGCGTGTGTTCATGATCTTCCGCTAGAGGGATTCGCATTAAGCATCGAGTAGAAACTGAGTTATCACATGTGGGCGCTTGGTTTCGCGATCGCGTGGTTAATCGGATGTTCAAAAACGCCGCTTATCTGCTCAGCGGTGATCTTCTGGCCTCCGCAATGAGAATGATTACCATAGCGCTGACCGCGAGAGCGCTGGGTGTCGACAACTTCGGAATTCTCGTGCTACTGCAAACCTACGTCGCGGTTATTGACAGGATCGTGAACTTTCAATCTTGGCAGGCCCTGATCAAATTCGGGGCGGAACATCGTGCACGCGAGAAGCGTGAACCACTCGAAGACATATTTAAGCTAGGTTTCTTGATAGATTTGAGTACCGCATTGATCGGTGCGATTGTGGCGGCATCTCTCGCGCGTTGGGCGGGTTCGTGGCTGCAGTGGAGCCACATTGTTGTCGAGTATGCTGTTTTTTATAGCGCAGTTATCGCGTTTAACATAGAAGGAACATGCATCGCAGTTCTTCGTCTGCACGATAAGTTTGGACTACTTGGTGGCCAGAAAGTCATCGCCGCTGGGGTCAAGTTAATTGCAACGGTGATTGCCTTTGCGACGACCGATTCACTGCTCGTCTTTGTGGGTCTGGCAGCGATATGCCAGGTAATTGGCTATCTCGTTTTAATAGGAATTTCGTTCTGGCAGCTTCACAGGCTCAAGTTGAAACCTGTGCGCCAGGGCTCGGCCGCCCAAGCAATGCGGGAAAACAAAGGAATCATGAATTACATAGTGACCACCAACCTGCATGCAACCTTTCGGATGATCCCAGATCAGCTTGATTTCTTGATTGTTTCGTTCGTTCTCGGCAATGCCGCCACAGGTATTTACAAGGTTGCGAAAGAAACAGCACGAATACTGACACGACTCGTGCAGCCGCTGTATCAGTCTATTTACCCTGAGCTAACCAGGCTGTCCGCCGCGAAGCAATATGCAAAATTGTTTCAGGTAGTTAGGCGATCTAGCGTGATGGTTGGAATGGTGTCGTTCGGTTTTTGGATTTGCTTGATTCTCTTTGGGGAGTACGTTCTGGCTCTTGTTTTTGGCGCTCAATATACCGATGGTTATACGGTCCTTGTCTGGTATGCGCTTGGAGCTGCAATTTCTGCCGCGGCATTTCCTATCACTCCAGCGATTCTTGCCGTCGGGCTTCCGAGACTATCGCTGTTCGCAATAGTGATTTCGACGATTTTGTATCTAATTTGTCTTCCGATTTTGATGCAGCATTTCGATTTGTCGGGAGCTGGTATGGCAAATGTCATTCTCTACGTCAGCTGGGCAATTATCGTAGCTGTTGCCGGTACTTTCTTGTGGCGAAGACGCATCGAGTGACGCGACTATGACTGAAATCTTGTCAGACCGAGAACGAAAGCATCGATCCGCCAATCGTCGCTTCTAGACTTTGGCAGGACAGCAGTCTCGGCTCAAAAGTTCTGGATTACGATGAATTGTTGGTGAGTCACACGATCATTTTTTTGTGGAGCAGTAAGGATTTGTCTGACGACGAATTTTCCACCTCCCCACATCGTAATTAGATAGGGCATTACCCAGATTTCGGCGCCGAACGGGTCCAATTCGTTAGCGCCTTGCGGCTCATGTAGCGAGCTATGCTCGATAATGCATAGCCCATTCTTTTTCAGGCAACTCATCCACACGTTCAGGCACTTTTCTGGATCGTAGCTATGATCGAAAGAGTTGCTGTAGATGAAATCAACAGAGTCGAGCCACTCCGGCTTCGCCTCATGGAAATCCCACTGAATTGTGTTGGGAAAATCTTCTGCTGTGTCGGAGATTTCGGTACCAATTACGTCGCAGCCGAGGGCAGCACTGAACCAGGACTGTTCTTTACCGCGCCGCGTTCCGTGGCATATTCCGAATTTGGGTGACTCAATGCGAGTCTTAATGTAGTCCGCGAGAAAGGCAATATTTTCCTCAATGGCCCAAACTTGTGAGATTTTCCTTTTATTGCCCTCTTCTTGTATCTTGCGATACTTTTCATAATCAAAAGAACCATCCTGATCTAGATAACTATAGAGGACATAACCGGAGGTATTAACTTCTTTTCGAACAGGCCTAATTTCATATCCCAGTTTGCTTATCATGGTTTTCGACAAACCCTTGAACATATGGATTTCCTAGGTGCGCAGTAACTTCTTAAAGTTTCATCAACGGAATCGTGTTCCGCGTCCAAGTTTCTGGTAAGAGAGGAATAATTGCAAGGCACGAGACACAGGCACTGCCAATTTCATTCCGAATGGTCTTTGGGACATATATGGAAAAGTCATTGGTACTGCGTTCGCCCGCGCAGGCAACATAGTGAGGCAATGCGAAATCGAACCAGCTACTTTGTCGGTGGGAATCAAATCCGAATTCCTTACAAATGCGCTTAATTGTTCCGACCAAATTGTGGATACCGACGAAACTTGGCCTGCGCCATCTGCTTGGACGGTATACGTGCAACTGGTTATCCCACAATTCGTGGAGCAGAGTTTCATGTCACGACCGGACATGGCTATTCTCAGATATCAAGTAATGTAGTATCTGCTTTGGTGGGTGCGCTAGTGGCACAGACTCCGGCGCAAATAGATATTGTGAGCAACACAATTGCGAATGATGGAGTTTCAGTTTTGGTCGAAGAAAATGTAGTTCTTGATGACGATGATACTGTAGAGTTTGAGTGGTAATCTGCAACGCAAATCTGTCTAGGGACTTTTGCTTACAAGTGATACGTATTCAGTGATTCGAAAAACCATTCGATTTTCGCGAAAAGCGCGCCAGTATCTCGATGCAATTGACGGAATTGGTGCATATTCATGCATTCTCGATGAAGCATTAAAAAGAGAGGTCGAGCGCACGATAAGTATTGGAGGCACGAAAATAGTCGTGCGATCAAATACTCCAGACTTGAAAGTAGCCATAAGCAGTCTGTTCGAAAAGGAGTACGAAAACATACGGTGCGCCAACCCCAGAACCATTATCGATGTTGGGGCGAATATTGGCACATCGGCAATTTATTTCGCGAAGAAGTATCCCGATGCCAAGATATATGCGGTTGAGCCGGAAAATGGCAACTTCGATTTGCTAACGAGGAATACCGTTAATTATGAAAACATTATTCCAGTGAAAGCCGCAATATGGGGATCTGCAGACAAGAGAGTTATTAAGAACCGCGATACAGGTCATTGGGGTTACACGATTTCAGATACCCAAAATAAAGTAACCTCAACCGGTCAGGAAATTGATTGTGTCACGATAAGCAACTTTATGAGTGAGTACAAAATTAGCAAGATTGATATTCTGAAAATGGATATCGAAGGTGGTGAAAAAGATGTATTGGAGAATTCATCTGAATGGATTCATTCGGTGGATGTAATTACAGCTGAGTTGCACGATAGGATATGTATGGGGTGCGATCGAGCGTTTTACCTAGCAACGAAAGACTTTTCAGAATTTGAGAAGCACGGGGAAAAAGTCACCGCATACAGATTTTGATTGAGGTTGTGACGCTCGGCCAACAGCCAATTTCCGAATATCGGAATTTGATCGATGCGACGTTTGTTAGTTTCTTTTGATTTGGACTAGGAATTCGAGATTCTCGATTCCTTCGTCGAATACCAGTAGCCGCCGTTTTACTATAATTGTCGAATCGAGATTGCGCTGCCTGTTCATTTTATCCTCGATGGCCATTCGCATTGCCCGCGATAAGTCGACTTCAAACTGATGCTGATCGACAACGCTGCAAAATTCATCATAGAACTCTGAAAGGCTCGAGTGATCAAAGCAGAAGATTGTCAATCCCGAGTTGTATGCCTCGAAGAATCGATTTGGCTCGCATAAGCGATTGTTAGCCGTTTTATGCGGATCATAGAATACCAATGAGCTGTCGACGGTCTTAAGTAATTCGAGAATTTCCCAATGCCTGTAAGGACCATGTTCGGCGATCGAGACATGCGCAGGACGAATTCCTAGCGGCTGTCCAAAAGTTCTTATTTCTATCTGGTTCTTGAATTCAGGTCGATCTAATGCTCGTACAGAATCTCCGATGTATCTCCCGGGTACGTCCCCGCCGACGATTCCCACCCGGTACAAGCTATCTGAGCAAAGGCGGGGCGCGAATACTACGCCCGGCCGCATTTGTGGAAAATTTCTGACAATAGCGACGTTTTTGGAAGCTGCGCGATCGGAGAGAAATTCCTTCGCACGTGGTCGATTGGCAAATATTACGCCAGAAAACAACCGCAGGAAAAAGAATTGGCTAAACTGTTTTATGCCGAAAAGCCAGGTGTAGTAATGCTCATGAAGGTCAACAACGACAGGCATGCGCGTGAATAAACGTATTATGAGGCCAACAAGGAGAAATTCGTGATTTGCGATTATTAACAGGTCGCGATTTCTGTAGTGGGCCCGAAAAGTTCTGAGCGAGGTAACCTGTATTTCAATTAATTTCAGAAGGACTTTTAGTAACTTCCATCTTACGCTGTCCGAGCGGCAGACGTATTCGCGATACGAATATGAAAACCCGTCCTCGGACTTGACTATACCGAATACCTCAACGTCAGACCCTTTTTCCTTTAGGGCGCGAAACAGACGGGCAACTCTGGCTTCTTTCTGCAGAGAGTCGGTTCTTACGAAATAGACGACATTCCTGGAATCAGCAAGCGTCGAGTTCACTGTCGGTGGACCATCAAGTTTTTCTGACCTTTATGAGACTTATCATGGGGCAAGCGCGTCCGCGAGGCTGTGCCATGTTCGATCTTGCATGAATTCCCTCATCTTTAATTTGGCAAATGCCATTTGTGCCTCGGATGCCAGGAAGATGTCTTCCTCGGAGAATCCGATTTCGTATTTTTCGATGATCTCATAAGTGAAGAAATCACGTCCGGTTACTACAGGAATCGCCGCATCGCAGGCTGCATAGATAGTGTATGGCATACTGATGTCGTCGTTAATTCGATAAACGAAGTCGACGTAAGGTGCCATCGCTTTTTCATCGATGTTTTTCTCTTTTATTCGTATTGCGTTGTCGCCTTTATAAACTGCGTGTTCCGGCAGGATTAGAAGCAGTGTTTTCTTGTGCTTCGCGGCAAGCGCGCTAAGTTTGTCAAGACGGCAAAAGTGAACATATTTGTCTCCGCTTGCTCCAAGACACAAGGCCACGAGGTCATGCTGCTTTCCTAATTCGATAATTGCGTCCAAAGTGTCTTGACCAACGGTACCGTCAAACTTCGGCCCAAACGAGATACTTTTGACTTTTTTATCTGCGGAAAAAAATCTTTCTTTAAACAGCGGATCTGTAACAAATACGTATTTTGAAGCCCATTTTAAACTCGTTCTTCGAAGCTTGGTCAGAATTGGAAACTTGTCGGTGGTTTCCCGGTCGATGTTGTGCATGATCCAGTAAATTTCGGTTCTGATAAGTTTTCGGACTGTTGTCAGTATTAGAATAACCAGCGTGTATGCCAAATCAGTAGTCAGGCGTGGTGATGAATTCTGGTATCGAAAGATGACATGCTTTCGCCCAGGTCGGAATAGCATGCGCAGCAAATCCTGAGCGGAAATAAAGAATTTTGCATTATCCCCAAATGGTTCCATCCAACGCCTCGCTTTGAAATCACTCCCTTGAATGATGTATTGCTCTTTAGACTTAGGGTGATTCATGTCGTGCATCGATACGTCCGTGGCTCATGCAGCGCTACAAATTACTATAATCCAGAAACGTGTCAATGGCGGATCTGTTCGTTTGACCAAATCCAAAAAGACTCCTTGGCCTAATCAGTCGGCACGGATAGAATTGGTTCAATAGTGAGCCATGGTAAAGACACGTGACTGCTGTCTTATCTGCCCAATAGGCATAGTAGGTATCAGGACCAAATGACCGAAAACGCAGTCAACATCCTGAGTGCTCTGCCGCTAGTCGGCCACCCACGCGACTCAAAGCGCATTTCTATGCTGAAGCAGGCTGGATTTTGTGTCGAAGCGGTCGCATTCAATCGCCCCTATCACTCTGGGCGGTTGCCCGATTGCCAGGTTGGGTCGCTGGGCGATATTGAAAGTGGCCGCTACATTAGGCGATTACTCAAAATGGTCAGAGTTTTGCCGACCGTTCGCCGAGCGATGCGGCGAAACGACGTCGTCTACGCATCAGGTCCTGATATGGCGTTGCTAGCGCTAGTTGCTGGGCTCGGACTTCGAAAGCCCGTCGTGCTCGAAGTCGGTGATATTCGGGAAGTGCAGCTGTTGGCAGGTATTTTTGGACGACTTATTCGATGGCTTGATAAGCGACTGCTAAATCGTTGCGCGCTTTTGGTGGTGACTGCCCCTAAGTTTCTCGACGTATATTATCGGGAATGGTTGAATTCTCCTATTCCAGCGATTGTCATTGAAAATAAGTTGGAAGCAGATTTCGCTGACAAAGCTAGCGCACCCGCTATGCGCGATTCAGGTCGCGTTCGCACCGATGCCGACAGACGGTCTCTCAGAATTGGTTATTTTGGAGGTCTACGTTGTGAGTGGTCCTGGAGTGTGCTGCGAGATCTTGCCGTCGTCAGGCCGGCAGACGTGGAGATCATATTGGCGGGCTACCCGATGAACCCACGCAATCTTCCGGATGAAGTAACCAAATATGACAATATCGAGTATTTGGGCGAGTATCGATCCCCACAAGATCTTCCGTCGCTCTATGCGCAAATCGATCTTGTTTGGGCGTGTTATCAGCACATTGGCCCAAACGACTGGAATCTACGTTGGGCGAGACCGAATCGCTTTTACGAAAGTTGCCTCTTTGGAAAGCCTTTGGTTTCACGTGCCGGTAGCTGCGATGCTGGTGAAGTTGAGCGCTTCAATATCGGATTGGTTATCGCGGAAGAGGGAATTGACCCAGTCGTAAAGAGAATCGCCGCGATAACGACTGAGGATCTGGATACCTGGACTAGAAATGTAACTGCGTTACCACGCAGTGTTTACGTTTATACTAGCGAAGTCGATCAACTGGCCAAAGAGATAAGGAAGATTTCGAGTGAATGGCGGCCCAACAACAGAGGTTATTAACTGCCCGTTTTGTAGCGGGCCAGAAAGTGAGTATTGGACAAAGGAAAATGGATTCACTGCGGTCAAATGTTCAGATTGCGGGCTTGTTTATGTGAATCCGAGACCGATTGCCACGCTGATCGATGAGGCTGTCAAGACGGGCGTGCATAGCGATGTAGACCATGGTCGAACGGCTATAGTCCGACGAGCTGCGTCAAATGTGCGGGTCTATGAGAAGATCTTCTCATCGATGTATTCAGACGTATGGGAGAGAACGACGCCTATTTCCTGGCTTGATATCGGCGCCGGTTATGGCGAGGTGATTGAGGCGGTCGCGAATCTTGCACCACAAGGCAGCACCATTGAGGGACTAGAGCCAATGGAGCCGAAAAGAAATGCCGCAAGAAAGCGAGGGCTCGCAATGCGAGAAGGCTATTTGTCTGATGTAAAGAGCAGATATGACTTCGTGTCACTTGTAAATGTTTATTCTCATATTCCGAATTTTCACGAATTCTTGAAAGATCTCAAAAAAGTATTGTCAGTTGGCGGTGAGTTTTTTGTTGAAACTGGGAATATCGGCGATTTGGACGCCCGCGAGGTACCAAGTGAGCTGGACTTGCCGGACCATCTGGTGTTCGCAGGCGAGAAAAACATCGAGGACTATTTGACTAATGCGGGGTTCGAGATTATCGAGTTTCGACGAAGAAGAAAGGACGGAGTAATCAATTTTGCGAAAAACATCGGCAAGAAAATGATCGGTCGGCAAGTTAACCTAACTCTTCCATATACTTCGCGCTATCGATCGATAATGATTCGAGCTGCACTGACTTAATTGGCTAAACGTGTCATGCACAACTGACCATCGCCGATCGCTGGTTCATTACCGAGTACTTTCATACATCTAGTCGGAACCACATCAGGAGAAATATCGGGAATGAGAGCAGACGTATTTCGTGTCTGTGTAAACTGCGTGATGGATACGACAGATAGTAGTATCCGTTTTGACCACTTAGGCGTCTGCGATCATTGCCGCACGTTTTTTGCAGAGATAGAGCCATTCTGGAACCCCGACGATCTTGGCTGGGCGAAAATTCAGAAGATTGCGCAAGACATAAAGCAAAAAGGCAAGGGCAAGGATTTCGACTGCATCATTGGTATTAGCGGTGGTGTCGACAGTTCCTATTTAACATACCTTGCGAAAGCAAGACTCGACCTTCGGCCGCTGGTTTTTCATGTAGACGCTGGCTGGAATTCCCAGGAAGCAGTCAATAACATTGAGAAGATAATCGATGGCCTTGGCCTTGACCTTTACACTGAGGTTATCGACTGGGAGGAGATGAAGGATCTCCAGCTCGCTTACTTCAAGTCCGGCGTACCGCATATTGACACTCCGCAGGATCACGCGTTCTTTGCCACGATGTACAAATTCGCGAGCGAGTACGACGTAAAGTACATTCTCACGGGTGGCAATTACTCGACCGAATGCGTCCGGAATCCTCTTGAATGGATGTATTACCAGTCCGATTCGACGCAGCTGCGCGATATCTACCGTAAGCACGGCAAGGGGAAGCTGAAATCATTTCCAGTGACTAATATTCTATGGCACAAGGTTTATCTACCGTACATAAAACGAATCAAGACTATCCGTCCACTGGATTTCTTGCCGTATGACAAGCAAGGGGCGCTGGACTTCATGGTTAAGGAGTTTGGATATCAGCCTTATGGGCAAAAGCATTTCGAGTCTCGTTTTACGAGGTTCTATGAGGGCTACTGGTTGCCCAAGAAATTTGGTTACGACACGCGTAAGGTGCAGTATTCCAGCTTAATCTTGACGGGGCAGATGTCCAGGGACGAGGCACTGGAAAAACTCAAGCACCCCTCTTACGACGAAGAGCAGATAGAACACGAATTCGATTACATAGCTTCCAAACTCGGTATCGCGAGCGAAGAACTGCAAAGTTATCTGACCGGCCCAAACCGCAGTTACAAAGATTATCGCTCGCAACGTCGAATATACGACTTGGGCGGCCGAGCGATGCGAGTTTTCGGTCTGGAGCGAGGCGGCAAACGGTGATCGGTATCGTCGATTACGGAGTAGGAAACGTCTTGGCATTTGCAAATATGTACAGACGCATGAACATTTCGTACCAGGTAGTCGAGACAACGAAGGACCTGGCAGGTGTGGATCGGATCATCTTGCCGGGTGTCGGTTCATTCGACTATGCGATGGCGAAACTGAATGAGTCGGGGCTTCGGGAAAACTTGGATCAGATCGTCCTGGTCGAGAAGAAACCAGTGCTCGGGGTCTGTGTTGGTATGCAGATGCTGGCTCAATCCAGCGATGAAGGAGAGTTACCGGGTCTAGGTTGGGTTCCCGGTAATGTGAAGAAATTCTCACTTGAAGAATCTGCAGTCAAGATTCGTCTGCCCCATATGGGTTGGAACAACTTTTCGATGACCAGGAACACGCAATTCCTGCATGATCTGGATAAAGATGCGTGGTTCTACTACTTGCATTCCTATTACTTTGTTTGCTCGGATGTGGCAGATGAGCTTGCGAGTTGCGACTATGGCGTTAAGTTTTCATGCGCTGTCAACCGCGAAAATGTCTATGGCGTTCAGTTTCACCCGGAAAAGAGCCATGAATTTGGTGCAAAGCTCCTGAGAAATTTTGCGGAACTCTGAATCATGCTTCGACCGAGAATCATTCCGTGTCTGTTGGTCAGAAACAAAGGCCTCGTCAAGACCGTCAGGTTTGGCGATGGCAAGTATGTTGGCGACCCAATCAACGCAGTACGCATATTTAATGAAAAGAAAGTCGATGAACTGATTGTGCTGGACATCGATGCAACCCAGGACGGATTGGATCCAGACTACGAGATGATCAAGACTCTAGCCGCGGAATGTCGTATGCCGTTTTGTTACGGGGGTGGCATCAAGAACGCGGACCAGGCAAAGAAGATCATAGGGCTGGGCGTAGAAAAAGTGGCGCTCAGTGCCGCTGCGGTAGAACAGCCACAGATAATCACAGAAATCGCGAGCGAGCTTGGATCGCAAAGCGTCATTGCCGTGCTTGATGTTAGGAAAAAGCGCCTGGGACGAAGCTACGAGGTCTGGACATGCAATGGCAAGAATAATAGTGGTAAATGCCCGGTCGAATTTGCAAAATTGCTGGAGCAGTTCGGTGTCGGTGAGATCGTCGTAAATTCGATTTCTAACGATGGCGTCATGGAAGGCTACAACTTGGCTATTCTCAGGCAAATCAGGGATGCCGTATCTGTACCGCTTACTGCGTTGGGTGGTGCGGGCAGTATTGCCGATATGCAGGCAATGCTTGCGGAGTTGGGTGTCATGGGGGCCGCAGCGGGTAGTCTGTTCGTATTCAAGGGCGCGTATAAGGCTGTCCTGATTAACTACCCATCTGAGGCCGAACGCAAGATGCTGTACGCTGTTTGATCGAACTGAAAAGGAAATCAACGTTTGAAACAGGTGCTGCAGAACATAAAGACCGGTGAGACCCTTGTGGCAGACGTGCCTGTGCCAGCCGTTGACCCAAATGCCGTCTTGATCAGGACCGGCAAGACGCTGATTTCCGCGGGCACCGAGCGTATGGCTGTCGACTTCGGACGTGCGGGCTGGCTGGACAAGGCACGTCAGCAACCTGACAAGGTCAGGATGGCGCTCGAAAAAGTCAAAACGGATGGCCTGCTATCGACGATAGACGCGATCGCGAGCAAATTGGATCAGCCGCTGCCGCTGGGTTATTGCAATGTCGGTGTCGTAAGCGAACTCGGATCGGCGCAGAGCGGATTCGTTGTTGGCGACCGTGTCGTCTCGAATGGTCCGCATGCGCAATTTGTCTGTGTATCCAAAAATCTCTGCGCGAAGGTGCCCGATG